>ENA-UEPH01000410-UEPH01000410.1-human-gut-metagenome-genome-assembly--contig:-NODE-410-length-51224-cov-7.870706_pt1 | contig 51224 bp, 35 predicted proteins | sample MGYA00242891_ERZ507898 | MGnify/ENA primary metagenome ERZ507898 (study PRJEB26167, sample SAMN06115411) | human gut metagenome | host: Homo sapiens | place: China:Guizhou | collected 2014-10-15...
ATCGTGTCGCTTTGTTGATTTTGTTGATTTTTCCGCTTGCCAATAAGGGCTTTCTCTGGTATGCTTTAAGTACAGAAAGGGTGAGTCCAATGAAGAGTTAAGTTCCCCTGTTGGAAGCTGATCCGATAGGGAAGATGGCTCCGAAGGTGTCAATGAGCCGCACTCTTAACCATGCAGCGTCACTCACGCAGAAGACCGTAACACGGCACTTGAAGAACGTAAGAGTGAAAAATGGAGCAGGTGGCATTCGGCGTCATGGCAAACCAAGACCCGCCCACGCAAAACGATCCAAGGAGAACTGAATATGAGAGATCCCAATATTCACGAAGGCTGACCCCTGATCGCAGTACCACGGAAACGCGATCGGGGGTCAGTCGTTTTTTAGCGTCATGAGCACTGCACAGCCACGCACAAAAAGTTCCGGACATCCGAGGATGTCCGGAACTTCTTCGTAATTATATCGATTACTTATTCCTGCTCAGAGGGTGCAGCGTCCTGTGCTTCCCTATAAAAAGCGAGGTAGCGGTCCAGATAGACCTTATTGACTACTGCTGTTATCGTATTGCGGAGAAGATCCTTCTCGTCGGACTCCGTTTCCCCAATTCCCTGCATCGCAGGCGCAACTCCAAATGCCGCACCGAGCATATTCTCAAACTCATCGCAGAAATAATCGTAGGCAGTTTGGATTTCATAGTTTTCCGCTTGAATGCTGAACATCAGTCGAAGCCCGTCCAATGGAACGACCGGTTTCACCGCCGCAATGAACATCAAGCGCGCAAGCTGCTCTGCCGAGTAGAGTTTTTTCCGGGGGGCAGGAAGCAGCTTATGCTTGACGTAATTACTTGCCATGGATGCCGTCAGCTCCACCTCCCCCAACGGCGCAAGGAAAGAATTGACGTAGCGAACTGTCTGCTCCAGGTACAGCCCCACATCAGGGATCTGTTCATAACGCGGCAGACGGAATCCGGAGATATCCTCCCTCATTCTGTTTTTCAGTTCCTTTTTCATGCAGCTATTATATATCGCCAACAAAGAGAATTCAACAGCTATTCAAAACATATTTATAAGTTATTGAAAAACCGTTGACAATAGTTTGATAATCTGATAGTCTCGTTTATATCGGTTTTTCAAAAACCGATAACAAGTTTTCAACAACTACGGAGGAAACCATATGAACAGGATTCGAATCGTTGCAGACTCGAGCTGCGATCTTATCACCTTGGATGAAGTGAGTTTTGTCAGCGTGCCGCTTACCATCCGCACGGAAACGCAAGAATTTCGCGATGATGCTTCGCTTGACGTTGAAACAATGGTAGATACCCTTCGCAGCACAAAGGGGCGCTCCTATAGCGCCTGTCCGAGTGTTGCTGACTGGGAGCGGGCCTTTGGAGAAGACGATGATGTTCTTGCCTTTACGATCACCAGCGGGCTCTCAGGAAGCTTTCGAGCGGCCTGCGCCGCAAAACTGAACTGCGAGGAGAACAGTCCATCCCGAAGAATATGTATCATAGACTCCCTTTCGACCGGCCCAGAGATCGTCCTTCTCATAGAAAAAGCGGTTTCTGAATTATCGGCAGGTGCGGACTTTGATGCCGTTTGCCGTTCTGTGCAGGACTATCAGCGTCGCACGCACCTGATTTTCGCACTGGAATCACTGCACAATCTTGCGCAGAACGGGCGCGTGGGCAAGCTTGCGGCCGCGGCGGCAGGAATGCTCGGCATCCGCGCTGTGGGAACGACAAGTGATGAGGGAACGCTTGACCTGCTGGGCAAATGCCGCGGCAGAAAAAGAACGGTAGATTTTCTTCAGGAAGAAATGGAACGGCTCGGGTATACAGGCGGCTGCGTCCGAATCGGACATTGCAGAAACACCGACTCCGCAGGAGAACTTCGCACAGCGATTCTTCACCGCTTTCCGGGTGCAAATATCCGGATTTATCCCCTTCGGGGACTTTGCAGCTACTATGCGGAGTGCGGCGGTGTTCTTGTTGGATTTGAAGCATGAACATGCGACAGAACAGCAGTCAATCTCAAAAAAGCGAAAAAGCAGGAAGGAAAAGTCTCTCTTGAAAAGGCCCCTATTGTCATGTATAATGGAGCCACAGAAGATACTCCGGATAAAGCACAGCAAGGACTATTGACAGAAAGGGGGATGCCGCCATGTATATTATTGATTGCATCACGTCCGGCTTTGCGCGAACGCGATATTGGCACAGCCTCCATGGGAGAAGCTGTCAAAATCGAACCTGTTTTAGAGGCGCGTAAGCTGGACCGAACGGTCTGCTTGCGCGCTTTTTCTATCCTCTCACCAGAGATGTATCCAAAAGCGTGCTCTCGTCAGAACGAGAAGATCAACCTGCACCGCCCATCACTTTTTTCATTGAGATCAGGCAGCGCGAAGGAGGCAGAAAATGCAGACGGCATGACATCAGAAAATGCCAGTCACAAGAACAGCGGAGCGCCCGAAAGTCTATCATTGTTCCTATTGCCGCCTTACCACAGCAGCGGCGCCTTTGGGACGGTGAAGCCCCCTCACACAGTTCCTCTGTATCAAACACATAGAATGCTATAGAAGCCCTCCCTGCTCCGTTCATGCCTGTTCTTTTCTCAAAGGGAAAAGTGCGGACATACAAAAGAGAACAAGGAGGGCTGATTTTATGAAAATTGCCATAGGAATGATCGTAAGGGATATTCTGTCCGCACATCCACTGACAGACTTTCTGGACAACGCGGAGAAATACGGGTACGCTCTTGACCGTATGATCGTAGTGTATTCTCATCAGGCGGATCCCGGGGCCGTTGAGGAACTGCGGAGCAGGACGAACCTCTCTTTGATCAAGCTCCAGAGCAATGAGCGGGCGCGTCTGATCATGAAGGAGATTGGCGTCCGGCACTCTTCCATCCATCAGCTTTTGTACTGCCCTCTAATTGATGCCCACGGTCTGATCCCCTACGGTTTCAACCGGAATCAGGCGCTGATGGAAGCGATGTTCACAGGCACGGACTATCTGATTTTCGTAGATTCCGATGTGCAGGCGAGCGTACTGCGCAGGACACCGGACGGAACCGTCCGAGCCGAGGAAATTGACTTTATCGGCGCACATCTGCATGGATTGTCTCTGGGAGCTGATATTACCAGCAGCGATTACAGCGGCTACAACATCCTGCCTCCGGCTTCGTTCGACGGTATGAAGGACCTGCTCTGGGGACTTCATAAGGAAACCATGACTGACTTCTGGCAAAACAGTGAGGCTCATCGCGGACTTGTTATTCAGAAAGATCAAAACGTCGAGCCGCAGCCCACCACAAAGGTTTTAGGCGGAAACCTTGGCATCCGTATGAGTGCGCTGACAACGCTACCGCCGTTTTTCTCCCCCTACTATTTCTACAACAGGACGCCGCTTCTTGCCCGGGGAGAAGACACCCTCATGGGAATGGCCGCGTCCCAGAGCCATATCAGGTGTCTGGACATCCAGACACCTATCTTCCATGACACCTACGGAGATTATCCCAAAGTTCCGGATCTCCGGAATGACAGCCGTGTCCGGGACAGGCTCTACTATGCCTGTACCGGCTGGATCGGGCGCAACGTATTTTTCCGCTGGAAGACCGGACATACCCCCTCTGAGTTTACCCAGAGAAACCGCCAGCTGGCAGCAGGCGCAAAGGCACTGGCCCGCTATACAAACGACAGGCGGTTTTTGTATCTTCCGGATATTCAGTCCGCGGCGGAATCGTGGCTGCCGGATATGATCGGACAGTATCAGAAGTCGAAGGAGGCATGGAACGAACTGACAGAAAGGTGGTTTGGACGATGAAAGTATTGCTGATCAACCATTTTCCTCTGGAGGGATCCGGAAGCGGCACCTACACCAAAAACATCGCGCTGCATCTGCGTAAGCGTGGGCACGAGGTCTGCGTCATCTTTCCGGAAAACCGGCCGGTGCTGATGCTTCCCGGCATCCGCATGTTTCCCGTGATGTTTTCAACGGGAAAAGCGTCGTGGAGCTCGCTTCCCTTTAATTTCCCCTGCTTTACCACCCATCCCCAGAGCCGGACTACCTTCGCGGATCTCAGCAGCGGCGAACTGGCGCAGTATCTTACGCTCTTTTCCTCTGTCCTGCGGCAGGCGGTGCGGGAGTTTCAGCCGGACGTCATTCATGCCCAGCACGCATGGTGTCTTTCCTGGCTTGCCTCTCTGTGCGATATTCCGCTGGTTGTCACCATCCACGGGACAGACCTCATGGGCTGCAGAAAATGGCCGGTCTTCCGCGGCTTTGCGGAGGAGGCGATTGCGGGCAGCGCAAAGGTGCTTGCCATTTCACAGGACAACCGGGATCTTGCCCTTTCCGTGCTGCCCTCCTGCGCGAACAGGCTGTTGCTGCTGCCCAACGGCTATAACGAGGACATCTTCTATCCGGAAGAAGTAGACAGAGAATCGCTTTTTGACTCGCTGGGTCTGCCTTACCGCGGGGAATACATTGTATTGTTTGCCGGAAAACTGGCGGAATTCAAAGGTGTGGATACGCTGCTGCGGGTGGCACACCGTTATGAGCGACTGACGGAACGGGAGATCGTCACCCTGATTGCCGGAGACGGCGAGGAACGGGAAAAGCTGTCGGATCTCCACAAGCTGCTGGGTCTGCGGCATACCTTCTTTCTTGGAAATCAGAAGCAGGATGAGTTGCGGAGACTCTACAACGCGGCGGACGTGTTCGTCATGCCCTCCCGCCGCGAGCCTTTCGGCCTTGTCGCTTTAGAGGCCATGGCCTGCGGACTGCCTGTCGTAGGCTCCAACGAGGGCGGGCTGCCGGAATTTATCAACAGTTCTGTAGGCACACTGGTTTCATCGAATGACGAGGACGCCTTCTGCGGCGCGATTTTAGAGGAACTGGCTCACAGCAGAGAAGCCCCGGAGCGGCGGGCGTTTATCGCCCGGTATGCCCGCGAGAACTTCGCACAGGAGCTCTTTGTGACAAAGCTGGAGGATGTCTATGCTTCCGTGCTTTCCTAATACGCGCAGGAGGAGCGAAACAGTATGAGAAAAACCATGATCATTCCCACCTACTGGTGCCGCAGAACCGGCGAGCTGTGGCAGGAGGGGGACGCGGTCTATGACCATCCCACGCCGGTGGATCAGGAGGGGACGCTGGAACGCACCCTGCTCAGCATGAAGCAGTTCCATGAAAAGGACTTCAAGCTGGTGATCCTGATCTGCCCCACCACGCCGAAGGTGGAGGAGGAAGCCTACGGGCAGGTGCTCCGCATCACGCGCAGAGCACAGCTGAATGCGGAAACCTATCTTTTCACGGCAGGCGACCTGCGGGAAATGACCGACATTCTGCACACAACAGGGCTGACTGACCAGGGAGCGAAGCTCCTGTCCATGTTTGGCTACTCCAACGTGCGCAACATCTGCCTGCTGGCGGCCTCCATTCTGACGGCGGACGCCGCGCTGCTGATCGATGATGACGAGGTGTTTGAACTGCCGGACTTCGTGCCGCGCTCTCTGGAGTTTCTGGGAAGGCGGGTCTACGGCGACATTGTCCACGGCGTGGCGGGCTACTACCTCAACAGCAAAGGGCAGTATTATGATGATGTGAAGCCGGAGCCGTGGATGACCTATTGGGATCGCTTCGGCTGCAAGGCACGGGCCTTTGACCAGATCATCGGCAGTGGGCCGCGCCTCAAACGCACACCCTTTGCCTTCGGCGGCGCCATGATCCTGCACCGGGAGCTTTTTGAGTGCGTGCCCTTCGATCCCCTTGTGACCCGGGGCGAAGATGTGGACTACCTCATCAACAGCCGGATGTTCGGCTTCAGCTTCTTTCTGGACAACACCTTGTCCATCAAACATCTGCCGCAGCCCAAGTCCCACCCCCAGTGGAAACGTCTGCGGGAGGATATCTACCGCTTTGTGTACCAGCGGGCAAAAATGGCAGGGCAGAGAACAACGGGGAATCTGGTTCACGTCAGCCCGGAGGACTTTGATCCCTATCCGGGGGAATTTCTCAAGCCGGATTTGGAGGAGAAGATCTACCGAAGCAGCATGATGCTCTCCGCACAGTACCTTGCGGAGGGCGATTCTGACGCCGCCATGGAGGCCATGCGCAACGTCTACCTTGCCAAGCATGATGCTCCGCCGGTCTTCGACGCCTTCCGCGCTTATCTGGAAACCCAATCACAGTGGGAGAAGCTCATCCATCTTGTGCGGCAGGAGCGGTACGCCGTCCGGGCTGTGCTGGAACGGCACAACGTCTCCGCGCCGGAGATCCATCTGGACAGGGAGCACCGCCGGAAGCTCACGCAGGAAGAGCTGTTGACTGTACTGGCAAAGCTTCCTGTATTTTCCGTTTTTACGGAACAGGAGCGCGCGATCCTCCATGATTACTGCCATGTGAAAACCTACTATGAGCATGAAACGGTTTTTACCAGTGGGGATCATAATGAGGAGGTCTGTCTGGTACTCAAGGGAAAGCTCCGACTGGTGGCCAACCGGGAAGCAAGCAGCGGCTCCGCGCCGCTGGAGATTGCGTACCTCACACAAGGGAGCTTTCTGGGGGAAAATTGCCTTTCCCAAAGCGTGTTCCGCCTCAGCGGAACAGCGGAGGAATTCACCGAGCTGCTGTGCATTTCCAAGATGCGGTTAAAGCACCTTCTGAACGAGCATCCCGCCATCGGCGTCAAGCTCCTGCAATGCTTCCTCGCAAGCCTGTCCGAAAAGATCAACCGCTCCAACGATCTTAGGAAGGAAACGGCCGCATACGACTACAACGCAGTTGATATGCCCGCAGATGTCTGAATTCATTGGGTTCTGTGGGAACAGCACTTTGGGAACTTTTTCCTGTATGTTCTCGTCTTATCTGATGAAAGATCGGCCCACATATGATTTGAAAAGAGATGCAAAAAATGAGAAGACAGATCTCTATCCTGCTGGCAGCACTTCTGGTCCTTACTCTGCTTGTCGGCTGCGGCGGCTCGGGTTCCGCAAAGCCCGCAGCAATCGGCTACGCCTATGATACAGATGCGTCCACCGCGCCGGAAGCGCCCATGGAACAGGATAGCAAGTTCAACATCACAGCTGTCGTGGCGGACGATGCTCTGCGCGACGCAAAGATGATCTACCGCGCGAACATTGACCTGCAAACCACCGACTATGAAACAAGCGAAGCGGCCATCAGCAATCTCGTGCGGTCCTTCGGCGGTTACTTTGAGAGCCGCAGCCTCAGCAATCGCTCCAGCGGCTACCGGTACAGCGACTGCACCGTGCGTGTTCCTGCCGAGAGCTTTGAGAGTTTCTGCAATCAGGTCGGCGAGATGTGTCATGTGGTCTATATGTCCTCCAGCGCGGAGAACATCACCGAATCTTATTATGACACCGACTCCCGCCTGAAAACTGCGCAGATCAAGCTGGAGCGTCTGCAGAATCTACTTGCCAACGCGGACAACATGGCGGACATCATCACCATTGAAAGCGCCATCAGCGAAACGGAATATGAAATTGAGTCTCTCTCCGGCACACTGCGCCGCTATGATGCGCTGGTGGGCTACGCCATTATCTACATGACGCTCAGCGAAACGTACAAACTCTCGGAAAACAGCGCCGCGCCGCTGACCTTCGGCCAGCGTGTTTCCCGCGCCCTGTCAGATGGTCTGCGTGACGCCGGCGTATTCTTTGAGGAACTGATTATCGGCCTTGCCGGTATGTGGGTGTTCGTGCTTGTGGCGGCTGTGCTCGTTGTGCTTCTCATCCGCGCTGTACGGAAGCGCGTCCTCCGCAAGAAAAAGAAGGATGAACCTTCTTCACCGGAGAATCCGAATCATGACCAACCTCAAAAATGAGAATTAACCACAAGCAATATCTGACGTAGGCGTCATAGCTTTGACCTTGAAAGCGACCAAGCGCAGCTGCAGCAAAGCCGCCGCAGTGCGGTTTTCATGCCGTGCTTTGATTATTAGGAGGAACTGCCAATGGCATGGACACAGGAACTCAGGCAGAGCGTTAAGCTCGATGCGCTGCCTTTGAGCGCCATCCCGAAAAGGGAGTATTAAAAGAGCGGGTAAAGATAAAGCGGTGCTTAAAGTCTTATTGTAAGACTCGTTTTTCCTGAGCATACCTCAAGCGGGGCGGTCGCATTTCAAAGACAGCCGCATTTGCCGGCGGGATACTGAACATTAAGCCCATAATTTCCGCCACTGACGGTGAAATACACCTGCTTGGAAAAGCGCGCAGCTCTAAGATGGGAAACAATCTGCTCGTTCAGGAGATTACAAGGTGGGCGGCATTGATTTCAGCAAGCCGGTGCTGCTTGGCTACAGCGGACTCTCTGACGCGCTTTTATTGAAGTACATCGAGGACAGCCGCCACATCTGGGAGGACAATCTGAAGGAGGTCCACTACACAACGGTGGGCAGCGTGATCGGAACGCACCTCGGACCCGGCGCCGTTGTGGTGGCATTCTTCAAGAACAAATGATGCGCCAAATATGCCGGTGGGCAAGCACAGTCTGTGCTTGCCCACCTTATCTTACTTGAAAGCGCCGTTTTTCGCTCAGTCGTCTGTGCGCTGCTTGGAATCGGAATTTTGAGATGTTTCCGGCACAGTCTCGGACTCCTGACGGGAAAACCAGTCGGTTTTCTTCCCGATAATATCCCCGGATACTGCATCGACCTTGTAGGAATACGCACACTTGTCCGTGTAGAACTCCAAGATATAGCAGGGTTTGCCAGAATTGCGGCTCAGCTCCTCCCTGGTGAACACGATCTTCTGTGCTGTTTCATCCAGACCCGCATCATCTAATGCGATCTGCTTTGCCTTCTCCAAGCCGATAAATTCAGGTGCAGAGGGAATGATCTTATCGTAGGTCTTATCCATAATCACGCCCAGAACAGCGTCGATTTTGTAGGTCCAACGAGCAGAGGCACTTTCAAAGGCGAAGTAATAGTAGGGCGACTTGATGCCGCCGGCAACCAGCGTTTCCTCGGTGAAGGTGACCTTTTCGCTGACACCGGCATCGTCCAGTGCGATTTTCTTCGCGTCCGCCAGAAGAATGAAGTGGTAAGCCTCCATGATGCTGCCGTCCTTGGCATCCACCTTGTAGGAATACTGCTTCTTCGCGGTGTAGAACTCCAGGATGTAGCAGGGCTTGCCGGAATTGCGGCTCAGCTCCTCTCTGGTGAACACGATCTTTTGCGTGGCATCATCAAGTCCCGCGTCCTTCAGGGCGATCTGCTTTGCCTCCTCCAGAGAGATGAAGTCCGTTGTCACGATCTCTTTCTGCTGCTTCTCCAACACAGTGCCCAGCACCGCATCAATGCGGTATGTCCACTGTGTTTTCGTATCGGCAAAAACGAACCGGTAGTAAGGCGTTTTGATGCCGCCGCTCACAAGGGTTTCCTCGGTAAAGCTGACTTTATCCTTGCATCCGGCATCCTCCAGGGCGATTTTCTTCGCTTCGGAAAGAGTGATAAATTTCCCGGCGTAAATAATGCTGCCGCTCTTTGCGTCGATTTGGTAGAAATATTGATTCGTCCCGGTGTAGAACTCCAGCAGGTAGCAGGGCTTGCCCTGATTGCGGCTCAGCTCCTCTCGGGTGAACACGATCTTCTGCGTGGCTTCATCCAGTCCCGCGTCCTCTAATGCGATCTTCTTTGCCTCCTCCAAAGAGATGAAGTCCGTTGTCACGATCTCTTTCTGCTGCTTCTCCAACACATTGCCCAGCACTGCATCAATGCGGTATGTCCACTGTGTTTTTGCATCGGCAAAGACGAGCCGGTAGTAAGGCGTTTTGATGCCGCCGCTCACAAGGGTTTCCTCGGTAAAGCTGACTTTATCCTTGCATCCGGCGTCATCCAGGGCGATTTTCTTCGCGTCGGCAAGGGTGATGAACCTTCCGGCGTAGATGATGCTGCCGGTCTTTGCATCGATCTGGTAATGATACTGGTTCGTTCCGGTATAGAACTCCAGGAGGTAGCAGGGCTTGCCCTGATTGCGGTTCAGCTCCTCTCGGGTGAACACGATCTTCTGCGTCAGCTCATCAAGCTTCGCGTCCTTCAGTGCGATCTTCTTTGCTTCCTCCAAGGAGATGAACTTCGATACACTGACAGAAGCAATGCCGGAAGCCTCTTGGAATTTAAGAAGCTCGTCCAACGACATGCAGGCAACCTCGTCCGTGGGCAGCCCGGTTTTATTTGCTGCGGTAAGGATCCAGTCGGCGCGGCCAAGGGAAACATGGAATTCCTCGGCGATCTTCGCCACTTCGGCGTTTTCCGTCAGTTCGGAGTGGAAAACCAGCGTGCCGACGGCATCGGTCTGCTCCAAGGCCTTCCGGATCTCCGCGGAGAGAGAGGCTTTTAGCTCGGCATTCGCATCAAGACGGGAATCAAAAGAGATCAGAACAGTCGCTTCGCCATTTTCCATATATCCGCAGGCCTCGTAGGCGGCGACCGTGCGCGTTAAGGCAGCTTCGACGCTCTGCCTTCCCGGCACAATGCCGCTGAGTGCAGCTTCCGCATCGCTGTTCAGGCTGCGGATGCTCTTGACGGCGCCGCTCTTGGCAATCGTATATTCCACGCTGGGGTTGACATCCATTGTGAAGGTGCCTGCTGTCGCATTGCTTCGGATGGCATGTGTGGCGATGCCAGTACAGAGAACCAGTGCAAGGCAGGCAGCCATTGTTCCAAGCTTGGCCCAACCGGACTTTCTTTTGGTATTTGCTTCGCTTTCCGCGTCAGCGATAAGCTCGTCATTGATCTTTCCGATCGAACGAAGAAGAACTTCGGTTTTCATAGCATAATTCCCTCCTTTTCAAGAAATCGTCTTAATTCGTTTCTCATACGGAAAAGCAAAGACGTTACCTTGCTCTCGCTCATTCCGTATGCGTCCGCAATATCCCGTATTGCGTAGAGATGATAGTATCTGCGGACAAAAATGTTGCGGTTCAGTTTGGGCTTTGCATACAGGAAGCGGTCAATGGCGGCAGCCAACTCATTTTCTTCGATGGTCTGCTCCACAGTCGTTTCCGAAGGAACGCAGGCTTCCAACTCAGACAGCGCGAGGACTACTTGTCCGTGTCCGCGTTTTTCGGCAGTATACCGCTTATAACGGTTTAGAGCGAGGTTGCGCGTGATTTTCCCTAAGTAGATCGACAAACGGTTCGGACGCTGCGGCGGGATCGAACTCCATGCACGGAGGTATGTATCGTTGGCACATTCCTCCGCGTCCTCTTTGTTGCGCAGTATGTTATATGCAATCGTGTGGCAGTAGCTCCCGTACTTTTCTGCGGTGGCGGCAATCGCGCTCTCGTTACGCGCCCAGTACAATTCTATGATCTCGTGGTCTTTCATTTTGCCCTCCCTTCTTTCCGTGTAAAGGCCTTTCACTTATATAGACAACAAAAATCTTCTTTCATTGCGCGGACGGGAAAACTTTTTACAAATTTATCATATCATGCCGGAGCGGCGATTTCTACCGGCCTTGGACCAAGAATCACAGCATGGGCATTGAAAAAGCTAATGCAGTCAACACACATCTATCGGGCATCTGGTGTTGCAGTTTATAAAAGGAAGAAATACGCAGTTTGCGGCAAAGGCAGAGCTGAATTGCCAGAGCCAGATTTCGCCTGCCGCTCATTCCGTCCCGTCGGAATCTTGTTGGGGAGTGCCTTCCCTGCGAAGATAGGCGGTAAACCCGGCCGATTTGGCGGGCAATGTAATTCTTCTGCCTCTAACAAATCCCACGGATTTTTATGCTGGTACGAAGCAGGTGGTGCCGGAGGACGGCATCAATCTGAACCGTGCGTTTCCCGGAAATGCCAAAGGCAGCCTCTCCGCACGGTTGGCTGTGGCACTGGAGAATGCCCTATACCCAGTAGCTGACTTTCTGGCAGACCTTCACGGGGGGGATTATAACGAAGTGCTTCACCCGTTGGTATTCTTTCCCACGTCTGGAGATGCGGCAATCAACCGTACATCTTTGATAGCAGCTCAGACATTGACAGTTCCTTACCGTGTGCGATCCTCTGCACGGAACGGACTTTACAGCTGGGCAGTTCAGAAGAATGTCCCTGCATTGCTGATCGAGCGGGGAGGACGGGGAATATCAATATTCTTACGAAGAACAATGGTAGCCAAAAGATTTTCCGGTCATATTCCGAATGTATCAGCTAAATCTCGATGGTAATGAAAGTCGTGTCTAAAAAATATTGGGAAACTTCTGCCGTGCATTTTATAGAACCGGAATTGTAATGGAAATAACATTTAATTTATAAATAGGTGCTTAGCAAACTCAACCCCGAAGGCGGTGCGGCGGCGGAACGCAGCGGCATTGCAAATTTCTATGCCATCCGCTATAATGAGCATTAAGGAAAGGGTGGTGAGCAGGATGTATCGGGTGGCGGTTTGTGAAGACGAAAAAAATCTCCGTGAGGACTTGTGCGCACAGTGCGCGGCGATCCTGTCGGAGCTGCAGGTAGAGCATACGGTCACGCCCTATTCTTCAGCCGAGGAACTGGAGGCAGCTTTTTCAGCGGGTGCGGAGTTCTCACTGCTTTGTCTGGATATTCTGATGGACGGCAAGACCGGCATGAAGCTGGCGCAGGAGCTGCGGGAGCGGGACGACAGGACCAGCATCCTGTTTATCACCGGTTCCACGGAGTTTCTCAAGGACGGCTACAGCGTCCGCCCCATCCAGTACCTGCTCAAGCCGGTTTCCCGGGAAGATCTGGAGCAGGCGATCAAAACGGATCTGCGGTTATATCATCAGCCCCGCACCGTAACCTTCCGGGTGGCCGGCAGGACCTTTGTCCTGCCGGCAGAGGATATCCTCTGCGCTGAAAGCCGGGATCACGGCAGCGTACTCCACACAACACATGGCGAACAATTCATTCTCTGCCCGCTGAGCCAGATGCAGGAGTATCTGCCGAAGGATCGCTTCTGCCGCTGTCACAACAGCTTCATCGTAAACCTCTTCCATATCCGCAGAGTCAGCAGCCGGACAATATACCTGACAGATGGAAGAGATCTAAGCATCGGACGGCGCTATATGGAGCAGTTTCAGGACCAGTTCGTTCGGTATCTCAATCAAAGCTGAAGTAAGGGCAAGGCCATTTGGATAAAGAGAATGCGGCGTCTCCCGATGGGAGACGCCGCATTTTGTGTTTACAGAGAGCTTATGGGGGACTCTTTTTCGGGCAGCAGCTTCAGAGCCGTCATCACGGTGAAGCGGGTGTCATCATAGCTGACAGCCAGTACGCTGCCGTACTTCTCGGCGATGGTTCGCATCTGCAAAAGGCCGAAGCCGTGGCTGCCGGCATCCTGCTTTGTGGTGCATAGCTGTCCGTTTTCATCTGTTTGCAGCACCCCATTGTAGGTGTTTTCACATCGGATGGCCAGATGCTGCTGGCGGATCTGCAGGGAACAGACGATCTCGCCGTGTTCCGTTTTGGCGGCGGCCTCCACGGCGTTGTCCAGCAGGTTAAACAGAAAACCGCACAGATCCGCCTCCTCGATGGGCAGCGTTTCCGGCAGCATAGCGCTGACATGGAAAGAAACACCATACCTGTCTGCCTGGGCCGCGAAGCGCTGGAGGATCGTGTTGACCGTCGAATTGGCCGTATAAACCTTTGGGAAGAGCTGCTCCAATTCTCCATCCAGCCGGTTCAGATAGTCCAAAAGACCGGCTTGATCCGGCTTTTGCGCCAAAAGGTGCAGGGCGGCGATGTGGTTCTTCCACTCATGGCGGAATGCCGCCGTCCGCCGGACTGTCTCCTGTGCCTGCTCATACTTTTCCTGCGTTGCCTGGCTGCTGCTTTTGATCGCCTGCATCCGGCGCTGGCGAAGCAGTGTTTCGCGCACAAAGTTCGTCACCACCTGCACGGCGCACAGCGCACCGGCAAAGCCGCACAGGATCGCGTAAAATGCATGGGGATACCCCGCCAGCAGCGTGGTCACCGGGTTGGTCAGTGGATAAAAGATCCCGCTTCCGCTGAATCGGGTCACGCCCCAGAACGCAAATAAACCGCCCGCCACCGCGCAGAGAAACAGGCTCGTTCGGCGCAGCGGCTGCTCATGGGAGAACAGAAGCAGCGCCGCTGCCAGAAGAAACAGGGTGGTGCCGAGCCAGTCTCCCGCTGCACTGGCGAGCAGCGGCAGCGCCGCGAAGCTCCACAGCGCAGAAAGCAGGATATGGAGCAGCGCACCGGAGAGCAGCACCCACCGCTTCCAGCCGTGCAGCGCCGCGGCCAGATAGCAGTAAAGAAGATCCATATAGATCAGGTAGACCCAGTTCAGAAGCCCGGCGTCAGCATTCAGTCCGGCCGAAATTTCGAGATAGGTATGACAGACCCCGGCTGCCGCCGCCAGCAGGAAATAGCCGATCAGAGGCAGCAGCTTCCAGAGAAACTCGCCATCGTGTGCGCCAAGCAGCAGCACCAGCAGCAGACAGATCGCCAGCAAAAGCTGCGCCGTGACTGCCGCCATGGGCCAGACGACGCCGGAGGTCTGTACCACGGCGTCGGAAAAGCGTCCCACCAGCGAGGGCAGTACCGGCTGGCGAAGGCCATCGCCGGAGGGGCCGTAGGTGACAATGCGAAGCCGCTTCCCGCCGCAGTCCTCCGGCAGCGGAACGCGGAGCCCGTCGTGGGAAATACTGGCAGGATCAACATCCTCCAGAAAGCTGTCCACCGGGTTTTCCTCGGCCGGAAAGTCTGTATAGAGAAGCGTATGATCCAGAAACACCTGCAGGCCAGCGCCGTAACTGTCAAACTGCAGAAAGTGCCGCGCACCCGGTTCCTCCATCACGCGCTCCGCCGCGACAGGGCCGGTCCCCTCCGCCGGAATACCGTTGATATAACCACCAAAGCCGAAGACAGGTTCCACTGGGCCGGCCTCTGTAAAGAATACCCAGCCGCCGCGATCCGACTCTGTGCAGTTCAGGTAGACCGACCGCTGTTCCTGATCCGGCTGCGACAGGCGGAACAGGAACCCGATCGCCGCCGCGACCGTGAGGATCAGCAATACCCCAGCAGCCCAGATTTTCCTGTTTTTTGTGCTCACCGTACTGTCCTCCTTTCTTCCAACATTGTAGCAAAGGAGCACAAATCGCACAAGCGATATATGCCCTGTTCTCCTAAACAACACGAATTCGCCCCTAAACGACACAGCGCGGGCGAGAAAAGCATGGTAAAATTAGAATAAGCAGAATTATGTGACACCCTGCGAAGCAAAGGAGGAATTGCTTATGAAACATTGCAGCAGAAGACTTATGGCATTGCTGTTGAGCGCCATCCTGTGCGTGCAGCTTTTGCCCGCCATGGTGCGGGCGGAAGAAGGCACTGCGGCTGCCTCCGAGGGCAAGGGAGCCTTCGGTCTGCCGGCGGCTACAGGACTGACAGCGGGCAGCGCTGACTACATCAGCGCGGTGGCGGACGCCCCCTTCGGCAGCAGCGGCCGCGCCGTGCCGCTGTTTGTCAAGTCGGAGCTGATGCTGTCCTACAGCTGGGGCGGAGCACCGCTGTACAGCCACACCTATGACTACAACGGGGACGGCTCCAAGGCGGGAGATATGATGGGGGCCTTCCAGAATCTGGCGAACCGGTACCGCGTGACGTTCAACTCCCTCCCGGCTTCAGCGCAAGCCAGCTACCGTGTGGCGGCCACCGACGGCGTGAATACCGGCAGCGGACGCCAGGAGCACATCGCCATGATCGGTCTGAGTGCGGCAGGGATCGAGCTGTCCCTGCGGGACCGGAACAACAATGCGGTGCACACCAGCACGGTGTCCCGCGGCAACCGGAGCTGGATCAACCGCCTTGCCTTTGAGCTGGGCGGCTTCGCCGCCATCGCCTGCGGCGACTTCGACGGCGACGGCGTGGATTCCGTGGTCGTCTACGTGCCGCCCACGCAGGGAAAAAGAGATGCCAAGCTGATGGAATACACCATCAGCAGCAAAGGGAGCAGCCCGACGCTGACCGAGGGCGTCGAGATCGGAAACGTGTACGATTTGCTGGGTGTCAGCGACCTGAAGGCAGATCATATTCAGAATGTGCCGGTGGTGCAGTTGACGGCGGCGGATACCGACAAGGACGGCTACGATGAGCTGGTCATCACCGCCGGGCTGAACGATACCAATGGCTACAACAGTGTCCAGAATCTGGGCACGCAGGTGTTCCTGTACGACAGGCTGGAGGGCGTGTGGACGAAGACCTTCCAATACGCGCCCTCGGCGGGCGATGGGCCTGTTGCGGTGGGAGATGTGTCCCCGGCGAGCAAGCAGCACCGCTATGTCTGGGGCAGCTCCTCCGTGGGCAATGTGCTGGCCAGTGACGACTCCTCCAACGGGACGGATTTCCCGGAGATCGTCACGGCGGGCATGATCGACTTCTCCGGCAACCATAATATCTCGATCAACAATAAAACCTGCGGCTTCTCCATGGTTCGGTGCGTCGGCATGACCGAAGTGTGGACAGGCGTGCAGAAAAACTTTCAGGGCAAGTATGAGTTCCTGCACCGGCAGACACATATCACGAATACGCTGACCACTCACGGTCTGTACAGCGGCGATGAGGTCCTCAGTCCGCTGATCGTGAAGTGCTTCCGTTATCAGGGCGGGGCGCAGCCGGATGCGGTGTTCTTCTCGGGCAATGTGTACGCGTGGGCGGACAACGACGGCAGCGGCACCCTCGCCCACAAGTACACTCACGGTGCCTTCAAGCACACCGACAAATACATTGGATCAACCAAGATCACCAACAAGCAGGTGCAGGCCGTGGCCGTGGGCAACTTTGACGGCAACGGCGAGGGGCGCGAGCAGGTTGTCTTCGCATCGCTGGTCAAGCAGAGCGGCACCGGAAACCATTACAGCACCCTGTATACCATCGGCTGCCAGCCAAAGGGCGGTAACAGCGGCTATGAGTTCAGGCACTCGGAAACGAACGGTTGGTTCATCAGCAAGCAATCTGGCGCTTATGTGTGTCTGACCGACTTCAACTATGACAGCGACAGCACCCTGGTACGCTATGTGGGCGTGGAGCGTCAGTGGACGGACTACGACGTGCTGGCCGTGCTGGAGGCCGTGCCCTACTTTGAGGAGCTGGGAGACGATCTGGGCGAGGGCCGCACGGCTTACGGCAAAAGCAGCAGCAGCGGGAGCGGCAGCGGCAAGAGCCACGGCCTGAACACTACCGTGCTGGTGGGGTACGAGGTCGAGGTCGAAAACTCCGGCGCCGGTTTTGAGACCACCATCGAAAACAACTTCACCTGGGCCACCAATGTCAGCCGCTCCATTGAACACAGCGTCGACTATGAAAACAATTCCGGAGAGAACGCAGTGGTGGTGTACCGTGTTCCCGTACTGGTCTATACCTACCAAAATCTTTCCGACGGCAAAGATATGACGGTCATGAAGACCCTGCCACCCCACACCAGTATCGTCTCTGTGGAGGAATACAATGAAGAAGCCGTCGCCTACAGATTAGAACCCATTGCCGAGGATCGGCTGGCAGAGGCGGGCAACCCCTTCAGCTACCGCTCCGACACCGGCCAAATCACCAACGCAGGCGGCTCTACCCCTCTCGTGTCCAAAAGCGGCTGGTCCGAGTTGACGGATAAGGGCAACATCGAAAAGACCATTACCGTTACCAAGGAGACAGAGACGAGTTTTGAGTACGAACTCTCTGTGAATGTGGTGGCATGGAAAAAGATCGGCGGAGCGAAGGTGGGCGGCGGAGCCGGTTATACCTTTACCAAGACCCGCTCCAAAATGAACGGCACAGGCACGGAGCACAGCGGCTCGGTGAACAGCCCCAAGGCGGACGGCTATGGCTTCTCGTGGAACTTCGCCATGTGGAACATGACGCTCAATGGGAAAAAGGTCCCCGCGCTGGGCTATCTGGTGAATAATGTCTCCGCGCCGTCCTCTCCGCCCAGAGATCTGGCAGTAGAAACGCTTACCAGCACCGGCGCAACGCTCACCTGGAGTGCGGGCAGCCGTCCGGCGGAGGAGTATCGTATCTACCGCGTGATGGAGAACGCCGCAAGGCCGTATGCTTTTGTTGGTGCCGTTTCCGGAACGGAGAGCAGCTTTGAGCTGAAAAATCTGGCGGGAGATGTGTCCTACACCTTTGTGGCGCGCGGCTGCACCAACGGCGTGGAGTCTGTGGACAGCAGCTCGATCAGCTTTACCACGCCGAAGGAAAACGGCACGAACTATGTTCAGGTCGGTGAGGTCGCCGATCAAACGGTGCGCCCCGGAGAGGATGCAGTTTTTTCGGCCACAGTACTCAAGAGCGATCCGGAGACTACCTTTACCATGCAATGGCAGGAGCGCAGCCCTGGCTCGCCTGCGTGGAAAGATGTACGCAATGCGACCAGCTTGACACTGACCGTGAGCAACGCAGCGGCCGCAATGAACGGCACCCAGTACCGGCTGATGGTGACGGCATCCACACTGGCGGAGTCTTCTGCGGTGTATTATTACAGCAACGCGGCCACGCTGACGATCGGCGCACTGCCCACCAGCGTTAGCGCTGTAACCGTGACAAACGCGGACGGCGGGAAAGGAACGCAGAGCGAGCCATACTACGGCGGGGCGGACTGGACGGAGCAAACGACCGATACACAGAAACAGAGCGTTCAGAAAACAGCCTCCTTCGAGAAGGATGACGTGCAGGGCACTGTGTACCGGGCGGGAAAAGACGGCCCGTACATCGGCGTGATCGAGAGCAAAACCACACAGGACGGCACCACGATCACGAAGACCCAATATTACCAGCTGACCGGTCCGGACAGCAGCAATCAATATACTGTGACAGGGGAGGCACTTTCTCCCGTATATACTGCGTTCAACGGAACTGCCGAGGTGAAAGGCTTTACAGCAGCCCACGCCGAAGGCCAGCTGAGCAAGGAAGTAACCGCCGGCGAGACCGGCGAGGAGACGAGCACGGTCTACTTCGCTGTGGCCCACTGGGATGGCCCTTCCGCAAAACCGACCTTCTACTGGGAGAGCGGCGGCAAATATTTCAACGACCACAGCGGCAATGTCGGTACGGGAACTGAATTGGAAGACTCCAACAAGCCGCAGTATTCCGTTTTCCATCGTAGTAAGGACGACGCAGAGATCGTGCTCTTCGGCGAGAAGGATGATAAGGAATGCTTCTTCCTCCTGGAAAAGTCGGCGGACACGGACTCCTACACCATGACCGAAGTCGATCCGGCGGAAAAGCTGCTGATCGGCGGCGCTGCATATCCCCTGAGCAGCCTGATGCCTGTTTCCTATAGCGAAACAGTTGAGGTTTCCGTTGACACCTATGAGCAGCAATCGGGCTCGAAGTTGACGCTCACTGCCAATGTGGCGAGCAACGGTAAAATGCTGGCAAACAAGCCCGCGGCCTTCGTTATCACGGACACCGCCACCGGGGAGAGCTTTTCAATCGCAGTCACGACGGATGCGAACGGCACGATGACTATGGAATGGACAGCTCCCACCCAGGGCGTATACACCATCCACGCGGCTGTGACCGCGGATGGCGGCTATGCGGCCTCCAGCTCGAAAACACCGGTGTATTACGCTGCGCTGGGCAAGGACACTGAAGGGAAGAATACCACTCTGTATCGTCTGTCGCTGACCGAAAACGGCAAGGCGCTCGGCGCATCTGTGGAATACGGCGCAGATCTGACGCTTCAGACGCAGAAGTGGGACAGTGCGGCGTGGACGCAGGCAGGCGAAATCGTCTCCTATCAGGCGACAGCCCCCGGCGCGGCGGCGGCCGACATCGACGCCGGCTACTTCCCACAGACCGCCGGACAGTATACCTTCTCGGCAAAGGACAGCAACGGCGGGAAGCTTGCGTCCGCCGTGCTGACCGTTACACCGCGCAGGCTGACGATCCGCCCGGCCTGGGATACCGCGCCCGCCGCACTGTCGGAGATCAGGCTCGACTTTGAAGGCGCTCTGGAGCGCGACAGGGATGCGCTGACAAACAGCCTGACCGTTTCCGACATCAACGAATATTTTTCTGACCCGGACAGGACCGGCGTATTCACCTTTGCGCCGCAGTGGAAGGAATCGGAGGATTCCAGACGCCTGCAAAGTGCGTACTCGGTCACGCTGCAGACGGACTCTCTCCGCCGCGAGGCTGATGCGGCGCTGGTTTACTATCAGGTGGCCGCCACCGGGCATGGCACGATCTTCGGATCTTATGGCAGCAACCAGACGAACTTCTCCTCCGGCGAGAACCGCAAGCAGGGAGAGCAGCTTGTGTTCCAGGCCAATCCGGAGACCGGCTATCAGGTCAGCCGCTGGCTGGTGAACGGTACGGAGGTCGGAGAAGGCTCACCATACCGCATCGGAACGACCACAGGCTTGGCCACGCAGACGCTGAGCATCGACGCGTTCAGCATCGACCGCGATACCAGAGATGGGCAGCTCAAGGTCGAGGTGGAATTCGCCAACCAGTTCTCCGTGATCCGTTACAGCGCGGGCGAAAAAGGCTCCGTCACCGCCAGGACCGGCGGCGGCAGCACGATCGCAAACAACGCAAAGGTCACCTACGGCTCCTCCGTCACCTTTACCGCAGACCCGCAGAGCGGCTATATGGTGGAAAAGTGGACGGTGAACGGTACGGACTACACATGGCCGGGCGCCGGTAAGCTCTACCGCGAGAAAGAACTGACCCTTTCCGGACTGGATCGGACGGAATACACAGTCACGGTCTCCTTTGTGACGGAAAGAACCTTCACCGCCGCTGAACCCACGCTGACGGATGGGCAAGGGAACCCGGTTTCTGCAGGCACGGTCGCCATCACCCGGGCGCGGACCGGCGAGACTGTGGCTGCGGACAGCGTTCTGCCCCAGGGCACGGCGCTGACCTATACGGTCACCTTCACGGACACGAGCTTCAACACGGTCAACCGCTGGGAGTACTCCACGGACGGTAATACCTGGATGGAAGGCGGCTCCGGCGGCAGCTTCACGCTGTACGACACCGCCTTTGGCAGCGATTCGGCAGCGCTGTATGTCCGCGCGGTGGTCGCCGTGGCCAACACCCATCGTCTCAGCTGGGAGATCCTCGGTCTTGCAGCCGAGGACGGGGACAAGGCGACCCTGACAGCCTCCAGCAATGGCACGAAACTGACGAGCGGAGGCTCCTATGCGGCGAATACGCCGGTGGACTTCACGCTGAAGCTGGACGGCAGCTATGATCTCGTTTCGTGGAGCGGAAATGTAACGCCTGCGGCAGGCGGCAGGTCGGCGGAGCTGAAGCTGGCCGCCGATACCGAGGTCACCGTCACCGTGGCAAAGAAGCCGGTCGTGGTGATCGAGAGCACGGCAAACGGCGCGATCGAGGTGAGCGGCACAAAAAACAGCAAGCCTGTCACCATAACCTCTACCGATTATGTGGATCCCGGAACGAACCTGACCGTTACCATCAAGCCGGATACAGGCTATGTTGTGAACAATCCCGACGAAGCCTGGACAGCGGTGGACAACAGCGATAATCATACCTATACAATCCACAATGTCAGGACAGATCAGACGCTTTCGGCGGATTTTGCAGTCTTGGACAAGTATGCGATCTCCTACTCCGTGGCGGCGGTCGGCGGCATCGACAACGGCACCCTGACCGCAAACACGGTCCGCAAAAATATGGCGGCGTATACATACGGCCTCTCTTCGGGCGAAAAGGTCTATGAGGGTTCCGATTTGACCTTTACCGCAGCTCCGGATGACGGCTACCGTGTGCAGGAATGGCGCGTGAACGACGAGGTGTACCAGGAGAGCGGCGCGGCCTTCATCGGGACGCAGTTGGTGCTCAGAGGTGTTGCCGAGGAGAAGACCGTTATGGTACAGTTCATGCCGCTGGGCGACAAGATCACGGCATCCGCCGGAGAGCACGGCTGCATCATCGGCGCAATGGCGGGCGGTACGGAGCAGGTTGGTAATATTGCCTCCGGCTTCACACTGGCAGAAGGCGCTTCCGTCACCTTCACCGCCGAGCCGGATACCGGCTACGAGGTGGAGCAGTGGTCGGTGAACGGCACGCCGGTCAGCGGTGAAACGGACAACACCTACACCTATACCGCCGGAAGCGCGGGCGCGGTCATCACCGTAGCGTTCCGCCCGGTGAAGTACACCGTCAGATGGACGGCGGAGCACGGCACCGTGACCGCAGATGGGTACTCCGGCAGCGCGGCGAGCATCCGCGGCGGCACGCAGGTCACCTTCACTGCCGCGCCGCATAACGGCTATGTGTTCGACCACTGGACGATCGATGGCGAGACCCTTACAAACGAGACTGCAACGCTGCGCTGGACGGTTCCCACCGGGCAGGAGGCAACAATGGAATACGCCATTGAAGCCGTATTTACAGAGAATACCACTACCTATTCGGTGACCTACGATGCTTCCGGCGGCGGCACGATCACCGCCGAGGGTCATGAGGCAAGCCCCGCCACCGTGACCTACGGGCAGAGCATCACCTTTACCGCCGTTCCCGCGGAGTACGGCTATGTGAAGGAGTGGCAGGTGGATGGTGTTCCCGTGTCTAACTCTTCCAACAAGACCAGCTACACATTGGAAAATGTGACGCAGGCGCACACGGTCACCGTGGTGTTCGCCACAGCCGTCCTCTATGATGTTTCCTACGCCGTGAACGGCGATGGCGGCACGCTGAGCGCTGCTGCCGACGGCACGGAGCTGGCTCTGTCCGCATGGCAGCAGGCCAGCGTTGCCGGCGGCTCCAGACTGGTATTCGCCGCAGTACCGAGCAGCAGAATGATGACCAGCCTCTGGACGGTGAATGGCATCGCGGTCACCCGGGAGAACATGTCTTCCCTTGGCGTGACTATGGATCACTGCCTGTCCAACACACTGACCATTGAAAGCCTGAGCAGTAATGTGGAGGTCAAGGCGGCCTTTGCCGAGTACAGCGGCTTCCCCATTCTGACGGGCGGGCCCGGCTATGAGATCTCCGATGTGAAAAGGCTGCCTGCGGACACTCTGCCGGATACCGAGATCCGCGCAGGCGGTGATGTGACCTTCACGGTCAGGCCAGCCGCTGAGTACAGCGACTTCTCCAAGCTGACCGTCAACGGCTACGATTGTCTGACCGGCAGCGGCAACGCAGCAGGCTGTGAGACGGTTTCCGCGCGGAAGAACGCGGACGGGAGCTATACCGTCACACTCACCGGCGTGACTGGCAATATCAGCGCGGACATCGCCGCGCACAAGCTGGTCATAGGCGAGCTGACCGTGCCGCAGGTGCTGGAGAGTCATCCTGACCTTGATACGGCGGATAAGATCAAGCTCCGGCTTGAGACCATGATGATCGGAACGGCGGAAAACCGTGCGTTCTATGACATTGCGCTGCGATACAAGAACGCCGAGGGCAACTGGGTCGAGGTCGATGAAGCGAATTTCCCCACAGGCGGTGTGGAGGTGGTGCTTCCTTATCCCAACGGCACAGACAGCAAGGATACCTTTACGATAGTCCACATGCTTACGACTGCTGCCCGTGCCGGTGAACTGGAGCTCGTTTCGCACACGAAGCAGGCGGATGGCCTGCACTTCCGTGTGACCAGTCTGTCGCCCTTCGGCGTGAGCTGGGTGAAGTATGCTGCACCTTCGGGCGGCGGCTCGGGTGGCAGCGGCGGCTCGGGTGGCAGCGGCGGCTCGGGTGGCAGCGGCGGCTCGGGCGGAGGCATCTTTAACCCGGCCTACAACATCATGGTCGAAAGGACTATGAACGGCAGCATTACCGTTTCGCCTTCGTCTGCTGCCAAGGGCTCCACAGTAACCATCATGGTCTATCCCGACAGGGGCTATGAGCTGGAAATGCTTATGGTTATGGACAAGAAGGGCAGCGAACTCGATCTCAGAAAGTGGGGCGGCGAGTACAGCTTCATCATGCCTGCAGGCGATGTGACTGTCAGAGCCCGCTTCGTTGAGGAAGCTCCAACACAGAGCTTTGCGGATGTTTCCACGGACGCCTACTACTATGAGGCCGTCAAATGGGCTGCGAAAAACGGCATCACCGGCGGCGTCGGCAACGGTCTGTTCGCACCCGACGCTCCCTGCACCCGCGCGCAGATCGTCACCTTCCTGTGGCGTGCAGCGGGCAGTCCGGAGCCGAAGAATGCCAGCAGTTTCTCTGATGTACCCGCAAGTGCCTACTATGCGAGGTCGGTGGCTTGGGCAGTCGAGAACGGGATCACGACTGGCACGGGCAATGGAAGATTCTCACCCGATGCTACCTGTACGAGGGCGCAAAGCGTGACCTTCCTCTACCGTGCGCTAAGTGCCAGGGCAGAGGGTACAGCGGAGTTCCGCGATGTTCCCAAAAACGCGTACTATGCGGATGCGGTGGCATGGGCTGCAGCAAACGGCATCACCACCGGCATCGGCGGCGGGCTGTTCGGTCCCGATAATGACTGCACCCGTGCTCAAATCGTGACCTTCCTGTTCCGCACCTACAACAAATAATCGTCTCGGTACAATACAGATGTGGGGCGGCGGTATTATTCCGCCGCCCCATATTCTGGTTTCGGGTCGATGAATGAAAGGTATTCTTATTTGTAAGAGGAAAACGCAAAAGCTCACTTATAGGGCAACCATGTCTGTTTTCCCTAATTCCACATCAAATCTTAAATAGCCGTGAATCGCTATGGCTTGACATTCCTTGTTCCTTTCCATATAATACACAAGGGTGAGTACCTACCGGCACTTAGGCTGAAAAGTCTAAGTGCCGTTTTTACTTTACATGGGCATGTGGCTTTGGCTTGCAGCGATGATTCTTCAAAGCGTTATTCATTTCTGATGATGGAAATCAAATATAAAAAGTAGCATATGAAAATGGAGGAATGTGTTCGTATGAATATTACAGTTTATCTCGGTGCAAACGCAGGCAATGACCCTACTTTGCGCAAGGCTGTCCAGGAGCTTGGCGCATGGATAGGCACAAGCGGGAATGCACTGATCTACGGTGGATCAAAGACCGGCTTGATGGGTGAGATCGCCAAAAGCGTTCTGGAGGCCGGTGGAAATGTGACTGGTGTGGAACCGCAGTTCTTTATGGATGAAGGTTTCCAGTATGACGGACTGACTGAACTGATCGTCACAAAGGATATGTCAGAACGCAAGAATGAAATGATCGAGTTGGGAGATGCCTTTATCGCCTTCCCCGGCGGCACAGGGACGCTGGAGGAAATTTCAGAAATCATGTCCAAAGTATCTCTGAAGCAGTTGGATGCGCCCTGCATTCTTTATAATCTGAACGGCTTCTATCAGGATCTGAAGGCACTCTTGAATCACATGATAGAAATGGGCTTGTCCTCGAAGGAACGGCAGGAAGGAATCTATTTTGTGGATAGCCTTGATCAGATCAAATGTATTCTGGGCAAAGCCGACTAACAAAGCTTACCATCAAACACCTCTATGCTTTTGCTTTTCGGGGATGCGCTTGGTAAATGCACATTTTAACAAGTCTTGAAAAAGCAATAGAAGTGATAAAACTTTCCATTCCCATCCGGAACCCATAAGCTGTGCCGGACATGTCGGGCATTATTCGGGCAAGTCCACCTCGCCGACAAAAGAATATGTCCACAAGGAACTCTAGCGCAGCGGTGTTACGCTGAACCTGCTGCGGCTGGAATACTGCGACCAGTGCCGGGCTGCGGGCGAAATTCTATACCAGTCCACCCAGTTCAGCAAGTGCTATGCCGACTATCTGGCAAAGGTCAACGCTGCCATGCACCTGAACCACAAACCCGGTGAGGTTATGCAGGTGGATTGGGCTGGCGATACTGCCGCTGTTATTGACACAGACACCGGTGAAATTATCCCGGCCTATGTGTTCGTGGCAACCCTGCCATACAGCGGCTATAGCTATGTAGAAACCTTTTTCTCCATGAACCAGGAGTCATGGACCACTGCCCATGTGAATGCTTACAAATACTTCGGCGGTGTCACCCGGATCATCCAGTGCGACGACCTGAAAACCGGCGTGCAAAAGCATGGGAAGGATGAGGTCGTTCTCAACAAATCGTACCAAGAGCTGGCGCTGCTGATAAAGCATACCACCACCTACAAGGGGCTAAAGCCGCTGTATAGCGAATACAAAAAATCCCGTGACAAGGAAAAGTATCTGCGCGGACGTGAGCGCGAAATCATTCTCTTTGAAGCGTCGGCGTGGGCGCTGAAAGCGGCAGGCGTCGGTGATAAGCTCCCCGACCTTGGCAAGCTGCGCGAGGAATATTCCAGACTGTCCGAAGAAAAGGATCGGCTGTACGCCGAATACGGAAGCCTGAAAAAACGTATGCGGGAATACGATGCTGTCAAACAGAACATCGACAGCATCCTGTCCCCCAATCGCGGGCAGGAACAGGACAAAGCCTTGTAGCTTCTCTGACATTCACACATTATTTTCAAGCAATTTAATGTGTGTTCGTCGTTTCGCAGTTGACAACCGCACATTATTTATCTATAATATAATGTGTGATTGTCGAAGCGAGGTGAGAAGCATGAAGGCCAAGGAGAAAATCGAAGAACTGCTGGAAGCGTCGGAGGACGGCACGATCACCGCAGCGCAGGTGACGGAAGCCGGACTGCACCGCAGCGTTTTACAAGAGTTCGTCAAGAGTGGTGAGATGTACCGCTTCGGGCGCGGCCTGTATGTGCGGAGCAGCGCATGGGAGGACGATTTTTACCTCTTGCAGCGCAAGTATGGACGTGGGATCTACTCGCACGATACCGCTCTGTATCTGCTGGGCTATTCAGACCGTACCCCGGCAAAATATACGATGACCTTTCCCAAGGGCTACAATGCCCCGTCCTTGAAGCAGGAGAACTTAATCATTAAGCGCGTTGTGCCGGAGAACTACGAGTTCGGCAGAATTGAAATTGAATCCCCCTCCGGCAATCCAATTCGTGTTTACGATTTGGAACGGACGCTGTGTGACATCCTGCGCGGCAGCGGCAGCGATGTTCAGATCGTCGGAGAAGCTATGAAACGCTATGCAGCGTCCAAGGATAAGAACATTCACAAACTGATGCAGTACGCAGACCAGCTTCGCGTGAAGCCCAAGGTGCTGCGCTACATGGAGGTACTGTGAAAACATCATTTAGTGTCAGAGGCAGCCCCAGGGTGGAAAAAGGGCGCAGCAAAGCAAGCGTCCCAGAGACGCCGCTATAATAAAGTTGCAAGACTAACCGGCCAAAGCGTCCAAGGAAATTGAACCGGCAGTAACAAGGCCAAGAGAAACAAGCAGCTTGACTGCTTCTTTTGCGGAAGAAAGTGTCTGCTTTCTTTTCAAATCTTCCGGCATGTCGAATTTCTTCAAATCACTCGGATTGAAAATTTCTCCGGTTGACAGCATGGCGTAGATAGCAGTCAGGATCATGCTGGCGATCGCGATGGTGGCGCGTTTCTTTCCTCTGCGTTTCATCAAGCGATCGAACTTAATACGGTACAGTGCGGATACAATGCGTCCCCCAAAACGGCGGCGAGGTTGAGACAATCACAGACATTCTTCCGTATGACGGAGGATGTGCGTTCGATCTGAAAAGCGGCAGCTTTGTTTACCGTGTGATTGCAGAATGGGACGATGGCAACCGTGTGGAATATGGCTTCATCGGGAAGTGGTTGTGATCCTGCGGCAATCAGAATAAAGGACTGACTATGATAAAGATACTATTGGTAGAAGACGATAAAATTATCGTTGCGAGCCTGAGCGAATATCTGAACAGTGAAGGGTATCTTGTGCGAAGTGTATCCGGGCAGACGGCGGCCATGAAGCTGCTTGCGGAGGAAAAGGTGGATCTTGTGCTGTTGGATGTGTCTCTGGCGGAGGGCAATGGCTTCGCGGCGTGCAGAGCGATCAAATCGGAATTTGACTTGCCCGTTATTTTCCTTACCGCGTCAGGCGACGAGTTCAGCACCGTTACGGGCTTCGATCTGGGCGCCGACGATTACATTCCAAAGCCGTTTCGCCCGCGAGAGCTTATCTCCCGCATCCGAAATGTGCTCCGACTCACCGGCAGCATGGGCAAAACGGTGAAGCTCGGTGATGTGGTGGTGGACACCGAAAAGGGCACGGCGGTGAAGAACAACAGGGATCTGTTCCTCTCAGCACTGGAATACCGCCTTCTGCTGTTTTTCATCAACAATCGGGGAATCGTGCTTACCCGTGAGAGGCTTCTTGACGCCATCTGGGATGTTGCCGGCGAGTATGTCAATGACAATACGCTGACGGTGTACATCAAGCGGCTGCGGGAGAAGATTGAGGATGACTCCACCGACCCGAAGATCATTCTGACGGTTCGCGGGACAGGATATAAGGTGGACGCATGATCAAGCTGCTGAAAAACAAAGAGGTGCGAAAGGCACTGCTGTGGCAGCTGCTGCTCTCCGCAGCCGCCTGCGCCGTCTGCTTTTTCTTCGACATTCACGCCGGACTGACAGCCGCAGGGCTTTCTCTGCTCCTCATGCTGATCTACTGCGTCAGTACATACAGGAGGTATCAAAGCATTGCCGCTTTGGCAGGCGATATCAATCAGATCCTGCACGGCGATCATGCAATCGATTTTGACAGCTATTCGGAGGGCGAGCTGAGCATCCTCCACAGTGAGATCTATAAGATGACCATACGCCTGCGTGAACAGCAGCAAACGCTGACAAGGGAAAAGGCGTATCTTGCCGACTCCATCGCAGATATCTCTCACCAGATCCGCACGCCCCTGACCTCTATCAATCTGCTGATTGGACTGCTGTCGGAGCCGAAGCTGACCGACGCGCGCAGGCAGCAGCTGATCCATGAGCTCTACGAACTGCTCTCCCGCATCGACTGGCTGATCACCACGCTGCTGAAGATCTCACGGCTGGACGCCGGCACGGTGCAGTTCAAGCAGGAGCAGGTCAGTCTGGAGGAACTGCTCAAAAAGTCCTGTGTGACCCTGCTCATTCCCATGGAGCTGCGCGGGCAGGAGCTGCTCATCCATGCGGACGGAGCTTTCCATGGAGATTTCTCATGGACCTGCGAGGCCATCGGCAATATTGTGAAGAACTGCATGGAACACACCCCCGAGGGCGGCAGGATTGAGATCGAGGCAACCGAAAACGCCCTGTTTTCCGAAATTATAATTAAAGACAACGGCACGGGCATTTCTCCGGAGGATCTGCCCCACATCTTTGAGCGCTTCTATAAGGGCAAGGATTCCGACGGCAAAAGCTTTGGGATCGGGCTTGCCTTATCACGCATGATCATAACCGGTCAGGGAGGAACAGTAAAGGCAGAGAACCGCAAGCCCGTAGGAGCCATGTTCACCATCCGCTTTTATAAGGGAACCGTCTGACCGGCGGCTCCCTTTTTTACTAAGTGACGGATCCGTCACCTGAAAGTCACCGCCGTGTCACCTTGACAAAATAGAATGGGGGTGTAAAAAGCGAAAGGAGTATCCCGATATGGAGATTTTGAGAGTGGAAAACCTGACAAAGGTATATGGCAAGGGCGAGAACGAGGTGCGGGCACTGGACGGTGTTTCCTTTTCGGTGGAGAAGGGAGAGTTTGTCGCCGTGATCGGCCCCTCCGGCTCGGGCAAATCCACACTGCTTCACATCCTCGGCGGCGTAGACCGGCCTACAGGCGGCAAGGTATTTATGGACGGCAAGGATGTGTATGCGCAGAACGAGGAACAGCTTGCCATCTTCCGCCGCCGTCAGGTGGGACTGATCTATCAGTTTTACAATCTCATTCCGGTGCTCAATGTAACGGAAAACATCACTCTCCCTGTCCTGATGGACGGGCAGAAGGTCAATCAAAATCGACTGGCTGAGCTGATGACCACTCTGAAGCTTACCGGCCGGGAGAACCACCTGCCGAACCAACTCTCCGGCGGCCAGCAGCAGCGGGTGTCCATCGGTCGGGCTCTGATGAATGCGCCTGCGGTGGTGCTTGCCGACGAGCCCACCGGAAATCTTGACTCCAAAAGCAGCCGGGAGATCGTGGAGCTGCTGAAGGTTTCCAACGAAAAATACGGGCAGACCCTTATTGTCATCACCCACGATGAGAGCATCGCACTGCAGGCGGATCGAATCCTTTCCATTGAGGACGGGAAAATCACCAGAGACGAGGTGATCCGCAGATGAATGTTTTCAACAAGGTAACCTTAGAGAGCCTGAAGAAAAACAGGACGAGAACCATCGTCACGATCATCGGCATTATGCTCTCGGCGGCGATGATCTGTGCGTCCACGACCCTTGTCTCCAGTATGCAGAATTTCGTGCTGCGTTGTGCGATCCACATCGACGGGGACTGGTACGGAGCGGTTTATGACGCCGCATATAAGGACTATGAGGACATCCGCGATTCCGACAGGGTTTCCTCCGCAGCCTACGCGCAGGTTCTGGGTTACGCGAAGATCGACAGCGCCAACGAGCGCAAGCCCTATCTGTATGTGCTTGGCGGCGATGTGGCCTCCGGCTATTTTAAGACAATGCCGGTGCATCTCATTTTAGGTACGCTGCCGAAGGACTCCACGGAAATTATTCTGCCGGAGCACCTGACATCAAACGGCAAGGTGAATTATAAGCTCGGCGACACCGTCACGCTTGATGTGGGTGACAGGACACTTGACGGCCGGAGGCTGGGACAGGACACGCCCGTATACGCCTATGACAGCGAAACGCAGGTGGAGATTATGAGCGGCGAAAGGCTCGAAAACACCGAACCAAGAACCTATACGGTGGTCGGCATCTATGAAAGGCCTACCTTTGAGGACTATTCCGCGCCCGGGTACACAGCGCTTACGGCAGCGGACACCAAATCCGCCGATCAGGCTCCGATTCATTGTTATTTCAAGCTGCACAAGCCCGCCGGGGTGTATGACTTCATGAAGGAAATGGGCTATACGCAAGAGTATCGCTATGCCTACAATACAAAGGTCCTGCTGTATTCCGGCACGGCTCCGTTCGATTCCTTCCTTACCGCGTTTTACAGTCTTGCCGCCATCATCATCGCGCTGATCGTGTTCGGCTCTGTATCGCTTATCTATAACGCATTCTCCATCTCCGTCTCGGAGCGGACAAGGCAATTCGGCCTGCTGTCCTCGGTGGGCGCCACCAGAAAGCAGCTTCGAAGAATGGTGCTGTTTGAGGCGCTGGCGGTCAGCATTGTCGGCATCCCGCTGGGCATTCTGGTGGGCATCGGCGGTATCGGCATAACGCTCCTCCTGATCGGAGATAAATTTATCTCCATTGTCCGTGTGGACATTCCCATGCGGCTCTGTGTTTCGTGGCAGGCTGTCGTCATTGCTGCGGTCATTGCACTTGTCACGGTTCTGATCTCGGCATGGATTCCCTCAAAAAGGGCAACCAGAGTTTCCGCCGTGGAGGCGATCCGCCAGAGCATGGACATCAAGGTAAGCGGCAGACCCGTCCGAACCTCAAAGCTCGCCTACAAGCTGTTCGGACTCCCCGGCGTCCTTGCCGGCAAGCACTATAAGCGCAACCGGAAAAAATACAGAACCACCGTCGTCAGTCTCTTTATGAGCATCGTCCTCTTTGTTTCGGCGGCGGCCTTCACCGACTACATGATGGAATCCGCCGAGGGAGGGCTGGCCTCCGATCAATTCGACCTGATCTACGCGGCGGAGTCGGACGCTTCCGCCGCCATGACGCCAGATGCGCTTCTGGAGCTGCTTTTCTCCGAGCCGAATGTCACCGGAGGTACCTATACCAAGAAACAGTTTTTGCAGGGCGATATCTCCCGCGAATATGTCACGGCAATGTTTGCCGGCCGTTTTGCCGACCTCGGCATGGAGCGTGAGGACGCAGCGCCGAAGGATCTTGGCATCTCCGGTTATCTGTACTTTGTTGCGGACACCGAGTTCAACAGGTTACTGGAAAAGTACAACCTGAAGGAAGCGGATTACTATGACCGGGACAACCCCCTGGGCATCGCGCTTGACCGTAATATTGAGTTTGACCGCCGGCTTGAGAAGTATGTCACGCTGGACTCGCTCCAGGGCGATGGGTGCGTGATTGAGGGCCTTTACTATGTAGAGATCGACGGATATTACAGAAAAGACAGCCGGATCGATGAGAACGGCAATAAGGTCGTCCTCTATCAAAACAGAGACAACGAGAACGACATCATCGAGCTGCCCTATGAGGAATCCTTTGCAAAGTACACGCTGCGGTCCGAAAAAACCATTGAGGAGGCTCCGTTCTTTGTCAGCCGCAGCACGCCGGTGGCCATCAATATGATCTATCCGCACAGCATGCTGGAGAGCGTGATTCCCGAGGCGGCGCTGAATCAATTCCGTAATACAGAGTATTTCCTCACATCGAGCAATCACGCCGCGAGCTTTGAAAATCTGGCGACCATGCTGACGGAAAACGGCCTCAGCAGCCGGCAGCTCTTCGACTACGCCGCAAACGCCGAGACAAACCGGAATGTCATAACCATTATCCGGGTATTTGCCTACGGCTTTATCGTGCTGATCTCCCTGATTGCCGCGGCCAATGTGTTCAATACGATTTCCACGAATATCAGCCTGCGCCGCCGTGAGTTTGCCATGCTGAAATCGGTGGGCATGACGCAGAAGGGCTTTCGCAGGATGATGAACTGCGAGTGCCTGCTGTACGGCTCCAAGGCACTGCTTCTTGGTTTGCCGGTGTCCTGCGGCATTACATATCTCATCTACCGCGCAGTCACAACGGCCTATGAAACCTCCTTCCATCTGCCGTGGGCGGCCATCGGCATCGCCGTACTGAGCGTATTTCTGGTCGTATTCGCCACCATGATATACGCAATGAGGAAAGCGAAAAAGGACAATCCCATCGACGCCTTGAAAAACGAGAATCTGTAAGGAGGAAAAGAATATGCACAACAATGAAGCAACCGCACATGGGAAACTCAACTTGAAATCCCTGCCGATCTGCTGGCTGATCATTCTCGGCGGATACCTTTTGATCCGTATGGTCTTTCTTGTATTCGGGCTGCAGCTGCACCTGACCGCTCAGGGCATCTGCCTTGCGCTGCTGCCGTACTGCTTTGGGGCGCTGTATCTATGGAGGTGCTGCAAGAATCGGGAACCGCTGTTTTACGCGCTTGGTATTCTGCTCTCGGCTATTGTCGAGAAGCTGACGCTGTATTTCCTCGGAGCGTATCTATGCGGGGTCAGTCCGTTCCGTGTCACGGCAGTCATGGAGGCAATTGGAACGATTGAGCCGTATGCGGTGCTCTTTACACGGATGCCCATGCGGTATGCAGTCAATCTGCTGTTCTTTAACTGGATATACATTCTTTGCGGCATCGCCTTCTCTGCACTCTGCTTTTTGGGCTTGTCTCTCTTTCAAAAGCGGGTGGGGGATGAACCATAGGCAAGATATAGGGGCGGCAAAATGTTATCAGGGCAATATGCGACCTCTTGCTGTCACAGTGTTTGCGAGTAAGTTAAGAAGGAGTTGTTGATGCGTCCCTTGGTGTCACCCTCGCCAAAGGCCAGAGGAGTACCGGCGATGATACGCCGCCCGGTGGCTAGAGTCAGAAGCGAAGCAGAATAGTCCGCACGAACATCGCCGCCGACTTTGTGGATTACGGCTTCGTCGCAGCTCATTTCCATATCCTTGCTTGCCAGTATAAACGCTGCCCAGACAAGAGGGTTGAACCAATGAATGGCCAAAGCAAAAAACGCCAGTGCTTTCATAACATGGTCGAGTCGTTTGATGTGGTGCTGCTCATGGAGGATGATATACTCCTGCTCCTTGTCGCTCAAATTGCAGGGTAGATAGATTTTCGGACGGAACAGGCCGACCACAAAGGGAGACTTGATATCGTCTGCGATGAATATATTGTCTCGAAGAGGAACAACCACCGACAGTTTACGCCGCAGCCGGATGTAGGAGACAATACTGTAGATTACCATGACCAACACGCCAATCATCCAAACATAGGTAGCAATGGACATTGGAGCTTCGAGCGGGTCGGCAACCAACTGTTCCCGTCCTTGCGGTAATGCCTCGTTGATCGCATCACTGATGCCCGGAACAGGCCGCGCAACAGAGGGATACTCTGTGTGAACAATGTTGCTCGGCACATATTCGATGACGCTGGTAATTGTTCCAGACTCTTGGGCTGGGGCATCGAAAAGATTGTAAACGGAAAAGCTTGAACCAATCGACACCGGACACAGGAGACGAAACAGGACCACGCCCCACAGCGCATAGGAAATGACCTTGGGTGCTTTTTTCAGAAGAAGGCGCAGCAGGATTACAAATACAATAGCCACGCTTGCCGTCAGGCTCATGTTGAATAGCTTGGGCATGAATGTATAAAAGAACATAGGGTCACCTCCTCATTCCATCAATGACCTTCTGCAGCTCGTCGATCTCCTGATCAGTGAGTTTTTTCCGTGTCCCGAATGCAGCGAGGAACGCAGGCAGAGAACCACCAAAGGTTTCCTCCACATACTGCTCACTATGTCGGGCGTAGTATTCCTCCCGTGAGATCAGCGAAGTAACAGTGCCATCTTCATTCTTAAACAAGCCACGCTCACACAGGCGTCGCAAAACAGTGTGAGAAGTGCTTTTCTTCCAGTTAAATTCTTCTGCGCCGATCTTGGCCATTTGACCGGATGTGATCGGCTCCCGTTCCCAGATAATATCGGCAAACCGGGCCTCGGCAGTTCCCATTTTCAAATCAGACATTAAAGCGCACCTCCGTGTTACAGCTTGTAGCGCCACTTATATACTACAGCTTGTAACACGAAAAGTCAATATGGCAGAGCCAATGTTCATAAAAGCTTCAAAAGTGAAAGTGCGCCGGTTGTCCGACGCACTTTCTTGTTTCTCATACCTTTGATTGCAGTCGCTTCCTGCGGCTCGGCAGTTCCTTGTTATGCAGCCAGTAGATCAAGACGAACAGCAGATAGGCTCCCAGACATACTGCGAATATGTAAATGGGTGTGTTGACATACCAACCGAACCATTCGGAGAACTGTTTGAACACAATGATGGGAGAATTACCAGGGCCAACGAAGAACATATTCATATCTCTGCCGATTCCAAACTGCACGATGCAGTTCAGGGCAAAGGCCACGCCGCAGAGAAGGGTGAATATCCAAGTCGCAGAAGCATAGTCGCTCTTCTGGTTGCCGCCTCGCTTGGACACGCAGAGGAACAGTCCCACAAACACCAACAGCATGTGCCACACGCAAGAGTGGGCGGTAAGGAACAGGTGGCCATGAAGCAGGCCGGACGGCTCGGTAAAGGCAATGGCTCCTCCCAAGAGATTATACAGCACCATGAAGCTATGCAATGCCCGACGCAGTTTTCCCAGCTTCAACCAAGGAACAATCAGGCACAGATACATTGGGATGCTGCACAACTGGAATGGGAACTCGCCCCAGTGATAGGTGCCGTCCGCGATCACATAGTAGCAGAAGAATTGCTTAAATACTTCCGACAGCGCCAATACCAAACCGCAGGCAAACAGGATATGACATGCTGTTTTGTCGCTGACATTCCGCAGCTTCCATGCCGAGAAACCGCAGACAGCAAAGCCAATCAGGGTAAACAGAATATGGAATGCACCGTAGGCCGGTGGCGGCTCCATGGGCCAGGAAATAGATTCAAAAAAGGTTGCTAACATTTGCTTTGGGACATCTTCTTTCTTTGGAAACGCACGGGTGTGGATTGCTTCTTTTTAGCTGATGGTCGGGAACCGCAGAACCACCTTAAACAGATCGCCGTCAGTAGTCAGCTCCATGGTGCCGTTTTGCAGTTCGGTCAGGCTCTTTGCAATAGACAGGCCCAGACCGTTGCCTTCGCTCTTTCTGGAGTTGTCGCCCTGAACGAAGCGCTCCAGCAGCTCGTCAGTAGACAGGTTGAGGGGTTCGCGGGAGATATTCTTAAAGGAGATGATTGCCTCTCCGTTTTTCTCCTCCAGCGTCAGATAAACGCGGGTGGAGCGCTGGGCATACTTGCAGACATTGTTCATCAGGTTATCGAACACGCGCCACAGGCGGCGACCGTCTGCCATAATTTTAATAGGCTGCTCCGGCTGGCTGGTGAACAGAACCAAATCCTTCTCTTGAAGCTTCTGCACATACTCACCGGCAGTCTGTGTCAGCATCACACCAACTTCACAGGGAGCCAGCAGCACCTCCAGATTACCCGTGGACGCCTTAGAAGCCTCCACGAGATCGTCAATGAGCCGCTTCAGGCGGTCGGACTGACGATGGAGTACACCGGCATATTCTGTAATGGTGGGGTTGTCGCACTGCTCTTTTTCAATCAGATCTGCGTAGTTGATGATAGAAGTCAGCGGAGTCTTGATGTCGTGAGAAACATTGGTGATCAGCTCAGTCTTCATGCGTTCACTTTTCAGACGTTGTTCCACCGCCGCTGTCATGCCAACGCCAATGCTGTTCAGATTCTCGCCGTGGCGCTTGAAATCCCAGAACATTCTCTTGGTGTCCACCTGATATCCAAGATCACCGGTGGCAAGAGCCTTGCCACCTGCCTGGAGCTTTCGGAGCATCAACGCCACATAGAGAACCAGCGGGACAAGCACAAGGTGCTTCACGAACCAGAAGGTCAGCAGAACATCCTCCTCACAGTATGCCCCAGCAATGACAAGGACTTCGATCAAGGCGATTGCAGCCAGGCCAAGAGCGGTCTTCCAAACCAGAGGAATGCCTCTGCAAAGGGATACCATACCGCGGAAACACACACATACGCCGCTCCAAATCTTACGCAGCACGACCAGTGCAATTTTAAGGGCATAGAAGATGATGGTGTTCTTCCACCAGCACCCCAGCTTGATCCGCGTTGCAAAGCTCATGCACCAGCCAAGACAAATGGCCATTAGAGAGATACCTAATGCGATGCCGGCTAACGCTGCTTCGATGTCTGAGGCATAGTAGATTGCTTCCACCATGACCTGTATTATCAGGAACCCGGCAAGCGCAGTCATCCCGGTCAGCAGGTCAAAGGGGATCTTCGTACCCCATCCCGGCTGCACTGTTGCCAGACCATTTTTCTTACCAGATGCGCACATAAGGAAAACGAAAGCAGCGATAGCAAGAATGGCAGCGCCGATGCCAATCGCATATACCCAGAAACGCATGGCAAAGGCCAAGGAGATCAAAAGGTCGGCATAATAATAAGTATCAGGCTGGGTCAATTCATCCGCAAGACGAATCGTTGCCTCCACCGTACCGATCTGCTCCACATCATATCCGTAGTTGCTATACAGACTGTACCAGTTTTCTACGCCGTCTTTCTCCTTCATATGATACCAGACCGCACTGTACTCCGTGGAGCTTTCCTTCACGCCCCCATCATACCCCCAGTTATTTCGCGGACCTTCTGAGAAAACCATTTCAATAGATGCAATGTTGCGATCTGACAAATAGCGCATGGCATCATCAGCACCAGCATCTAAATTCTCGTTGGTCAAATAATGAATGAGCGTCCGGATATCGCCTTCGGCAATATTTCTCATGGCTTCGTTTTTGTAAGCCCATTCAGATGTCGTATAGAGTTCTTCTTCCACCATGATGAACGCACCAGCTGCAGAGCCGATAACAACAATCACCATGATGATGACCAGCAGGAACGCTACGAACTTGGCTGATGTACGGTGGGTCAGCGGGAGTTTTCTATTAACTGGAGCAACATTCTCCGGTTCTGGTGTCACCGCTTCATACTGCGCATCCTGTACGGTCTGCGCGATTTCCTCCACGATGGGATCTGCGTTTTTCTTCCTAAAGAACGGCTTCATCGTTTTGCTCCTTTCTCCATTTTATACCCTTGTCCCCAGACCACCTTCAGATATCGGGGGTCTGCGGGGTTGATCTCTATTTTTTCACGGAGATGCCGGATATGTACGGCAACGGTATTGTCGCTTCCCAGGGGAGCCTCTTTCCATACCTGCCGATAGATCTCCTTGGGGGAATACACCTTGCCGGGACTCTCCATGAGCAGTTTGAGGATGTCGTATTCGATGGGCGTCAAGGAAATGGGTTCTCCGTCCAGGGTGACTTCCTTGGAGCTGTCATCCAGTTCCACGCCGCCGATGACATATCGTGCCGGAGCCGCAGCTCTGCTGCCCAACTGCATATAGCGGCGCAGTTGAGAACGGACACGGGCCGTCACCTCTACGGGATTAAACGGTTTTGTGATGTAATCGTCCGCTCCGGTGTTCAGGCCGAGGATCTTGTCGGTATCCTCACTTTTGGCCGTCAGCAGTATAATGGGGACATTGCTCTTCTCCCGAATCTTTACCATTGCGGAGATGCCGTCCATTTCAGGCATCATGATATCAAGCAGAATCAGGTGAATGTCCTCCCGCTCCATAACCTCAAGGGCCTGCACTCCGGTGTTGGCCTCGAACAGTTTGAAGTCCGGATTCATCAGATATATTTTCAATGCGTTGACGATATCCTGCTCGTCATCGCAAATCAGAATGTGGTACATGGAACCCCTCCTTTGATGGCTTTATAATAACAATCTTTACATTAAGATGGTAGTGGTAGAAAGATGAAGAATTTGTGAAGATTGCCATTCCAAAAGAACAGCGCAGCTCCCGACCGGAAGCTGCGCTGTTGATGTGGTTGCTTACTCGTCAATCATTTGGAGCAGAAGCCAGATTGCAGGCTGGTTTTCTTTAATTCATTCCATATCGTGCTGTTCGCTGATCCGAATGGCACCCGCTTTCCATTCATCGAAGTATTCCTGGCCAGTTTCAGCGTAGAGTCGGAGCTGTGCTTCCGGCGCAAGATCATCGAGAACGCTTCGCATCAGATGTCCACGCAGTCCTGTCTGACCACCCTCTAAAAACTGTGAGAATACATACTGCAATGTATAGCTTCCGTAGTAGGTAAGCTCCCGATACTCAATCGGGTGTGCGTCAATGTAGTCGGCAGGTCTGGAAGATGTGGCCGGAGAGGACTCAATTACCTCAAAAAGATGTTCCACCGCAGAATAGGTATCAACTCCGCCGTAACGGACGGCCTGATCGTAGCACTCCTGCTTCTGGGCGAGGATATACTTCTGAGTATCCAGGGCTTCGTCCTCAATTTCGTCAGGGAACTTATCCCGAATATCCTGAACATAGTAGGAGCCGTCCCGCGGTGTCCAATACTCCTTCAGAACATATTTCCCATCTACAACTTCAAAGGTGATGGCAACAGCGATATGACTGCCGGCAGCATCGTGAAAGGTTCCACCGGAATAACCAAATCCCTGATGAAGCGCCAGTCCGTAGACAGTGACCAGCTTGATGTGGTCGGAGGAACCAACTGCGGGGGTGCCACTGAGTTCCTGTTGATCCAACAAGACAAAGCTGGCGCAATGATACAGACCATCCGGCTTGGAAGGCTTGTTTTCTGCCAGGATTGCTTCATTGATCGCCTTCGCCAACAACACTTCTGAATGATCCGCACCAATGAACTCCGTCACGCCGCCGTCCCGAATGTCGATGCGTGTATCGAGGTCATCCGCCAAAGCTAGATAGATATACATAGGGTCACTATCCGGACTTCCACCGCCAATCCATAGCTCATACATTTCATTGATCACATAGACACGGATATATAGGCCAGAGCCGGTCTCAATATAATCGTAATTTTCAAAATCCGACCACGATAAATCGTATCCGTATTGTGAAAGAATAATTACATCATCTAAGGTGAGTTTCGTCGTTTCGGCAACAACTCTGATGCTGTAAACTTCTTTCAACCGAGCTGGATAAGTTTCCAGTATCTCACCGCTATATGAGACTTCAATAATGTCTCCGATTTGCGGCTCCAGAGCGGGGTCCATATTCATCAGAGGAACTTCAATTTGGTCAGCGCTATTGAGTGCCCAGCTTGCCTCTGGTGCAACCAGAAAATATCCCTCGTGGATTTCAAGGACTTCCGCTTTGAAAGTAATATGATTGGGCGCACTTTCGTCAGAAATACGAATTTCCACATTTTCGACTTCCACATAAACAACGATGTCTTCGTCCGTTGGGTTTTGCATATTGATGCCAACCTTGAACCATTCATCTTTTACGGCGTCAAATTCAACGGGCATTCCATGTGTAAGATAGGTAGCCGTATATCCGGTTTCTGTTGTTTCGTCGACTGGAAATAAAAGAACTTCCGTATCATCCAGTCCTTCACCGGACCATATGACAATGGAGTTTCCCGTTGTACTGACTTCTTCATCTGAATACACAAAATCATCCTGGCTTCCTGCTGGAACGACAATTCGCAGCGTATAGCTGTCCTGTTCCGGATCAGTCAGGAAGCACACCGCAACGACCACGCAGGCGATAACTGCCAGAACGACGACCCAGAAAGCAGGCTTCTTGTAGTTCATCACAGACTTCACACGCTCCTTTACACCGACCTCACCAAAGGCAAGAGGGCAGGCTGCGATCACACGGCGGTTGACACTACAGGCCACAAGCGCCTGGGTATAGTCGGCTCTCTGCTCGTTGCCCAGTACCTTAATGACCTTCTCATCACAGGCCAGCTCAATGTCCCGGCACAGCAGCACATAGGCCAGCCACATCAGAGGATTGAACCAATGGATCGTCAGCAGTAGGAAGCCGAGGGGTTTCCACCAGTGGTCTCTTCGACGAATGTGTGCCTGCTCATGTGCGACCACATGGTTCAGATCCTGTCCGCCCATATTGTAGGGAAGATAGATCTTCGGTCTGAACACGCCCAGCACAAAGGGAGAAGCCACATTCTCGCTCTGGAAGATGTTGTCTCGGAGGATGACTGCCTCGCTGACTTTGCGGCGCAGACGCCAATAGCTGACCACGGTATATAGGAGGAGCGCAGCGATACCGGCAATCCAGAGAATGCTAAAAATCGGAATCCAGATCTGAAGCGGATTTGCGCTCGTCAATACATCCTGCGGTGGAGCGAACGAGGACAGCATAGGGTTGACCATGCTATTGATCACTGGAACACCGCTGTTGATTGTGGGCTGTACTGCCATTTCGATATCCATCGGAACTGTCTCTGCGCTGGGGATCAGACTCAGAGCGCTCTCGATAGAGAACGGAAAAGCCAGACGCACTGCCACAATGCCCCAGAGCAGGACATTGACCCACTTGGGTGCTTTCTTCAAGACAAACCGGAGCAGCAGCACAGCCAGGACAAGCCAGCTTGCTGATATGCTCATGTTTATAATTTTCAAAAACAGGTCGTTCATTATTTGCCTCCTCTCCGGATGCGGTCGATCATGCGCTGTACCTCATCAAGCTCCTCCTCTGAAATATTCTGGTGCTTGGTAAACGCGGCGACAAAAGCGGGCAGAGAACCTTCAAACTTTTTTTCTACCAGTTCACCGATCTCATAGGCCTGAACTTCATCCTTAGAAACCAGAGAGGTAATCGTGCCGTTATTGTTCTGAAGCACCCCTCTCTCGCCCAGACGTTTAATGACGGTATATGTGGTGCTCTTTTTCCAACCCAACTGATCCTGGCACAGCTTCACAAGCTCAAAACCCGTGACAGGCTCGTGCTCCCACATAATTAGGCAGAAACGGTATTCTCCTTCGTGAATTTTCGGAATTTCCATAGTGCAACCTCCACGGTCTACGCCAGTAGACTTATTGATTATAGTCTACACAGGTAGACCAACAAAGTCAATACTAAAATGACAGCAGCCGCAAGGATCTCCCAGCGGCTGCCGTCATTTTTCGGTGTAATAGCATTATTGCATCCATGTTGTAAAGAAAGCGGTGCCTTCATTCAGATTGCAGAGACCCCAGCCCTCAAGCTGTTCAACCTCGCCACTGCGCCAGAGATAGGCGTCCGGCCACCAGTCGCGGCACTCTGTCGGGATTTCATCTGCTGGTGTTCCGGGTGCAAGAAGGATGAACTCCTCACCACCAGCTACGCCGGCCGCCTCAGCAGCTATATAACGCACACCATCTGCGATCCATGTCTCTTCCGGGATTCTCTCAGTAGTCAGAGCACCGAGTTTCATAGACCATGCGTAGTCACTAATCTGCTGAATATCTGTAAAGTGACCCTCGAATATGCTGACATAGCAGGAGCCATTGGGATATTCTGGCGCATTGGCTCCCATTTCCGAATCCCTATAGTCCCCGGTGAAACTGCCATCGGGCTGTAATGTGAGCAGGCTGCCCCAACCACCAGCGCCGCTTGCGTACATCAGGTTCAACGGTTCATCTGGGAAACTTGCCGCATTGGACGTCAACTCCTGCGCGACGTCCGTACCGTCAATCGCACTCTGAATCTCATCGGGATCAAAACGCACCGGATATAGCTGCGGTAGTGCAGTCGCCATTGCATGTTCCTTTACAACGATTCCCTGCTCTGTAGATAGCAGTACTGAGCAATTTCTCAGCAGCACACCAACTTCTTGTGCAAAGCGCTCCATCTCCGGCGTTTCCTTCACGGGAAGCTCAAAATCAGTCGTCCATTCCTTCTTGATCACTTCCTCACCGCCATCCAAATAGAACACGGTACAACGATAGTTTCCTACACCTTGGAACATTGCTGGCTGATACTGCACCAAATAATCCTGCCCGTCTTCGCTGTAGCGCATAACTGTATTCCATCCGGCATGTGCGGGACTGGCCTCAGTTGACCAAATCACGGCACCGTCTTCTACTACACAAAGCTCATAGACCATACCAGGATGCACCTCTCGCACGATCACTCTTTCGTTGATGCGGTTGTGGTTCGCATCGGAATAGGCTACAACGGCCCCATTTCCAGCAAACACCACCGATGCCTCCAGACTACCGGGTTCTTGCTGCAGGGCAAGAATCTGCGTTTCGGTCAGATATGCCTCATAAAAGCTCTGTCCATTTTCTGTGCCGGTCCGGTTGATGTCCAGTACACCCTTGGCCACAATCTCTCCACCAGCATAAACGGTAAAGGTCACCTTGGCGCTTTCTGCTGTATCGGTAAGGCTATTACCAACTCCGGGCATCCAGCAAAGAGGCTCGCCCGCCTCAAACCGCATCGTCTTTTCCCTCGGTTGTCCTTGTGCACGAAGATTCCAAAGGGTACCGTTATCGCAGGAGGCCTCAATGTGGGAATAGTTTGCCAAACCAAAGTTGAAGTGGAATGCGGCGTGCCATGTTGCACTCATCATGGGAGAATACGTCCAAGTGACCGGTGTGATCGCATCTTCAGATACACCAGTATGTTCAGATAACAGGCCAGAACTGGTGGGTGCCAGCAGCCAAGAATCTGAACCAACTATTTCAGTAATCACTGCGTCAGATGCCCCTTCCGGCACGGAGAACGCATATAGTATCTCGCCGTCGGTGCCAAAGGCTGTGATGGAAATGCCTCTTAAATCAGTTACCCCTTGCAGCGGCTCAAGCCATACTTTTTCTCCATTCTTGAACGCAGAACCATCTGCATGGACAACTCCGCCGCTTGAGTTGATACCAGTAATCTGAATGGACACGACTCCATCAGTTCCGATCAGCAAACAGTACTGATCCTCAGTGTCAACCATTTCTGCCTCTTTACCCTCCTGCGCATAAGTTAGCTTGATACAATAACCCTTGATCTTCATAGTACCGCTTGCCTCTTTACACGCATCAGCAGAAACATAGAATGCGAATCCGCCTGCATGTTCACCACGCATATGAATAGCATCCTTATAGGTACCAGAATCACTTGCCAGTGAATCATCGGGATAAATAGCCGCGCTGCCCCCATTCTTAATGACTGAGAAAGGAACAATTACCGTTCCAGATTTCGGCAGATTAAGTGAGTATCCGAATGTAAAGTAGAGCAGGTCATTACTCTCGTTTGATACTCGGACTTCGTCGAGGAAAATGATTGTTTCATCCGTCTGATAAACAATCACTTCTTTTTCCTTAAATTGCTGACCTTCCTCTGAGTAGATTCGGTCTGAAAGTACATCTTTGGGAATGGACAGTGTAACTTCTACCTGTTCCTGCTTCATGATGGTATAGCCATCTTCTTCAATGATCTCATAAATTGAGATGCCCTTGGGGTTCGTCATGAGGCAAATTGCCATAGCAAAGCACGCAACCATTGCTACCATCACAACCCAAAACGCAGGCTTGCGCCAGTTTGCCAGATTGCGGATACGCCCCTTGGTATCTCCCTCGCCAAAGGCCAAAGGCATACCTGCGATGATATGCTTTCCGGTGGCAAGGCTCAACAGAGATGCGGTATAGTCTGCCAGGATGCCGTCACCCATCTTTTTGACAACGGCCTCGTCGCAGCTCATTTCCATGTCCTTGTTGGAGTAGATGAAGGCTACCCAGACCAGCGGATTAAACCAGTGGATGCTCAGGGCCAGAAACGCCAGCGCCTTAATGATATGGTCGCCGCGGCGAATGTGGTGCTGCTCATGACGAATGATGTAGGCCTGCTCCCGCTCCTCCATATCAGAGGGAAGATAGATCTTCGGTCGAACTAATCCCATGACAAAGGGGGATGTAATCTCGTCAGCCAGATAGATATTATCCCGCAGCGGGGAGGCTGTCAGCAGCTTCTGCCGCAGGCGGTAATAGGAAACCACGCTGTAAACAGCCATGGCAGCAACGCCCAACAGCCATACAAAGGATGCAATGGCCATTTCTCCCTCCAGTGGATCGGCACCCAATGCAGCGTGTTCCTGGGGAAGAACATCGTTGACTGCCTCGTTGATAACAGGAGTCACTGGCAGATGCACCTCAAGATCCCGCGTGTGAACAACATCAAAAGGCACATATTCCATTACCGTGGTGTGCTCCGTATTTTCCATGATTGGCGTATCAAACAAGCCCAACAGGGAGAAATCCGTAGTGATAGACACCGGGCACAGCAAACGGAATAGCACTACAGCCCACAGAGCATAGGAAAAAATCTTGGGAGCTCTTTTCACTGCCAGCCGTACCAGTAGCACAAAGAGGATCGTCAGGCTGCCGGTGATGCTCATATTGAGGATCATGGGCAGCAGAAACGACTCGGTCAGGCTGTGCGATTGAATCGCTGCCATTAAGTTATTAAATGTGAAAACGCCCATGGTGTCACCTCCTAAACCCATCAATGATGCTCTTCAGCTCTTCGATCTCTGCGTCAGTCATCTTCTTGCGGCTGCCAAATGCGGCAAGAAAGGCCGGCAGAGAGCCGTCAAAGGTCTCCTCCACGAACTGCTCACTCTGGAGGGCATAGAACTCCTCGCGGGAGATTAGGGACGTAACGGCGCCATCCTTATTCTGAAAGATTCCACGTTCACAAAGACGCTTCAGAACGGTATAGGACGTGGTGGACTTCCAGCTCAATTCCTTTTCAGCCATCTTCACCAACTGACCGGAGGTTACCGGCTCGTTGTTCCAAATGAAGTCCGCAAACCGGGACTCCAAGACACCCATCTTTTTATTGCTCATGTCGGGCCTCCTTTCACTCTACACCTTATAGAGTTATTTTTACTCTACATCATGTAGAGCATTTTGTCAATATCGAAAAGGGGCTGCCTGTCATTTCAGGCAACCCCTTAGCAGATTTCTCTGTTCTTGTTTGACTTGTTGATCCCACCACTTCAGAAAGTCATCCGTGCGGACACGGTACTGCCCCCCCAACCTTTGCTGCTGGTAATTGTCCAGTCTTGAGCATTCGATCTATTACAAATCGAGAAACCTTCAGCAATTTAGCCAGATCCGAAACGGTAAGAAATGCCCCATACTCAGAATATACCGTTGTACTAAGTTCATGCTTCGATTGAAAAGCCATTTTAGGATACCGGCTGATTGACTACGCCAACGAACAGTGGCAATCCATCATAGCCAGTGATGGCAAACAGGAACGGACGGTCCAGTACAAAATCCATTTCCTCTTCTGGAGGCGCTGCAGCTCCGGCCATCATCATGACGGTATATGCCGATGCGGTCACACCCTCTTCGTCGATGGTCACACGGGCTGCATGGTCGGCTTTGGAAAGGAAGATCTCTGCAACTTCCGAAGTCATGGGGGTAAAATCGGCCACTTGGGCATCAAATACATCTGTGACACCAAGGGCACGAAGGCCTTCTCCCAGGTCAAAATCAGAGACTACATCAAATTTGGGAACGGACATATTCACGATCAGGTGCTTGCTGTTCTCCCAGTTTCCATTGCTGTTCAAGAACTCCATCGTTTGCTCATCGTTCAGGAGATCATCCATAGTCACGCCCTCGTCAGGCAGGAGGAACCACATCTTACCGCTGCCCTCCAGGCTCAGAGAAACGGCACCGAACTGATCCGCCCAGTAATAGGTGTTGCTGCCGCCCTTGTGCATGAAGTCGCACTCCACGGTCTCTCCATCAGCACTGAACAGATGGAACAGGCCCTTTTCCGTTCCGGCCTCATTGAACTCACTGTGCCACTTGGCTCGGTAGTAGATGGTAGAGGCCAAAGCCATAACGGTCTCGGGGTCCATCGACAGGCCATCGGCCTGCGCTTCCAGCAGTCCTCCGGTCTGCTCATTGATCCAGTCCCGCAAGGCCTGATTAAATTCCTCGCTGCCCATCTCACCACGAAAGGAGGACGCATAGTAATTCTTTGCCAGACTGTCCATTGTGGACTGGTTGAAATTTACGGACTCATTCAGCCACAGGGAGTTTGCCAGAATGCTTGTCACGGCGCCGTCATTGCTGTAATTGGCGTTCCAAACACTGGCCGCCTGGGAGCGCAGAGCCTCAATGCTTTCACTTCCTAGAAGGTCAAGGATCTGCTGGCGGCTTTCACTGTCCGTCACCTCTGCCAGCATGGCAAGGGCCAAGTAGACATTTATGGGAGAGTAGACCTTGTTTGCGCCGTTGGAATTGCTGAGGAACTCCCGGATCGAACTGGCGAAGAACGGTTCCAGACCATCTGCATAACCCTCCGGTTGATTGCGTTGAGCGTTCCTGTCTTCCTTCCATGCGTCATAGACCACATCAAAGCCATCGCTGTCAAACTCGCCGGTCTTTTCATCGAAATACTCCATCTCGTTTGGGTAGGGAGCCATCTCCGGATAGCTAGCCAGTGCCAGAGCATAGGCCGATGCGGAGTTGTTTGGTTTCTTTTCGTCCATATTGGTATCTCCTGCGCAGCCTACCATAGAAATCAGGCAAGCCGCTGCGAGGCATAGCGCTACAATTCGTTTCATACTGCGTACCCTCCTTAGGCTACGATGGTGCCTCTGCAGATTACCTGCCGTATGATTTCCATAGCAGTCTCGCCGTAGCGTGACCACCAGCTATTTACACCCTGGGTCGTTGCCACAAAGTTGCCTTTGCTGGCAGGGTAACTGATAAAGTTCCAGATAGCACCGCCATCGTAGGTGCCCATGGAACCATTTCCAAATTCCTTCATTGACAATCCGGTGCCGCAGACGCCGAATGTAGGCCAATAGTGGAAATCAATCCATCCATCTTCACCAGCGGGTCGGAAACTGACGCCATAGCTCATGCCATCGGCACTGTATTCCTCAACCTTGTATTCCCAACCAGAAAGAAGTGGCACACTGACGCCAAATCCGCCGTGTTCGTAGGAAACATTACTTGTGTCAGCGGCGTCCACGAGATCAAAGCCTGCATAATAGGTTTTGGTGTCATAATCACCGGTACCCCGGAAATCCATAACCGATTTGCTGATCCGGTAGGAACCTGCGGGAAGCTCTCCGTACAGGCGGCTCCAATTCACTTCCCATTCTGTTTCCGCATTGTTAGGGATCATCCATGCTTCTGACGTCCAGGCAAGCTCATACTCCATAGGAAGCAGCTCGACCGCAACCCATTCCCCATCCCGCAGAACTTCCAATCCATAATAGCTTCCGGTATTCAGCTCGCCGGTGGGCTTGCCGTCCTGCTGCGTACAAACAATGGTCAATCCGGACGGGGTGATATTCTTTGCGGTCAGCTTCACACCCCAGGGGTCCTGATAGGCGTGAGTCGCCGGTGTACGGCTGATGCCAACAAGACCGGATATTGCCGGCGTGCGCTCGCTCAATGTTCCATTGATCCATACCTTATCGGTGGGCTTGATCACGTCGCCCATCTGTACTTCAAGAAACAGGTGCCACTGAGCCATGTCATCCGTCACAACCTCCGGTGCCTTGACGTCTATCGTAATATCCCATCCGTCCAATGCACCGTTCTCCATGCTGTGGCGGCGCACATCCGTGATCTCATGCCGGATAGAGCCACTGCCTTCCTGCAGTACGATCAGCACCAGATTCTGCCGTTCAAAATAGGCATTATCATATTTGTCGCAGGCATCCAAAAAGCCGATTGTGCTGTCGGAGTAGACTGTCTCTCTTCGTTCCAGACTATAAATGTCCTTGTATGCCTCGTAATAGGCTTCCAGTTCCGCTCTGGAACTGATCACCGTGTGGTAAGGATAGCCATCTTCAGGTCCGCCATTGGTCCGGATGTACTGCGCCTCAAAAGCGTATGCTTCCGGTTCAGGCGTCACGGAATCTGGATCAGCTTCATTTCCTACAATGGTCCATCCGAGTTCCGTAAGCTCTTCTATGACCTGTTCCGGAATATCGGCCTGCGTACCGTCTTCCAATTTCACACACCAATACGCACCGGTCCTGCCTGGATAGGTTTCCGCAATCCCATCGTGGAAGATCAAAATCTTATCGCCGGTCCCCAAGCCAGAGAACAGACCTTCCTTATCCTTTCGGTTGCTCATGATAATGGGTGAGTTTCCATCGATGAACATATACGATCCGTTGTCCGCTACTAAGCAGCGTCCGACAGAGAAACTCATGGAGTGATTTATCATATACCAAAGGCCACCCGCACAAAGTAGCAGTATGACTCCTATCACACAGAGGGGAATAACCCATTTCTTTTTCTGTTTCATATCAGCAGCCTCCTTTTTCTCATATCAGGCATAAATCCTTTGTATATATAGACGCAAAAAAACGGCCAAAAGTTCCCAATGGTGAGCAATTCACCATTTTCAATAATATATGCTATAATTATTTCAGAAATAGTGAACCAATCGACCTTTGTCGTTGTATATGTAAGTGAAAGGGGGGTGCGGAGAGCTTGATCGATCAATACATTAGGCAATACGGAAAACGGCTGTATGGGCTTTGCCTGTCTCTCTGCGCCAGCACCTTTGAGGCAGACGATCTATACCAAGACACATGGCTCCGGGTAGTCAAGAGCATATCGCAGTACGACCCAAGCCGAGAGTTTGAGCCATGGCTGACGAAGATCTGTGTCAATACATACCGCAACACCCTGCGGCGTATTGCACGAAGTCCCTTGCTGAATTTCCAGACGAACGAGGAAAAGGATGCACTTCTGCAATCAGTCCCGGCACCGGAAAATCCGGACTACGGACCACTCTATGAGGCCGTTGACGGATTACCAGAAAAGCTCCGACTGGCTGTAATCCTGTTTTACTTTGAGGAAATGGACATTGCAGCCACCGCACAGGTGCTGGGCATCCCGGAGGGAACCGTGAAATCCCGATTAAGCAAAGCAAGAAAACTATTGAAGGAGGTGCTTGGCCGTGAATCAGATTTACAATTTTGAGCAGCACAAGCCGCCCGTACTGAATGAAAATATGCTCCGTGCTGAACTGGAACGGCGCAGGCTCCGTTGGCAGACGGCATTGGTTGCTGTTGCAGGAACCCTTCTGCTGATCGCAGCGGCGATGCTCGGTTTCCTTGTGCTGGAGGACTATCCGTGGATCACTGCATTGTGTCTGGCCTATGTCCTGTTCTCCGCTACCGGAGGCAGTGTTCTGGCCGTTGTTGTTACTAAAAAAGGAGGTGTTATCCATGAGTAATGTTGTTATTGCAATCCCGCTGTTTATGCTCATGATTATAGTTGCGTTGCTCCCTCTCCTGATTGGTGTCTATGTCTATCGGGATGCTAAAAGGCGTGGGATGAATGCGGCTCTGTGGACACTGATCGCAATTTTAGCCCCCTCACTGATCGGCTTTATCATTTATCTGCTTGTGCGGGGCAACTATTCCAATCTGAAATGTCCACGCTGCGCTGCCACGGTCACAGAGCAATATGTGGTATGCCCCAAATGCGGCGCAAAGCTCAAGCCGAGCTGCCCGAACTGCTCTGCTCCCGTAGAGCCGGATTGGACTGTATGCCCGAAATGTGCGCAGCCACTTCCGACTGTGCAGGAAGATATCGTTACACCCGTGCAGCCCAAGGATAAAACCCTGTGGAAGATCCTGGCGGCCATTATTATAGTTCCTGTTGTTTTACTTCTGGTGTTGGGACTCAGCTTCTCTGCAGCCTCTGGTGGAGGTTCCTCCAGCCTACGGGAAGTCTCCTTCGATGAATATTATGCTGATCAGGAACTTCCCGAAAGCACCAAGGAGTATGTGCGGAATTGGTTGGGAGAAATTAACCCCAGAACCGACCATGTATACGCGCTCCGATATACCTACCGATTCAATCCGAATAGTGAAACCACAGACTATTACTATTTGATTTATGTTCCGGGTGGTGGCGATGTAGATCGCCGTGGCTTTGGTTATTCCACAGGGTTGTTCAGTACGGCTTTCAAGCTGGAACTGGAGGGCACTAATGATCAGGATGGTCTGTACTGTGTTATGACCACTTCCAAGAAAGCTGCCCCGCAGCTTTGCGTTACTTTGAACGGCAAGCGTTTGGAAGATGAAATCACCGTCGTGGACTTCAATCCCACACTCTACACCATTGCATCCGAATCCGATTACAGTATGCTGACCAATGCCGCAGGCGACCTGTATCTGGAGCAGTTGGAAAAGGAAATGGAGCCAGACCTCGTTGCTATTACTGTTGTAGAAGATGGGCAAGGAGTGGCAACCGGCGAATTTGATGCACCTGACTTTCTGCTTAATACCGTTACTGGCATCCATGAGTTGCATTATCTTGAAGAGTACCCCTTTTCTTTGGAGAATTTCCAACTTTCCGACTATTTTACCCTCTCCGTCCACTATGCGGATACCACTGGTGAGGCTCACTACGAAGATACCAGCAACTATTTAATCGTCGAAACGGAAAGCGCATGGTATTTGATTGAAATTGGACCTAATAGCGTGATTGAGAAGATTCTGGAGGAGGGCCAGATTACAAGCAGGGATGATGTACTCGTCTATGAAATAAGCGAAGATGCCTACAGTGAGTTGGCAAATCTATTCGACAAAACAACATAAGGAGGTATGTTTATGGGAAATATGTTATTTGATTTCATTCTTCATCCTGCTTTTGTCGTGTTTGTTTTGATTGCAC
>ENA-UEPH01000414-UEPH01000414.1-human-gut-metagenome-genome-assembly--contig:-NODE-414-length-51117-cov-6.756172_pt1 | contig 51117 bp, 38 predicted proteins | sample MGYA00242891_ERZ507898 | MGnify/ENA primary metagenome ERZ507898 (study PRJEB26167, sample SAMN06115411) | human gut metagenome | host: Homo sapiens | place: China:Guizhou | collected 2014-10-15...
CACTTCAACCAAAACCCTTGTAACTCAATTCTATCACTATATCTTTCCGCATTTCACTTTTTTGTAGTAACTTTGCACCCGCAAAAATGAAAAATTTACTTTGATGTTACATAAAAGGTATCCTGATAATCACGTGTTTATTCCTTCTCGATTAACTTTTACCCATCTGTGGGGAGGTGAATGGAGAATACCTGGTAGTTGCATCTGATCTTTCCTATTTTTTTCATTTAATTCTATAATTCATTAATAAAAACGTATGAGCAAATTATTTTTGTTCATAGCGATGCTCTGTGTGTCGTTATGTACAGTGTGTGTGCATGCCCAGAATACGGGCAGGCGGGTTGTCACGATCGAGGAAATGTTTTCTATCGCTGATCGCAATGCGAAGGCATTGCGGCCGTATTCCACGATGATCGAGGAAGCAACCCAGAATGTGAAAATCGCTAAAAGTGCCCGTCTTCCTGATATGGACGTGTCAATTTCTGCCAGTTTTTTGGGTAACGGGATTTTGTTGGATCGTGATTTTTCGAATTCTACGAAGGCGCCCATGCCGCATTTCGGTAACAATTTTGCCTTGGAGGTATCCCAGGTGATATACGCGGGAGGAGTCGTGAATAGCGGGATAGAAATCGGCAAGTTGCAGGAAAAGATGGCGGGTCTTTCCCTTGAAAACGAACGGGATAAACTGCGTTTTATGTTGGTGGGTTATTACCTTGATCTATTTAAACAAAAGAATCTTCTTCGGGTTTACGAGCAGAATATCGAGCAGACTCGTCAGGTTCTCGCGGATATTCGAGCGAAGCATACGGAGGGAGTGGCTCTGGGAAATGATGTTACGAGGTATGAACTTCAACTTTCAAACCTGGAATTGGCTCGTACTCAAATCCGAAATTCCGTTGCAATTCTGAATAACAATTTGGTTACAATTTTAGGATTACCGGAAGAAACGTACGTGGAGCCGGACACGACGCTCGTATCCCGTTTTATGCCAATCAATGATGCCGAGCATTGGACCGGACGGGCTTTACGTCATTCGTTGCCATTGCAGCAGAGTTTTTTGACCGTGGAGATGAACAAGCAGCAGGAGCGGGTGACACGATCGGATTTGCTTCCCAAGGTTGCTTTTTTCGCGAGTAATCATTTCGATGGCCCGATCACGATAGAGGTTCCGCCCATAGATAAGAATTTCAATTACTGGTACGTGGGTGTGGGAATAAAGTATAACATCGCGTCGCTTTACAAGTCGAACAAATCGTTAAAACATAGTCGGCTGACAACTCGCCGGGCATTGCAGCAATACGACGATACGAAAGAACAGACGGAACTTGCCGTGAAGGCAGATTATATCAGGTACACGGAAGCGCACGAGCAGCTTAACGCGCAAATTAAGAATGTCGAGTTGGCCAATCAAAATTACACGATTGTAAATAACCGGTACAAGAATGATATGGCGCTTATTACAGACATGCTTGATGCGAGTGCTGCCAAATTATCGGCAGAACAGCAGTTGGTGAATGCCCGCATCAATATCATTTTCCATTATTATAAACTTCTCTATGTATCAGGAACACTTTAAAATACACTATTATGAATAGAAGAACTAGAAGAATCATTTCGAACACGATTGTTGTCATTGTCATACTGATTGCGTTTGTCGGGGTGTGCTCCCGTTTCTTTCATTTCGGGACGGTCGAATACACGGATAATGCGCAAGTGCGTCAGCATATCGTGCCTGTAAATAGCCGAGTACAGGGTTTTATCAAGAAAGTTTATTTCGATGAATACCAGCAGGTCCGTAAGGGGGATACGCTGGCATTAATCGAGGATGCCGAGTTTGTTCTCCGGTTGGCTCAGGCAGAAGCCGACTATCAGAATGCTATTTCGGGAAAGCATGTCGTTTCTACCGGGGTGAGCACGACCCAGAACAATGTTGCCGTTTCGGATGCAAGTCTTCAGGAGGCGAAGATCTTGTTGGATAACGCGGAACGTGATTACAAGAGATTTAAGAATCTTTTGGGACAGGATGCGGTAACCCGCCAGCAATATGACAAAATGGAAACCGCCTACCTGGCGGCAAAGGCGAGGTTCGAGTTGCTTTCCCGGCAGAAAAAGTCCGCTTCGCTGGTTACTTTGGAACAAACCCGGCGTCTGGAGCAAACCGAAGCGGGCATAAAACTTGCCGAGGCGGCTCTTGCCCTTGCCCGGTTGAATCTTTCGTACACGGTGATTATTGCCCCGTGTGACGGAATTACCGGACGGAAGAATATTCAGGAGGGGCAACTCGTGCAACCCGGGCAAACGTTATTGAACGTGATTGACGAGAATGACAAATGGATCGTGGCTAATTATAAGGAGACGCAGACGCTTCATATTGTCCCGGATCACGCTGTCGATATTCAGGTTGATGCCTTGCCCGATGTCACCTTCAAAGGGGTTGTGCGTTCTGTATCCCAAGCCACGGGGGCTTCTCTCTCACTTTTGCCGCAGGATAATTCGGCAGGGAATTTTGTCAAGGTGGAACAACGTATACCCGTGAAAATTGAATTTACGGAAGAGAACGATCCCCAAGCACTTCGTCGTCTTCGTGCCGGGATGAATGTTCAATGTTTTGTAAATTATTGATGATATGGATGATCATAATAAGTTTTCGTTAGCTTTCATGCGTGATTTCGTCCCGGAAAAACTTCGTCCCTGGATTATAATTCTTATCGCCGTTGTTTTCCAATTTTCAGGCGGCGTGTATCTGGCGGCAGTTAGCGAGATGGGGGGAGCGCTTGCCTTGAAACAGGAAGATATCATGATGGCCGGTTACGCCTCCATGGTAAGTATGGCTCTCTCTTTTGCCATCCTGTTCAGGCTTAAATTCCGCTTCCCGCCGCGCACGTCGTTATCGGTTTGTGCGGTTGTTATCGTCCTTGCTAATTTGATTTGCCTGAATACCGGGAACGTGGTGGTGTTGGTCGGCGTGAGTTTTATCGCGGGATTTTTCCGTATGTGGGGGACGTTTGAATGTAATTCGTCTCTACAGCTTTGGATTACACCCAAGCGGGATTTGTCGATATTCTTCTGTTACATTTTTCTCATGGTAAATGCCTGTATTCAGCTTTCCGGGCTGACGACCGTGCATATCGCCACGTGGATTAACTGGCAGTACATGCATTGGTTCGTTATCGCGCTACTGCTTGGTGTGCTTGTTTTCGTGCTGATAGGGTTTCGTGACGATCGTTTGATGAAATATTTGCCTCTTTACGGGATTGATTGGCTCGGTGGGGCTCTCTGGGGGATAACCGTGTTGGCGATCGTGTTCGTGGGCGTGTATGGCGAGCATTATGATTGGTTTTCCTCTCCCCATATCCGGATGGCTTCGTTTATAGCGGTGGTTTCTCTTTTGCTTAATATATCAAGGGCGTTAGTCATCCGGCATCCTTATCTTGACTTGTCGATTTGGACGTATCGGCCGATGTGGTTGACGTTCGTGCTTTATATTGTCATTGATTTCCTGTTGGCTCCCCAGCACGTGTTGGAGCATATTTACATGGAGGGGATTCTGAAATACGATGCCCTGCATTTGATTTCGTTGAATTGGATTGTGTTGCTAGGGATCGTTGCCGGGGCTATTTTCACGTATTATACTTTTGCTCTCCGTAAATGGGGATATAAGCGGATGTTGGTTTTTGCCATGTCGTGTGTTACCGCTTATCTGCTTGTGTTTTATTTTCATCTGGATTATAATCTTCCCAAAGAAGCGTTGTATTTGCCTGTTTTCTTGCGAGGTATGGGATATGTGGTCGTGGCGATCTGTTTCCTGACGGCTCTGTCGGGAAGTGTGCCTTTTCGTATTTTCTTTCACGCGGTTACCACTCAAACGCTTGTAAGTGCAACTTTGGGTGGCGTGATCGGTAACGCGCTTTTGGGACGGATATTGAATGTCGTGGTGACAAAAAATACGATGTTGTTGAGTGGCGAGCTTGATGACGTGCATGCTGCGGCCGCGGGAATCCCTTTACCCCAGTTGTATGGCATCGTGCGGCAACAGGCAATGATGGTTTCTATGAAGGAGATTTTTGGTTGGTTGGTCTTGCTGGCACTGTTTTGTCTGTTGATATTTATATTGAAGGAAAGTAGTTTGCGGATGGGGAATATCATTCATCCCAAGTTCAGCACGATTCGTCGTTTGATTAAACATGAACTTCGAATTGACCGGATATTTGCCGCGAGACGTTTGCCGCTGGAGGGGCGTAAATTGTGATTACTAGTGATAATTTCTGTCGGAATGACCCTCGTAATAGACAATTGTATTACCTTTGTATGTAGAAATGTATAACTAATGCTGTTTGGACAGCTATAATTTTTATAAAGATGAAAATAGCGATAGCATGTGACCATGCCGGTTACGAGTATAAGGAACGATTAGTGAAATATCTTCGTGAAAAAGGTCATGAGGTAAAAGATTTCGGAGCATTTTCTGCCGAGAGTATGGATTATCCGGATACGGCTCATCCGATGGCTTCTGCCGTTGAATCGGGAGAGTACGAGAAAGGAATTGCTATTTGCGGGAGTGGTAACGGTATTTCAATGACAGCCAACAAACACCAGGGAATACGTTGTGCTTTATGCTGGAATATGGAGATTGCCGCTTTAGCTCGTCAACACAATAATGCTAATGTGGTCGGTCTGCCCGCCCGCTTCATTGCTTACGAAGAGGCTCAGAATATTGTGGATACATTCTTGGCCACGGATTTCGAGGGAGGGCGTCACCAGAGAAGGATTGATAAAATTCCGGTGAGGGAATAAAAACTCTTGGGTTTATAAAGTTTGTAAAGTTTGTAAGGTTCATAAAGTTTATAAAGTTATAAGATTACGGGTGTCCTTCGGACAAAGTTAACGGCAGCTTCTGCTGCCGTATACAAAGCGCCCCGCGGGGGTCCACAAACTTTATAAACCTTATGAACCTTATAAACTTTATAAACTCGAATCGTCAGATTCGACACATATCCACCGGCATCTCCTTTTGTGCATCCGTCACGGCTAGGGTGGTCATGTAAACGATATCTCTCACACTACATCCCATTTGTAATATATGTACGGGTTTGTTCAATCCTAACAGGACGGGACCGATGATTTCGTTGTTTCCGAGTTCTTGCAACACGCCCAAAGCGATACTTCCGGAACTGAGGTTCGGGAAGATGATCGTGTTTACATCCTTGTTTGCCAACGGGGAGAAAGGAAAACGGGCTTGTCTCAGTTCCGTGTTGAAGGCAATAGAAGCGGACATTTCACCGTCAACCAAGATTTCAGGATATTTGCGATGTAATGTATCCACGGCTTCCTGTATTTGTGCCGGGCTTCCCAGACGGTATTCCCCGAAATTGGAGTATGATGTCAGGGCGACAACGGGTTCAACATTGAATTGTTTCACGGCTTCATAGGTTAAAACGGTCACGCATTCGAGCGTGTCGGCTGACGGGTGGCTGTTGACGGTCGTGTCGGCCAGGAAATATGTTCCCTTTTTGTTAGTCACGATGTGCATTCCCACGGCGTATTTGCAACAAGCTCTCAGGCCGATAATATCCTTGGCAGCCCGGAGAACGTCGTGGTAATTGGAGTGTATGCCGGAAATAAACCCGTCGGCATCCCCGGATTCTACCATCATTAGCCCGATGAAGTTCGGGTTTTTCATTAACTCTTTGGCTTGTTCCAGAATAATCCCCTTACGCTGTCTTTTCTCGTAATAAGCTTGGGTGTATTGATTGATCTTCTTCGCCTCTTTAGCCGGGTCGAAAATGGTGAGTTCGGGTAGTTCCAGTTTATATTGCTTTTGAAGGGCTTCGATCTCTTTTTTCGTACCGATGAGTATGGGATGAGCGATTTGTTCCGAAAGAATTTCCTGTACGGCCATCAGCGTTTTTATGTCTGCCCCTTCTGCGAACACGATCCGTTTGGGATTGGTTTTCGCCTTCCGGGTCATGCGACGCATCAGTCTTTCATCCTGTCCCATCCTCTTTTCCAGTTGGTCGCGATAGGCATCCCAATCCTCGATGTCTTTACGGGCAACACCTGATTCCATGGCAGCCTTGGCAACAGCCGGGGCGATACGGCTGATCAAGCGGGTGTCCAATGGTTTCGGGATAATATAATCCCGCCCGAAGGCAAGTGACGGGTCATTGTAGGCCATCTTCACGTTTTCCGGCACGGGTTCTTTCGTGAGTTCGGCCAGCGCGTAAGTGGCGGCCAGTTTCATTTCTTCGTTAATCCCCCGTGCCTGAACATCCAGTGCTCCGCGGAAAATGTACGGGAATCCGAGAACGTTGTTGATCTGGTTGGGATAGTCGGAGCGTCCGGTAGCGAAAATGATATCCGGGCGGCTATGTATGGCCTTGTCATAACCGATTTCCGGGTTCGGGTTGGCCAGCGCGAACACGATTGGGTCTTTTGCCATGCTTTGAATCATTTCCTCGGTTAGAATGTCGGCAACGGAAAGTCCCAGGAACATATCGGCTCCCACGAGTGCTTCAGGTAATGTGCGTGCGGATGTCTCAACGGCAAATTCCTCTTTCTCTGCGTTGAGTCCGGCTCTTCCCGTGTAGATCACGCCTTTGCTGTCACACATAAGCATGTTTTCTTTCTTCACGCCTAGAGCTTTGTAAAGGCGGGCGCAGGAAATGGCGGCGGCCCCGGCCCCGTTAACAACGACACGGATCGAATCAATCTTTTTCCCGTTGATTTCGAGGGCGTTCAATAGTCCGGCTGCCGAGATAATAGCCGTCCCGTGCTGGTCGTCGTGCATCACGGGGATATCCAGTTCCTCTTTCAGACGACGTTCAATTTCAAAACATTCCGGGGCCTTGATGTCTTCCAGGTTTATTCCCCCGAAAGTTGGTGCGATCATCTTGATCGTTTCGATGAATTTATCCACGTTTTTCGTGTCCACCTCGATGTCGAAAACATCAATATCGGCGAAAATCTTGAAAAGTAATCCTTTTCCTTCCATGACCGGTTTCCCGGATAATGCCCCGATGTCGCCGAGTCCGAGCACGGCTGTCCCGTTCGAGATCACGGCAACCAGGTTACTTTTGGCCGTGTATTTGTAAGCGTCTGTCTGATTCTTCTGAATTTCCAGACAGGGTTCGGCAACTCCCGGCGAGTAGGCTAACGAGAGGTCATATTGTGTGCTATGTGGTTTTGTCGGAACGACTTCGATCTTTCCGGGGCGTCCCATAGCGTGATAATGCAAGGCTTGTTTTTTGTCCATGTTGTTCATTTTCTTGATCGTTTTAAAGGATTGTAAATCTATTTAGACTTGATTTAAATAACAAGGTGTCTAACGTTAAGAAAATGTTAAAGTTTAAATATTAACGCAGGTTAAAAGAAGTTATGATTATTTTAGCAAATTGGAAAAAAGGTGCGCTATATGATGGGAAAATTTGGAGGCATAATATTGATTCTAATATTATTGATGTGGTGTTGTGATACCCGTAGAACTGTTGTGGAATTTAATCTTGTCGGGGCTTCCGGGGATAAACCGGAGTTGACGGTTAACGGGGTAGAACGGAATATTGACGTGAACGAGGCGGGGTATGCCAAAGTTACCTTGGAACAGGGCGAGCATGGATACGGGACGTTAAAATACGGGAAAGATCGTATCCCTTTGTTTATCGAAGAAGGAAATGACTTGAATATATTTATATACGGGGATAATGCCAGGGGAAATGTCCGTTTCGAGGGGAACGGGGCGCCCAAAAACAGGTATCTGAATAGCCAGATTATGAAAAATCTCTCTTTTGATTACGAATTGGACGGTACAGAATTTCTGGAGCAATTGAGAGGACAGATTCAGGAACGGGTTCATTTCCTGGATACCATGGGCTTTGATGCCGCGTTCACGGAAATGGAACGGAACCGGATCAAGTATTCCACTTACAGGGCACTGGAGAATTACCCGTTGTATCACGCGTGGAGTACGGGAAATAAAGATTACCAGCCGGACACGGTTTACCTGTCGTGCATCAAGAATTTGATCAAGGAAGATGAAAAATTGTTAGTTCTCAAAGAATATCAAGAGGGCATGGCTTCGTTGGTATCATTAATTAGCACGTACCATTTGCAGGAATTCGATGCTTACAAGCAATTGATTGCGCAATTGGATTACGTCGCGAATCATTTGACAAACCGGACGTTGAGGGAGTTCCTGGTCGATCGTTACATCTACTCTTATTTGCTTGGTGCGGGAATTGACGAGCACACGGATGATATATTGAAAATTTATGATCTTCACGTGAAAGATCCCGCGTTGCGTAAGCGTTTTCAGGAGTGTTACGATCGTTGCATGAAGATTGTACCCGGTAAGCCGGCTTATAATTTCATGTTTACCGATATTGCCGGACAGGCGGTTAAACTGGAGGATTTCCGGGGGAAATATCTTTTTATCAACGTGTGGACCACGTGGGGCGTACCTTGTCGTTATGAGAATATCGCGTGGGAAAAACTGGAAAAACAGTTTGCCGATGATAACATTGTTTTCGTGGCTGTTTCTTGTGATAACGATCGGGCCGTCTGGGAAAAGCGAGTTCGGGAGAATCCCAAGGGAGAGGTGCAGTTGTACATGGGGAGTGATCGTTCTTTCATGGATTTTTATATGATCCGGGGTATCCCCCGGTTTATACTGATCGCCCCGGATGGGCGTATTATCAACTCGGATATGTCCCGTCCGTCAAGTCCCGAAACGGTTAAAATCTTGCGGGAGTATCTGAAAGAAAATTGAATCTTACTTGAAAATTGTTTTTAACTTGATCCGGGGTTATTTGAACCATTGGGTTACATCCTCGTTTTTAAGAATGTGGATAATCGTTTTGCCGTCTGCCGTGTAGTTCGGGTGTTTGCAAGCGAATAAATTGTCGAATAAATCACTCATTTCCTGTTTATCCAAGGAGGTGTTATAATCCAACGATGCTGCTTTTGCCAGCGAGAGGGCGATACGTTCCCTCATTTTGTCCCGAATGGAACCTTCCGTGTTTTTGTAATGCTCTATAAGGCTTATCAATACTTCTTTTCCCCTGGAGGTTGACAGGTCGGAAGGGGTGGCGTACACGGCATAGCAATTTTTGCCGAATTCTCCCAGTTCAAAACCCAGCATGGCCAGATCGTTCATGATTTCTTTGACAAGCATGAAATCCTCTGCCGAGAGTTCCAGCGTTTCGGGGAAGAGGCTTTTCTGACCGCTGATCTGTTGATGTGAGAGTGTTTCGAGGTAGCGCTCAAACAGCACCCGCTCGTGTGCCCGTTTTTGGTCTATAAACATGAGGCCGGAATGAACGGGGGTTACGATAAACCGACCTTTCATCTGCACGAAAGAGATAATTCCCTCGTGATCTTCTTGTTTTTCGGCCATTTCAGGAATTTCCGTTTGTACTTCTTCGGGCTTATCTTCCAAGCCTGCGAAAAGGACATCCCAGTTGGCGGGAACCTGTTCTTTGTGTCGGGGTTCCGAGTGCCTGTGAATGCTATTGTCTCTTGATTGCTCGAAATCGGAATCTTCTTTCGAGATCGAAGAGGAGTAGTTAAACGGATTGTAGTGAGGGTTGTAGCTCACTTTCGGGACTTTCGGAAGGATCGGGGTCTCCGGTAGCGTGAAATCGACTTTGTCTTCCGTGTCGAAATCTATCGTCGGCGTCACGTTGAATTTACCCAAGGCTTCTTTCACGCTGGCCAGTATGATTTGGAAAATAGCGCTTTCGTCCTGGAATTTGATCTCCGTTTTCGTCGGGTGGATATTGACATCTATGATTGCCGGGTCTACCGTGAAATACAGGAAATACGAGGGAATCATGTCTGCACTGATTAATCCCGCGTATGCTTCCGTCACGGCTTTATGGAAAAAATTGTGTTTCATGAACCGGTTGTTCACGAAAAAATATTGTTCCCCGTAAGTCTTGCGGGCATGTTGCGGGATACACACGAAACCGTTGATCGTGACAATCCCGGTCTCGCAGTTCACGGGAAGTAGTTTGGTGTTAATCGTTTTGCCGAAAGCATTCACGATTCGTTGGCGTAGCCCGGAGGCCGGTAAATTGTATATCTCGTTCCCGTTATTTGTCAACGTGAACGCTATTTCCGGGGTGGTAAGGGCCACGCGCAGGAATTCCGTGGTGATATTACGGAGTTCGGTGGTGTCCGATTTCAAGAATTTCCGCCGGGCGGGAATCGTGTAAAACAGGTTCTTGACCATCATGTTTGTTCCCCGGGAACAGTTGATATTCTCTTGGTTTTTCAACTCGGAATCAGCCACGAACAGGTAAGTTCCCAACTCGTCTTCCTCCCGCTTCGTGCGTAGTTCCACTTCCGCCACGGAAGCGATGGAAGCCAGTGCTTCTCCGCGAAATCCCATGGTACGGATATTGAATAAATCTTGTGCGCTGGATATTTTGGATGTGGCATGTCGTTCAAAAGCCATGCGGGAGTCTCTTGGGGACATTCCTTTCCCGTCATCAATGACTTGAATGAATCCTTTCCCCGCGTTTTTCAGGATTACCTGTACTTTCGTCGCGCCTGCATCAATGGCATTTTCCATTAATTCTTTCACGACAGAAGCCGGGCGTTGCACTACCTCTCCTGCCGCGATCTGGTTTGCTACCGAGTCGGGTAATAATTGAATAACGTCTGCCATACCGGGTTCCTTAGAAGAATTTCATGATAACCTCCAACTTGTAAGCTACCAGGTAGAAGGCTGCTAATAACAAAATGATGAGAATCATGAAAAGACGCGTAGAGTAACCCAACCGTAGCCCGGTGCGTTCTCCTTTACGTTTCGCGTATTCTCTTTGTAATCCGGCCCTGACATCGGGAATGTATTCATCCCCGTCTTCCTTCAAGCCTAGCTCGGCACGGATGCGTTTCTCCCGTTCTTTTCTGGCCTCAGCCTCCGGGTCCCAGTAGCGGGGCTTCAGGTCAAAACGGCGGTATTCCGGTTGTTTAAATAGTCCCATGATCTCTAATCGTTAATGTGTTAAATTTTTAACTGTTCACTTTCGTCTTCTTCGATGTCTTGCCGAAGCTTCGGGCAATCCATTTCGGAACGATAAATGCCCCGATAAACAGGTAGGGATAGTAGCTGATGAGCCTCCACAAAATGGCCATCGCTATGGCTACCCCGGCACTCGGAAGGAATTCCCCGAGGTACTTGGAGAAGACGAATTCCGCGAAGCCGCTACCACCTGGTGTCGGGCTTACCAGCATCATGATCCACATGACGAGTTGTCGTGCAAAGATAAGAAAATGTTGCGCCCAATCATAGCGTCCGAACCAAAAAGCCACGAGAATAGCATTCACCACCCAGTAACGCGCTGTCCACGAGAAGAAGGTTGCCCCGAATGTTTTTAACCAGAACACGAATGGCATGCTTTTTAATTCATGGGAATTCCGGATAATGTCGGTTCCCGCCTCGTTGGCATCATGACGCCATTTCCGCAGAAGTCTCCACTTGAATAATTTCATGATTAACCATTTGAGTCCCCGCGGATTTTTGAAGAGTCCGTAGCTTAATATGATGAGATAGACTAATTTCACGCAATACCCGATGATGGCGACAAGGATCAGCCCGTCGGCCACGGCTTTCGTGGTGTCGGGCATATTCCAAAGTGCTTGGTGGTTGACAAACAGGAGGATGAGAGGGAACATGATAATGAAATACAATTCATCCAGAAAGGAGGTCGCCATGACCATGGCCGAGCTTTTTCCCACCCCGATGCCTTCTTTATGCACGAAAAGGATCGCCAGGCTGGTTCCCCCGATGGCGGAAGGGGTGACTGCCGACGTGAATTCCCACAGGAAAATGATTCGTATGGATTGAATCCAGGTCAGTTTGTCGCCGGAAAGCACTTTGATCCGGACGATATACCCGAAATCGCGAATGGCCATGCACAGGACGGCAACGAATAACCAGAACACGGTATTCCACGTGAAGGTAATCATGTCAAATGCTTTTGGGTCGAATTCCTTGTATAGCATGTAAGAGACCACTGCAAGCCCGATAATGATGGGATATATGATTTTGTACGGGCGAATCTTTTTTGTCAGATTTTGGTTCTCTTCTTTGCGCTCCTGTTCCATAAAATCCAGTTTTTGTTCGTGGCTAATTTACGAAAAAAAGGGTAACGAGTTGTATCCGTTGCCCTTTTTTTCAGTGAGCGAGAGTCTTTCACGCCTTGATTTGTATTTCATGGCGGGAGAGGTCTTCGCTGTACCGCTTGTTTACGGCCCGGTGTATAAAATACATGTAGGGTAATCCCAGGTTGGTTTCAAGGAGTGAGTTGACCACGATGGTCATGAAACTCGGGTTACGTATTCCGGTTATCAGAAGCACGAATTCCCAGGCAAACTGCACGAGTATCCCGATCGCGAGTATCCACGGGATGTTGATCTTCTTGGCCGGATCTGTTGTTCTGATGTTGTGAATACAAAGTATGGCGTATCCCACGAAAAGGATGAGGGCCATGATCCCGTGATAGGCTCCCGTTCCTCTTGAAATGGATATCGTGTCGAATCCGGTTCCGAAAGTTTGACTGAGCAACGAGGTCGTGAACCAGGAGGCGATGATGAGTATGGACCACTCCAGTGCCCGCTTGTCGCGATCGAGCCAAAGCCATATCCACACGAAGTTGGTAAAACCGTAACTCATACTCAGCCACAGGAGGAACCAGAACGGGTTGGCTCCCTCGACGCTTCTTGTACCCAAGAACTGGTAAAAGTAGCCGTAATCCACGATGAAATACAGTACTCCAGCCAATAGTCCGACAAGGATAGCGAGGTATCTTTTCGTGTAAATCAGGGTTGCCCCAAGGAAAAGCAAGAATGCGACATCCAGGTACATGTAGAGCGTGTTCATGGTGCGTGCTGCGATAACTTCCATAATGTTGTGTTTTAAGGTTAGATGAGTTTAGTTGCAACATATTTTATGCCAAATTTTGCAATTTTTATAAAAGAAGAGAGTTATTTCCAGGGATGTCTACGGGTGGGTTTGATTTGCTTTAAAGCATGGGTAAATAAATAGTTAGTCTTGTATGTCTTCGTTATCTTTTCGTTATAGTATCCTTAAAGTTTCCTATATAGCAACGAAGAGATATCGAAAAGATAACGAAGAGATAAGGAAGAGATGTAAGCGTTGGTATAGTTTTGGTAAGGGCTTGTTTGGGGGGGAAGGAATGCTTTTCTCGGATGATGGAGCTTGATATGAAATTGTTGGCGGCGGATATAGAAGAAATAAAATTACGTATGGTCGATGCACCTATTATATCAAGAGAGGATAAGATCTAATTCGGGATTGTTCAGAATTAATCTTTTCACGTTTATATTGTATTAATGAATTCTTTAACTCGAAAGAGATAAGAATGGTCTCTGAGGTTCAATTGGAAAATCCGTAACTGAATTAAAAAATCCGCTTAAAATACTGGTTTTAAGCGGATTGCGTGGAGAATATCGGAATCGAACCGACGACCTTTTGAATGCCATTCAAACGCTCTAGCCAACTGAGCTAATTCCCCGTTTGCGGGTACAAATATATATAAATAATTCAAATGTGAAAAATGTGGGCGATATTTTGTTGTTGTTCTTTTTTATATACATTTGCTGATATAAAATGTGTAAATGTTCCTGTGTAGGATCAATAATGATATATTGGTGATGTTATTTACTGCGAAGGGGGATGAAAATATTATTTTTGAGCGGATGCAAAAAGGGGATTCGGATGCGTTTGAATATTTTTTTAAAACGTATATTGATTCTTTGTATGCCTATGCTCTAGGTTTTTGCCAGGATGTCGAGTTTGCCGAAGATGTGGTGCAGGAGGTTTTCGTGCGTTTTTGGACGATGAGGGAAAAGATTTCGTACTCGGATTCAATTTACGGTTATTTGCAGCGATCCGTGAGGAATATTTGTATTAATCAACAGGTGCATGCCAAAGTAGAAGAAAAGTATCGGCAGGAAATTTTGAGCACGGAGGAAGAGGTTTTCGATTGGGAGAATCTTGATGAGTTGGAGGAGTTGCGACGTCAATTGCTGGAGGCCATTGACCGGTTGCCGGAGAAGTGCCGGGAGATTTTTGTTTTGAGTTGCGTGGAGGGGTTGAAATATGCGGAGGTGTGTGATAAACTGGGAGTTTCTATCAACACGGTCAAGACGCAAGTTCGGTTTGCGTATAAAAAATTGCGGGATGATTTGAATGTTCCTGTAAAAATAATAATTCTTCTTATTGCTTTATTGCATTGAAATACAGTTGTTTGTTTCTGTTTGGAAACGGGCTGTTAAATTATTTCTCAAAAAAAATAAATTTTCTTTTCACTCGTTTTTATCTTCATCTTGTTATAAAGATGTAAAGCGATAGAAATGGAAAACGAGAGAGAAAATAGTATAGATGGTCTAATCCGGCGTTTCTTGTTAAAGGGGGAAGAGGTGGATATGAAAGCCTTACGGGAAGAACTGAAGGGTGAAGATCGGGATGCGGTGAAAAGACGATTACTTCGGTTGAGGAAGATGGGTTTGCAACCGGATCGAATGAAGATTTGGAGGGAAGTTCAGGATGAACTGGCTAGAAGGTCCACGCGGCAACGGGTGTTGCGTTACGTGAGATACGCGGCTGTTTTTCTTTTACCCTTGTTGCTGGCTTGCATCTTGTTGATGCGGCAGGAGAGGAATGTTCCTGCTTTGGTGGTGGAGGCTGGCAGGCCGGACACGACGATTGTCCGGAAGGTGTTTTTGTTACTGGAAGGGGGAAAACGGATCGAGTTGTCCACTTTGGCGAAAGATTCGATTCATGGGAAGGATGGGAAGTTGTTGGCCATTGATACCTCGGGTACATTGATATGTAACGCAGAAGAAACGGCAAATGCGGAGGTTTCTTATCAAACGGTGATCGTTCCCAGGGGCGGGGAATATAACTTGGTGTTGAGTGACGGGACGCGGGTTCGGCTGAACGCCGATTCCGAATTACGTTTCCCTTCGCCGTTCACGGGAAAGGAGCGGATGGTATATTTGAAAGGAGAGGGATATTTCGAGGTTCAGCGGGATTCGACGGCTCCTTTCCGGGTGGTTGCTAATGATGCGATCGTGGAGGTGCTGGGTACGAAATTTAATATAAGTGCTTACCCGGGGAATGATAAGTCGTTCACGACTCTGGTAAGTGGCAGCGTGAAAGTGGGGGCATACCTGGGTGATGAATCTGTTGTTTTGAAGCCTGACGAGCAGGCGATTCTCTCGCACGGGGAAGTGCAAGTAAAGAAAGTGAATGCGGAAGATTATGTCTCTTGGGTAAACGGGCGTTTTTATTTCGAGAAAATGCCATTGGAAGAGATTTTGGTGCAATTGGAGCGTTGGTATGATTTGCAGGTGTTCTGGGCGAGCGAGGAGTTGAAGGTCTACGAGTTCACGGGGGCAGTGTGGAGGGATAATACTATTCGCCAGACTTTGGATATGATTGAGAAAACGACGGACGTTCGCTTTACCGTCTCCGGCCGGACGGTAATGGTGAATGCCTCACTATAAAAAACGGCATCTGTTAGCGCAGATACCGTCTTGTTCTGTAAACTAATCCGAAGTAGGATTCGGGATTAGTCATGTTAAACTATTAATACAAAGTTATGGAAAAAAATCAAACCAAGCAACAGAATACTCCCCGGAGTTTCTGCTCGCGGTCTTTTCGGACGACGAGAGCGTTTCTGGTTTTGTTGTTTTGTGGCTTGTGCATGGCGGGAATGCCGGCAAGCGCCCAGAACGGCAATATCACTCTTCACGTGAAGGATATGCCGCTAGGGGATGTCGTGAAGGAGTTAAGGAAGCAAACCGGGAAAGACTTTCTTTTTAGTAACCGGGAGGTGGACGCGAATCGTAAGGTGACCGTGGAGGTGGTTGCCAAGCCTTTGAAAGAGGTTCTTCCTTTAGTCTTCGGAAAGGATTATCGTTTCGAGATTTCGGATAACGTGGTGATCGTGCGCCCGTTCGTGCAGGTGACTGCTTCCGGGCAACAAGGGGTCGTGATTTCCGGAGTGGTGTTGGATAGCAAACAGCAGCCTTTGCCGGGTGTGACGGTAAAACTCATGGGTACTACTGTGGGTACGGCGACAGCCCAAACTGGTAAATTTGCTTTGCGATTGCCGATCACGAAAGGCACGTTGGAGTTTTCATTCGTGGGGTTTAAATCGCAACAGGTGAACTTTACGGAGAATACACGGGATTCTATCCGGATTGTCTTGCAGGAGGATGTCGCGGGGTTGGATGAAGTGCAGGTGATCGCTTACGGACAACAGAAGAAACGGACCGTGATCAGTTCGATCTCTTCAATAAAAGCAGATGATATCAAGGAATTGCCCACGCATAGTTTCGAGAGTTTGTTGCAGGGGCATATGGCTGGCGTGGAAGTGAATAATATTTCAGGAGCTCCCGGTGGTGGTGGGTCTATTGTTGCGATCCGGGGATACAATTCATTTTTCGTGAAAGATGCCCATGGACAAGACGCGGAGGGAGCCGATAGGGCATACGGGACCCCGCTATACGTGGTCGATGGAGTCCCGATGCAGGCTTTTACTTCGCCTGTCACGGGAACGAACACGTTATCATCTTTGGATCCTTCGATGATCGAGTCCATCGAGGTATTGAAAGATGCCGCTTCATCCGCTATTTACGGTTCGCGTGCAGGTAACGGGGTGATCTTGATCACGACGAAAAAAGGACGTTCCGGAGAGGCGAAGTTCTTGGTTAATGTTTCTTACTCTGCATCTTGGTTGCCCCGGACTCCGGTGCAAAGCGGGGGACAATTGGAACGTTGGTATCATCTTCAAGGATTGCGTAATACAAAAACGCCTTATCAGGCTGCTGACGGAACCTGGCGGATGCCTTCGTCTTTCGGGGAAGTGTACAACTTCGTGGCAAAGAACGAGGGTAATCAACCTTATTATGACTGGTTTTTCGGGACGAATAAAGGTGCGAATACTTCATTCGTGCTGCAGGATAGTTTGAATAGTTTTTACAATAATTCAACGGACTGGTATCGGTATGGTTATCGTACGGCGAACGTGTACAACGCGAATATACAGGCAAGCGGGGGAGGGGATAAGATTACTTACATGATCGGAGCCGGTTATTTTAAGGAAGGAGGAATCATGTATGGCAGCGATTTCCAGCGTCTTAACGTGATGACCAATATCTCGGCTCGCCCGACGAAACGATTGTCCGTGGATAATCAAATTTCAATGGGTTATTCCAACAGGAGCAAGGGAGGAGCCAAAGGAGGGGCTAAGATTGGAGGAATTACTGTCGATCCGATGAAAACTTCCACCTTAGTTCCTGGTAGTGGATATATCGTGGATGAATTATTGGGCAGGGCGAATAGCGTTGAACAGAAAAATCACGATTATTCAGCACGCTACAATATGGTATTGAATTACGAGATCATCAAGAATCTTTCTTTGCGTATATCGGGTGGGGTTGATTATAGCCAACAGAATATGAATCAATTTGAACCGAGTGCAAATGATGAAAGACACCATTGGTCGAAATCAGAAGGCACTGTATCCAGAAGTATATCTTTGCAGAACGAGAATTTATTAAATTATTCTTACACGCTGAAACAAGATCATAATTTCAGTGTCTTATTAGGTCTGTCGTTCCTGAAGAATCAGGTTTATAGCAATTCGGGTGGCGCTCAAAAAGGACCGAATGATTTTATCCATTATGTTCAAGGTACTTGGGGAGATCGGCAAGGATTGGTCGACGATTCGGACGCGGGGTCGGAAACCCCGGTGTGGATATCGGCATTTACTTACGCGTCTGATTTTGAAGAAGACCGTTTGAATAGTTATTTCGGGCGTCTGACCTATAATTATAAAGAAAAGTATATGTTTGAAGCCACGGTCCGCCGGGATGGTTCTTCCGTGTTCGGGGAAAAAGTACGTTGGGCGACCTTTCCTTCTTTTGCTGTCGGGTGGATATTTTCGGATGAATCTTTCATGAAACCTTTCTATTGGTTAAGTCTTGGAAAGATCCGTGCCAGCTGGGGAAAATCGGGACAGAAATTTAACCAACGCTATTTGGCACACGGATTAATGGGAGAGAGTCAGAATAGTTTTTACGGTAATATCGGTATTTTACCCAATGTAAATGGTGGCGTGATAAACAGGAAATTGACATGGGAGGAGACCGCTCAATATGACGTGGGGTTGGATATGAGTTTTCTGGATTACCGGCTGAAGTTTACTCTTGATTATTATTATCGTCGCACCACAGGGCAGCTGAACAATATGCCGCTTCAGGGAGATATCTATCTTCATACATTCCAGTGGCAAAATGCGTTGGCAACGACTAACCAGGGTATTGAGTTGGAACTTACTGCTGATATCTTCCGTGAAACAGCCGTGAAGTGGAGAATGAAATTCAACGTCTCCCGGAATTGGAATCGTTTGGATAAAACGATAGATGGTTATGATTTTGAAAACAATGTGATAGGCAAGCCGTTATATCGCATGAAGGTATTTAAAACAGACGGATTTTATGATACGTCGGCCGACGTTCCTGTGTACTATATTGATAGAGAAGGAGGTTTGCCTAAGCCGTTGAACACGGATGGAGGTTATGGAATCTTTTTTCAAGGAACACGTAAGATACTGGACCTGAATAGTGATGGCTCAATTGATGAAAAAGACAAATATTATGCAGAAACACCTCTCCCGCTAGCGCATGGAGGTATTTCCAATGAAATTCGATGGAAACAATTTGATTTGAATGTCTTTTTCGTGTATTCATTGGGACGTCATATCATTAATCAGGCAAAATATCAACGTGCAAGTGTTGCGTTCGGGGATGAAAGCCCGTTGTTGAATGATGTTCGAAAATATAGCATGTGGGATGGAACCGGTGGTAATTATGATTTCCCGGCTTACCAATCCTACACTAGTTTAGGGTATCAGTCTAACGGTGGCTTTGATAAAAATATCGAGAGCGTGAATTTTATTCGTTTAAAACAATTGACGCTTGGGTATAATTTGCACGATCGGATAGCCAAGAAGATCGGGCTTAGCGGTCTGCGTGTTTTCTTGACCATGGAAAATCTGTTTATGATTACGAATTATTCCGGTTTGGATCCCGAAACGGTGGATATTACGAGTGGTATAGATATGTTGCAGACTTATCCGTTGCCAAGGAAATTCACTGTAGGTTTGACTGTTAATTTCTAAAAAAGAGAGGTTATGAAAAAAATATTTATCATTTTATTCTTTCTACCGCTTTTTGCTTGTAACGACTGGTTGACTATCGAGTCCGAGAAGTCTGTTACTTATTTGAACTTTTTTAAGAGCGAGAAAGACTTGGAAAGTACGTTGATATCCATGTTCGGGTTCGAGAAAAATATTTATGCTTCTTCGATCGTTCATCCCTTTGGGTGGTGCGGGTTGCAAGCTGATAGTCTCGCCGGTAATGAAGGCTATCGGGAACTCGATCCCCAGAGTTTTATGAGCAGGAGGTTCATGTTGAGTTGGTCGCAGAATTACAACGCGATTTATCTTGCAAATATGCTTGAAGAAAACAGATTCCGTTTTGAGAATATTTCGAAAGAGAGAGCGGATTACTGGCTTGCACAGGCTAATTTTATAAAAGCATTGGTCTATTTTAACGTGGCTCAAAACTGGGGGGATGCTCCCCTGGATCAACCGACGGAATCTATCGAGGCTGTTGGTAAAAGCCCTGTCGATTCTCTGTTCGCGCGAGCCTTGAGTGCTGCTGAAAAAGCATTAATACTTCCCACGTATGACAAGTTGACGGATGCCAACGGTGAGGCCGTAACTTCTAAACAATATGCCAGTTTGGGAACGGTTCATACGTTGCTTACCCATATTTACGCGTGGATGGGAGGATTGTACGGCAAGGAGGAGTACTGGAGAAAAGCGGAAGAACACGCCTCACTCGTGATTGATGGAAAGGTCGGGGACTATAGGTTGGAAAAGACGGTAGGGGATATGGTGAATAACACGTTAGGACCTGTTAGAAACAGTAGTGAAACGATTTTTAGTATTGCTGTAAATAATCAGGATGATGATCGAAGGGCGCAAGTGGAATTTTATTCTATTTATCCCGGGCAGGCATTAATAAATTATCCCTATTTAACCAACGATCTTAGAGAACTCGAAAAGTCCGGATATATAAAAATGTTGGTTACTACCGTGGAAGAAATATTCCCGGAGAAGACGGATACCCGGAGGGTGGAGTTCTGGAAAGATTTGGGGAAACAAAAAATAGATTCAATGCTGGTCTGGGATGAGGAAATTGGAGATTTTAAACAAGAATATATTTATTCTGAATATGCCTTTATAAATAAATGGAATAAACCCTATTATTCAACGGATCAGACGGTGATCGAACATCTTGGAGGGGTTGCGCCTTTGCTGGTCATGGAAGGAGATCGGGTGGTTTGGCGATTGGCGGATTTGATTTTGCTTCGGGCTGAATGCCGGGCCCGGTTGAAGATGGCAACTGCAAAAGATGATTTGGATGTAATTCGTGAAAGAGCGGGACTGGGAAAATATGCGGGTAGTGGTACCGCGGATATGGAAGAATTACGGAAAGAGATTTTTCATGAACGGGAGAGAGAGCTTTTCGGCGAGGGACAGCGCTATTATGATATCGTGAGAAATGGATATTTCCGGGATGAATTGTCTGCTGCCTACAAGAGTCTGACGGATGCTGATGTGAAAGACGGGGCTCTTTATCTGCCTGTTGCTCGCAATTCTTTTGAGAAAAACACATTATTGAAACAAAATAATTATTGGTTATGGCATCAACAATAAAAAATATATGCAAGGGAGTAATTATCATGGTTGCTGTGGTATTTTGTTCCTGCACGAAGTACGAATATATAGATGGAGGATTAGCAAATGGAGTACACGATTGTTCTATGTGGGATTATTTTCACACGAACGGTTATGACTGGGACTCCACGAAAGTGATGATCGAGCATGCGGGTATGAAATCATTTTTTGATGGTACCGGTGAGTACAAGCAAATTACTTTTTTCGGGATAACGAATCATGTTATTTGCCGTTACTTATTGGAAAAAGGTTATACTCGCGTGAGTGACATTGACGTGGCTGATTGTAAAAAACTTTTGGAAGCCTTGATTGTTCCTAAAAGGCTTATGACGGAAGAAATTCCGGAGGGACGTCGGTTGGTTATCAAGGATAATATCACGGAAGAAGGAGGCGCTGTTTACGAAAGTGTACGAGGTGAACTTTTCTTGTGGAAATTGCAAGACCCGTATCAAGGAATGGAACATGCGGGAGCTTTTCACCTGTATATTGCTATCCGGAATAACGAGAAAGCAAAGCCAGAGGTTGTCGCGTCTTCGAATATTCAAACCAATAATGGGGTAGTACAATCTTTGAATTATGACTTTAATGTAAGTAACTTTTTAATTAATAGATGATGAAAAAGATATGGTATATATTAATAGTCGGATGTTCGTTGGGCTTCTTCGCTTGTAACGATGTCGAAGTCGGCTATTTGGACGTGAAGAACGCAGCGTATGCTGTAGACAGTTTGCATATCTATAAGGTTGAAGAGACTTTGGATAAATATAATGCTGATTATAATGAACACATGTCATCTTTGCTTGATGAGATCAAGGAATTACAAAAAAAGGAAGCTGACATGGGAGACGAATTGGATAACCTCATGGATCAAATATATGATTTGATGGATCTTCAGGATGCGGCAACTAGTGATGAGGAATATGAGGAGCTTGGGATACAAATTGAGGAATTGAATAACTCGTATAAGGTTCTTTTTGCTAAATATAGGGAATTAGGGAAGGAAATTGCAAGTATTAAAGAGAATACAGTTGATAAGGTTGCTCAAGAGTTGGGATTTGCGAGTGAAGCAATCATGAAAAGTGAAATCGTTAAACTTGAAAATCGAATTAAATATCAGTCCCCGTGGGTAACTCAACCCATAGAAAGTGTGTTGGGAACGGAACCTTTGTCGTATGCTATCGCGAACGTGAGGAACGATAACCCGGGAAATGCGGAGTTATTTCGTAAATCGTTGACCATTTTGGGGGGAGGACGTATGAATGTCGCGTTTGATTGTAAGGCTCCCGCGGGAAGGTATGTCGTGTCGGTAGCGATTGAAAACGAGGGACAGTATGCTGTCTTGGAAGAAGCATTCACTTTTATAGTGGATAAATAGTTTGATTCTGAGATTTATGATTTGCGGTGGGACCGCCTGTCGCGGGTCATAAATCTTGAATAACGATTCTTGTAAAAATTAAATCCGAGTTTATGGTGAAATTATTTTATATGTTAGCATTCTTGTTCGGGATGCTGGGGAATTTGTCTGCTCAAATCGTTATGTTCCAGGGTTCTTATGAAGAAGCTTTGAGGAAGGCAAAAGAGGAAAAGAAGGATTTGTTCGTTGATTTTTATGCCGATTGGTGCGGGCCGTGCAAGGCGATGGCGACACGGATATTCACGTTGCCGGAGGTGGGAGATTATTTCAACGCTCATTTTGTTTGCGTGCAGGTGAACGTGGAGGCGAAGGAGAATGGCGAGGTGGTAAAGAAATATGACGTGAAGGCGTTGCCCACGATGGTTTTTGTTAGCCGTGAAGGCAAAGAGATGAGACGGGTGCAGGGTGCCATGGAGGCGGCAGGCCTTCTGAAAGAGGCAAAGATCGCGAGAGGGGAGGAGTTGAGTTTTGTGCAGATGTACGAGAAGTTCAAGAAGAAAAAGAATAATTTGGAATTGCAACAGCAGTTATTGCTGGACGCACCTTTTTTCCTGCCGACGCAGGAGGGGTACGAGCGTCAGAAGTGGATGACCCGGATCGAGAGCCTTTTCCCGGATTACTTGAAAAACAAGAAACTGGAGAACATGATTAACGAGAAGGATTTTCAGATATTGACGTTGTATCATCCCCAGACTTCGAAAGAAGATCCGGTCTTCGATTTCATTGCCGGCAATTATGACAAGTTCCAGCAAGTGGTGAAAAAAGAGGAGGTGGCGGGTTTCCTTATGGCGATGAATAACGGGTACATTATCCAGTTGTGCAAGAAAGGCGACTTGGCTTACAGAGATCGTTTGAATCGGGTGAACAAGGATTTGAAACCGGTGTATGGCGAAATCTCGTTCGGTTCATTAAGCGTGTTGGATGCGATCACTTTACTCGCGGACGCGACTTATTATCTATACCGGCATGACGAGGCCAAGTTCTTCGAGAATATGGATAAATATTTTGCTGGCAAGGGGGAGCAAACCGATGCGGGTGATTACGGTCAGGCATTGGAGGATTTGTCGATGGCTTATAATGGGCAATTGTCAAAGAATGCCTACATGAAATCCATTATTTGGATCACGAAAGCTTTGGAAAAAAAGGATTTAGATGCCGAATTGCATACACGCTTCCTGATGATCATGGCTCAATGTTTCCAGAACACGGATAACGTGGAAAAAGCCAAGCAATGTTTGAACCAGGCTTTCGTGGTAAGTGCCGGGATCGAAAACCAGACGCAGATGCAATATATGCAAGGGATGATAAAACAAACTTTGGAAAGCTTATGAAAAGAGGATACGCGCTGATTATTTTACTTTGTTCGTGGCAATTGATTTTTGCCCAAGAGCAGGGAGACGTGTTCCGTCACGGGAAGTTGAAGAACGGGTTGACATATTACGTACGTCACTCGAAAACAACTCCCCGGCATGCAGACTTTTATCTCGTGCAGAACGTGGGAGCCTTGCTGGAGGAGGATAACCAGAACGGGTTGGCTCATTTCTTGGAGCACATGGCGTTCAACGGGAGCGAGAGTTTCAAGGAGGGAATCCCGCGCTTCTTGAACCGTCGGGGGATAAAACAATTTAACGCCATGACGGGGCAGGATGAAACAATTTACCACATTAACTATGTACCCGTGAGTGATCAGTCGTTGGTGGATTCGTGCCTGCTGGTGTTGAAAGACTGGTCGGGGTTTTTGTTGCTCAATCCCGTGGAGATCGACAAGGAACGGGGCGTGATCTTCGAGGAGAGGCGTTCCCGTCGGGACGTGAATACCCGGATTCGGGAACAGGTGGATCCTTACGTGTTTAACCATAGCAGGTATGCCACGCGTGATGTTATCGGTACTGTGGAGGTGTTGAGTAATTTCACCCCGGAAGAGCTACGGGCATACTATCACGATTTTTATCGTCCGGATCAGCAGGCGGTGATTATCGTCGGGGACGTGGATGCGATAAAGATCGAGGAGAAGATCCGGCAAATGTTCGGTTCTATCCCGAAACGGGAGAATCCCAAACCGAGGTTTGTTTGCGAGATTCCGGATAATTTGGAACCGTATTACGTGAAGGTTCAGGATAAGGAGATCACCTCTCCGTCGATTATCCTAACCAAACGGATACGGGAGGATTCAACGCTTTCGCCCAAAGAACGGTTGAGGAATAATTTGCTTCAACAGTTTTATAACAAGATCATGGAGAAACAGTTGGAAGCGTATATCAATGCCCGTGATCCGTTTTTTACGATGACAATGATGAATCACGGGAAGCTCGTGCGGAATTATAATCGTTGGCAGGTGTACGTGCAGGCATATCCGGGCAAGGAACGGCAAGCATTGAAAGAGTTGCTGGAGGCGATAGAACGGGTCAAACGTTTTTTTCTGAACGAGAAAGAGTTGAAGAAACAGGTCGACGCTTACCTGCCGGGATTGGAAGAGACGGGAAAGAATAAGGACAGGCTTGCGAATAGTACTTACGTGCAACTTTACCAGAATAATTTTTTGGAGGGTAACCCGGTGTTGAGTGTCGAGGAAGATGTCGCGTTCTCCCGAGAGATCCTGTCGAAATTGACGGCGAAAGATTTGCAGGAGTGGGTAGATTCCTGGTATAACGATGACAAGAATTGGATATACGTGATGCAAAGTGCGGATGCTTCTTACGATTTCCCGACGCGTGACGAGATTACAAAGATCCGGCATGATGCATCGTTGGCAGAACTGAACGCGTTGGATTTTGATTTAACTGCTGTACCCTTGATGGATTTCGAGGTGAAAGGTGGGGAGATTGTCAAGGAAAAGAATATTAAAATGTTGGATGCGGAAGAATGGACTCTTTCTAACGGAGCCAAAGTGTATTACAAATTCACGAAAGCGGATGGAGTAAAGGTGAGTTTGATGGGCGAGAGTAAGGGGGGGATGTCTTTGCTCCCGGCAGGGGATTTGCCCTCGGCTGCGGCACTTTCTCGTTTGATGATGCGTTCCGGCCTGTATAAACACGATATGCGGATGATGCAGGAGATACTGAAAGGGCATCATATTGTTCCGAATATTGCCCTGAATGAGAGGTCGGAAGGCGTGAGCGCTTATTGCGACAGCGTGGAGGCGAAAATGATGTTCCAGATCATTTACCTCTTTTTCGAGAAACCCCGTTTTAGCCGGGATGACTTCGATAAGTTTGTTTATATGAGTAAGATGCAGGAACAGAATAAGGTACTCACGGTGAATGATACGATAGCCGAACAGATGAAAAAATTGCGGGTCAAGGATTCTCCCCGCTTGTGGGAAGTGAACGAGGCGTATTATGATGCGATGAACTATGATAAGATGGTGGCTATTTATAAGGATCGTTTTCAGGATGCTTTCGATTTCACGTTCTACCTGACGGGTAATATCCCGCGAGAAGAAGCCCGGACGTTGGTGAGACAGTATTTGGGTGCGATCCCGTCCATTTATCGGAAAGAGCAACCCGTGAAGCATAGCTTGAAGAAAGAGGGGTCTATCACGGAAACGATCGAGGCGAATTTGCCGGACGAGAAATATTACGTGAATATCGAATTCTCAAACAAGTTGAAATTGAAATCCGAGGAGGATTTGGCGATAGATATTATCCAGTTGATTTTGAATAATCGTTATCGTGATATCATCCGGGAAGACGAGGGCGGTTCGTACGGGGTCAACGTGGATGCTTCTTACTCGAAGGGTGTTGATGCCGGTCAATATCTGGGCGTGAGTTTCGAAACGAACACGACCAAAGGTGACCGGATGCGAGCCATCGTGCATGAACAAATCCGTAAACTCGTGGACGAGGGAGTGAGTGACGAGGACGTGGAGGATGCCGTTTTGATGATGAGGAAAGGCCGGGCTTCCGTGCTGGAAAACCGGGGGAATGCTCATTGGATGGAGGCTTTGCGTTATTATGCCGAAACGGGTAAGGATATAGATTCTCCCGCCTATTTCGAGAAACCGTTGGAAAAGCTTAACGGGAAAGCGGTACAGGCTTTGGCAAAGAAATTTTTCGATTCGGCCGAATGCGTGGATATCGTGGTGAAGTCGAAAGAGTAATTTTAAAGTTGTAGTGTGACTGATGTGATGAGGGAGAGGATGAAAATTCTCTCTCTTTTTCGTGAGAGAATGGGCGGGTATGTGCAATATTAAATTCCATGATGTGAAAAACAAATTATTCTCGTTAATTTTTGACGAGAATAATGGCGATATTCAAATCACTCGATCCGAATTAGTAATACGATGTTGATAAAGAAAGGGTGTACTTTCATGTAGTTAACTGGGGCTATTTCGTTAAAATGAGTTTGTAATAGCAGGGAGAACGAAATAATTGTGTGCTTTTATCTGAATTTTAGTTTACTCTGAACGGGATAATGATCTGAATATTTGACAGTATCCCGAATGTAGGATACGGTTCTAAGAGTTGGTGCGTGCAGGATGTGGTCGATACGGAACGAGGGGAATTCCCCGACATAGGTGTTGCCGAGGCCACGTCCTTTTTCGATGAAACTATCTTTCATGTCGGAGGATAACGTGTGGTAGGCAAAAGAGATCGGGGTATCGTTGAAATCACCGCAGATGATCACCGGGTAAGGAGATTGTTGCATGTGTTGCTTGATTGTTATGGCTTGCTTGGCCCGATTTCGATTTGCCCGGACCAGACGAGAGGATATATTTTTAACGCCTTCCGTGGCGTGTTGGGTGTTCCCGCTGGTCAGTTCTTTATAGATTTGCTCTTCATTCTTGCCTAGTCGATAGGATTCGAGGTGTACGGCGTATACTCGAATGGTGTCCTTGCCAACAGCGATGTCGCAGTAGAGGCAGGTGGCCGAGTTCCCTTTTTCAAAAGTAATGTCCCCCTTGTTGACAATCGGGTAACGGGAAATTAACGTGACATCTTTATTTTTGTGATAATACGGGTAAGATGGGAATTTCTTGGACGAGGCTTCCCGACGAGGAAATTCCTGCATGCAGACAATATCATTGTCGCTGTCGTTGATATAATCCACGATTCGTTTTGGTGCATCTTTTTCACGAGACCAACCATAGGCATCTAACATACGGATATTGTAGGTCATCAGCGTCAGGTCATGAGGGGTATCCGGGGTCGATTCCGGATTCAGCCCATAGTACGTGGTGATGAGCGGGTAGCCGGAAGCAATAATAATCAAGGACAGGAAAGCCATTTTTTTCCACCGGGCGATCCAGTAAATCAGCAGGATGATGTTGGCAACGAGCAGGTAATGATAGGCGAGGCCGAGTAGAGAGGACGGGTAGAACACGTTCGGGTCAACGTAGGGAGCCGTGTAGCTTCCTAGCAACCCGATCATGGCCACGATCGTGATGATCCTCATTATAATGTCAACTAACCTGATCAATTTTTTGATTTAAACAGTATTTCTTTCTCTTCTTTGGTTAGACTCTCGTAGCCGTGTTTGGAAATTTTGTCCAATATGTTATTGATCCGTTCGTCTTTCCGTTTTTTGAACTCGTTGTATTCCACGTCAGTCATATCGGAAACTTTCTTCTTGTACTTGACTTTCATTTTTTTCCTTTTGAAAAGTCGGCTGTTACTTATTTTGTTCAGCATGGAAGAGAGTCCCCCGGTGAGGTCGAAATTACGCCGGAACGACAAGGTGAAAAGGTAACCGAACATGGCTCCCCCAAGGTGGGCGATATGGCCGCCGGCATTACCCGAGGGGATGCTCAACAGATCAATGATTGCCGTGAACAGGGCGAGGTGAATCAGTTTCACCGGACCGATCAGGAACACGTATATCTTGTGGTTCGGGAGATAGGTACACACGGCGAACACGATGGCCATGACGGACGCGGAGGCCCCGATAGCCCATGACTGATAGCGTTCCAGCTCGAAAGCGGGAAACAAGGCATAGGCGGCGATATACACGATCGCCCCGCTGATCCCACCGAGAATATACACGCCCGTGAGTTTTGACCCCGAAAATGTATTCATGAAAATGGATCCGAACCAGTAGAGCCAGAGCATGTTGAACAACAGATGCAGGAACCCGAACTGCGTGAACATGTACGTGATGATCGTCCACGGGGTGTAAAGCAGGCGTTCGGGAAGTGCCGGTACGCCTAGGTATGGCAAGATCATGCCGTCAACTCCCTGTTGTCCGGCAAGTACGAACAAGACTGCCACGACTTTTATGGCGAGAAAGATGGCAATGTTAATATAGATCAGGCGAGTAAGTGCTGATCCTTGTTTGAACGAGCTTTTTATCCCGCTCCAAATTCCTCCCGAAAAGTTCGATTCATACGAGTTATTATACATAGGCCGTATCTTCTTCTAATAAAACCGTTTGCTGCGTTTTCTCCAGTAAATGATAAGGAAGAACCCGAAAAGCATACCTCCTAAGTGGGCGAAATGGGCCACGTTATCCCCTACCGAGTTCTGCAAACCGAAGAATAATTCGGCGGCACCGTAAAGGAGTACGAAATATTTGGCTTTAATCGGGATCGGGATAAACATGAGGAATAATTCCGTGTTCGGAAACAACATTCCGAATGCCAGCAATATGCCGAATACGGCACCCGAAGCCCCGATCGTCGGGACGTTCGTGTAAGCCTGTATGATACCCTGCATGTAATATTCAGCCTGACCGATGAATTGCGAATTGCCCGGTGCTTGGTTCCAGGTATCCACGAATTGCATTAATTGCGTGAGCAACCTGGGATTACTTACATGGGAACGGACGAATTCGGCGAATACTCCCGGATCGGGGGTACTTTGGAACGCGTAGAATTGTTCCTGCATGTTGTGTAACCCGTACCAGCTTACCAGCGAGTGAAGCACGGCAGCTCCCAGACCGGTGACGAAGTAATAGATCACGAAACGTTTAGTTCCCCACACCGATTCAAGTATCCGCCCGAACATGAACACGGCGAACATGTTGAAGAAGAGGTGCGCGAGACCTTCCTGCGTGAACATGTGCGTGATGTACTGGTAAATCCTGAAATACTCGGATTGTGGTAAATGTAAACCCAGTATGTTGACGAGATCAAGGTCTGATCTCTGGCTCATAATGTTTATTCCCAAGAAGATGATCACGTTAATAATAATGATCACTTTTACCGCGGGGGGCATGCCGGAGAGTGGCTTGTAATTGTTCATTGTTCTGCGGGTTTATTATTATCCTTGTTTTCCGGTTTGTTGTTTGGTTTATTTTCCGGTTTTTCCTGTTTACGCAATACTTTCGGTCCGTCCTGACGATTTCCCGGTTTCCCGTTGGGACGGTTGTCGGGTTGATTCTCCCGGTTTTCCTGTCTGTTTCTGGACTTGTTGCCTTGTCTGTTTTCAGGTCTGTTACCGGATTTGTTACCCTGGGGATTTTCCGTTTTCTCCTTGGGTTTGGTATCGCCGTTCGTGTCGTTATTTTCTTTTTGCGTGTTTCTCCTGTTATTACGATTTCTGGAGTGATGACGTTTGCTTTGTCCTTGATTTTTTTTCTCGTCAAAGCGGTTCAAACTTTCTTCTCCCACGCCGTCCGTGTATTTGATGTTTGCCGGCTCTTTCTCGACATCAATCGCTTTTGCCGGGATCTGCCCTCTCTTGTTCATGGCGATGATCTCTTTCACGCGTTCCACGGATAGCTTGATCAAGGCCCCGCGTCCCTCCTTGTCGAAGGAGTAGGACATGTTGCGCCCGAATATATCCGTTTTCTGGTGATAGAGCATCCCTTCTCCCGTGTTCAACCAGATATTGGTTGACGGGAAGTCTTTCTGCTCGTCGATGTAGGCATCTACCTCGTAATTCAAGCAGCATTTCAGTTTACCGCATTGTCCGGCTAGTTTCTGCGGGTTCAGGGAAATATCCTGGTAACGGGCGGCAGACGTCGACACGGAAATAAAGTTCGTGATAAACGTGGAACAGCACAATTTGCGTCCGCACGAGCCGATACCCCCGATACGCCCGGCTTCCTGACGGGCGCCGATCTGTTTCATCTCGATCCGGATATGGAAAGTTTCGGCCAGAATCTTGATCAATTTCCGGAAGTCCACGCGGTCGCTGGCGATGTAATAGAATATGGCTTTGGTTTTATCTCCCTGGTATTCCACATCCCCGATTTTCATGTCAAGTCCAAGATCGGCGGCAATAATGCGCGATTTAATCATCGTTTCGTGTTCCAGCGCGATAGCCTGTTGCCACTTTTCGATGTCGTGCGGTTTTGCCTTCCGGTAGATTTTTTTCAAGGGATTACGTTCCAGATCGACTTTTTTCAATTCCATCTGTTCCCGCACGAGTTCGCCCGTGAGGGATACGATCCCGATGTCATGCCCCAGGGCCGCTTCCACGGCCACGATATCCCCGACGTTCAGGTTGAGGTTACTGTTGTTCAAGAAAAAGCCTTTCCGGGTATTTTTAAACCGTACTTCCACGATGTCGGAGGGAGGACACCCTTCGGGGGTATCTTCCATCCAGTTAAATACTGTGAGTTTACCGGCCAACAGGCGGTGATCGATCACGGGTACTACCCGGGGTGGTTGTTGTATATCTTTATTTTCGGAATTTTCCTGTATTTCTTCGTTTATCTCGCTCATAGTGTATTAATTGAAAATTGAGACTTGAAAATTGAGAATGAATGTACGATTTATATTCTTGGTTTTCAAAGTTTCAATTTTTAGTTTTTATCTTTTACTTCTCTTCTCACGGCCTGATGTTTTGCATCACTTTGATACAAAGGTCCGTGAGGATAATTTTCCCGTTCCCGTTCCGGATGATGTCGCTGTACGCCCGTTCAAATTCATCGAAAAGGGGAATAATGTTGCCTTCATGAATGTAAGGAGAAAATTTCGAGGAGAAAGTTTTCTCTCGTTCAGTCATGTATACTATTTTTTCAATACCAAAGTTTCTCACGAAGTTCTCGCGTAGCATGCGAATACAATGTAGGAGGAAACTTTTCTGTTTTTCTCTGCCGAGAGAAGCCAGTTCGTTGACAAATTCGTTGACCGGAAGCATTTTCCGCTCCCAGCACAAACGCATCATTTGCACGAATTTCTCTTGGTTGTAGACGGTTTCATCCGTCTCGTTCAGCATGCGGAGTGCTTTCAACCAGCTCCCGGAGGCCACGTGGGCGACCTCGTTTGCCGATTCGCGAACCAGATGTTTCTGGCGGACCAGTTGTTCCGCTATGTTTTCTTGTGTCAACGGGGGTACGTTGATGCGCTGGGTGCGCGACAGGATCGTGGTGATGATCTCTTCCGCGTGTTCGGTAACCAGCAGGAAAAGCGTGTTCGGGTAAGGCTCTTCCAGTATTTTTAAAAGTTTGTTGGAACACTCCGTTTTCATCTTTTCGGGTAGCCAGATGATCATGACCTTGTAGTCCGACTCGAAGGATTTCAAGTTAAGTTTCCGGAGAATGTTCCCGCTCTCTTCCGTGTATATCATGGCTTGCGCGTTTTCATCCGCCCCCATGGCTCCCAGCCACTCCTCCATGTCGATGTACGGGCTGTTGAGCAGGAGTTTCCGCCATTCGTTGATATACTCGTCGCTGATAGGTGTTTTTATTTTGGCCGATTTCACCACGGGGTACACGAAGTGCAGGTCCGGGTGTATTAATTTTTGCATCTTCTTGCACTCGGGACAGACCCCGCAAGCGTCTTCGTGCTTGTCGCCCGTGCAGAAAAGGTATTGCGTGAAGGCCAAGGCCAAGGCTAACGATCCCGCACCCGTTTCGCCGGCAAAGAGTTGTGCATGACTGATTCTTCCCGTTTGCAGGGAAGAAATCAGTCGTTGCTTTATCTCTTCATGTCCTATGACGTCTTTAAAAAACACCTTGTTAATTTTAGATTTTAGATTTTAAATTTTAGATTTTAGATTCCGGCCGCACAAAGCCGACGCTATTCTGTGATTCTGAGATTTCGGATTAGGTGATTTCATTCGCACGAGACGAACGTTTTTAATAATCACGTAAATCGTTGAATCTGCAATCGCGGAATCACTTAATTCTTCAATTGAATCCCCAGTTCATCCAGTTGTTCTTTCGCGATCTCGGCAGGAGCGTCGAGCATGACATCACGACCGGAGTTGTTTTTCGGGAACGCGATCACGTCACGAATAGAGTCAAGTCCGGCGAACATGGAGGCCAGACGGTCGAAACCGAAAGCGATACCTCCGTGAGGGGGTGCCCCGTACTTGAACGCGCCCATGAGGAAGCCGAATTGCTCTTGTGCCACCTCGTGCGAGATTCCCAGGCAATCGAACATCTTGGATTGTAATTCCGAGTTATGGATACGGATAGAACCTCCGCCGACTTCAACCCCGTTGATCACCATGTCGTAGGCGTTGGCACGAACCTTGCCCGGATCGGTGGTCATGAGAGGAATATCTTCAGCTTTTGGAGAGGTGAAGGGGTGGTGCATGGCGTAGAAACGTTGCGTTTCTTCGTCCCATTCCAACAACGGGAAATCAATTACCCACAAGGGTTTGAATACATCCTTGTCTCTTAATCCGAGGCGAGTTCCCATTTCCAGACGCAGGTCGCAAAGTTGCGGCAGCGTTTTGAATTTCGGTCCCACTAGGATCAGGATCAGGTCACCCGGTTGAGCTTTACAAGCCTCGGCCCATACTTTCAAGTCTTCCGGCGTGTAGAATTTGTCGATGGAGGATTTGAACGTCCCGTCCTCGTTGTAGCGTACGTAAACCAAACCTTTGGCTCCGGTTTGCGGGCGTTTCACGAATTCGGTTAATTCATCCAGTTGTTTGCGGGTGTATCCGGCACATTTCGGCGCACAGATAGCCCCTATATATTCGGCCTCGTTGAACACGGCAAAGTCTTTTCCCTTGGCCACGTTTGTCAAGTCGACGAATTTCATGTCGAAACGGATATCCGGTTTGTCACACCCGTATTGTTCCATGGCGTCCATCCACGTCATTCTCGGCAACGTGGGAATATCCACGTTACGGACTTCTTTGAACAAGTGTTTGATCAAACCTTCGAATATTTCAAGTATGTCTTCCTGGTCCACGAATGACATCTCGCAGTCGATCTGCGTGAACTCCGGTTGACGGTCAGCCCGGAGGTCTTCATCCCGGAAACATTTCACGATCTGGAAATAGCGGTCGAAGCCGGAAACCATCAGAAGTTGTTTCAAGGTCTGCGGGCTTTGCGGCAGGGCGTAGAATTGTCCCTGGTTCATGCGGGAAGGTACCACGAAATCGCGTGCTCCCTCCGGTGTACTTTTCACCAACACGGGTGTTTCGACCTCGATGAAGTTCTGGGCGCTCAAGTAATTTCGCACGAGTTGGGCCATCGTGTGGCGTAGCTCGATGTTCTTGCGAACGCAGGCTCGGCGTAAATCCAGGTAACGATATTTCATCCGGATCTCGTCTCCCCCGTCAGTCTGGTCTTCAATCGTGAAAGGCGGGATTTCTGATTCGCTTAGAACAGTTAATTCCTTCACGGTAATCTCGATGTCGCCTGTCGGTATTTTATTGTTTTTGCTGGCTCGCTCGATGACCGTTCCTCTCACCTGAATCACGAATTCACGACCGAGTTTTGCCACGTTATTTTTTATTTCTTCGGAAGCCGATTCCTCGACTACCAATTGGGTAATGCCGTAACGGTCACGCAGATCCACGAAAGTCATGGCCCCGAGTTTCCGAACTTTTTGTACCCATCCGCTAAGACAAACGCTTTCATTCACGTTTTCGATTCTTAGTTGCCCACAAGTATGTGTTCTATACATAAATTTCAATTTTAGATTCTGGCATAAACATTGTGCGAAAATAGTAAGAATTTGTCAGTTTAAGGCATAATATAATTGAAAATTGAGAATTGAAAGCTGAAAGTGGGGTTTTCGAGGGGAGAGTGGGGTGTGTATGGGGGAAGATCGGGAGGCATGGGAGGCATTCGAGCAGTTGAAGCGGGTAATAAAGCCGACCTATCTTGTCTTTGTCTCGGCTATGTCTTGTCTTTAAGTCGTCTTTGTCTCCTGAACTCAGCCTGAACACGTTTCGATTTCTCCTAAAGTTCCTGCGATAAAGGTAAATGGAATGTTTCTAAATTGCATGGTATTGAAAGTGTGGTAAATCTTATCTATATTGAGTTAGTCACTATATAGTGTTATGTGTGTAAATATTAAGATTGCGATGTTTAATATAAATTTATTGAATTATAAAAATATTTTTATATTTTCGTTGTGTTGTGAGGGGGCAAATTTGTTCAGTAAAAGGCGTTTTTAAGAAAGGAGGTAAGTAAGATTGAAGCGTTTATGAATGATTTGTTTGGGTATGCGACCGTTATACGTGGAATTTTTATGAAATTAGGATAGGTATTGTCCCTTCTAATGATAGTTATCCACGTCGTGCGGATATTAGTGCGATTGGTTGGTTGACTGAAGTATTACCAGAATAATTTTTGTATATGAAATGTAAGTTTATAGTTATTTCTGTTTTGTCTTTCATTATATTGTTGGCATGTAGTGATGATGATTGTGATTCTTTGTCGGGAAAATGGAGTCGAGTCGGAGACATTTATGTGAGTGCTGATGTTGATAATGAGTATCATAATGAAGGAGTCACTTTTAAAATAGGAGAGAGTGTATTTTGGTGTGTGGGCGATTTATTATATAGAGTGAGTGGGAAATCGAATATCTCCAACGCTTTAGATAAATTCCCGGGTACGGCTCGTAAAGGGGCTGTTGCTTTCGTGATCGGGGAGAAAGCTTATGTTGGACTTGGATATTCGGAAGAGGAAGGAGAGAGAGTATATCATGATGATTTCTGGGTTTTTAACGGGAAAACTTACAAATGGGAAATTGAGCCTTTGCTATACCAATTTCCGGGAGGTGCCCGGGGAAATGCTGTGGCTTTTACCTTGGAGGGGAGAGGGTACGTCGGGACGGGCCAATATGCAGGAGAGACTTTAAGGGATTTCTATACTTTTGACCCGGAAACTGGGTGGCATGAGTTTGAAAGTTTGAAACATTCATTCTATGGAGGTGTTGCTTTCGTGGCTGGAGGTTGCGCCTATGTCTGTACGGGAGGAAAAGATCTGGATGCTCTTAGTTCTAAAACCTATGATCTGTTTGTGGGAATGTATAAATTAACTCTTGCGACGGGAAAATGGGAAACGCTTGATCGGATTGATGGGGAGGGAGGAATGTTTGATGGCACAAGAATTCATGCATCTTGTTTTGTGTTGAAACATGGAGGCCGGGAGTACGCTTATGTTGTGTCGGGACTTAATCAATACGGTATGGCGATAGCGAATTGTATGAGATATGACCCGAGAAAAGATAAGTGGCAGGAAGTTGCTTATTTGCCGGAACCTACGGTTGGAGGTTCTGCTTTTTCTATAGACGGGAAAGGGTATGTAATGGTGGATCAGAGGCGAGGATTCAATAATACTCTTTGGGAATTTCAACCTTGAATCTAACAGGAATAGAAGTGAACTTAGTCTGAGGGCGTTAAAATATTTTTGACGCCCTCGTATTTTTGTTTAATATTTTGGTCTGAATTTGCAATGAAACGAGGACATTTGTTTATCTTTGAAATTCAAATAAAGTGATTAAATATTTAGCGGTGAATTATATTGATGTGATTATATTGCTGCCGTTGGTATACGGGGCATATAAAGGGTTTAGTCTAGGCTTGATTGTGGAGATGTCAACGTTGTTTGCGTTGGTATTGGGGGTGTTTATCTCGTTGAGATACGCGGTTAACGTGGAAAGTTTTCTGAAGGATTTTATCGCCTTGCCGGAATCGTATGCTTATTATATCGCTTTCGCCGTGACTTTTTTGCTGGTTATTATCGTGATCCATTTGCTCGGCAAGCTGTTGACAAAGTTGATTGATATGGTTTCGTTGGGACTGTTTAACAAGTTGTTCGGGATTTTGTTGGGTGTGTTGAAAGCGGCGATCGTGGTATGCGTGATCCTTTTTATCGTGAACGCGTTGGATAATCGCTATGATTTCATCTCTGTAAAAACAAAGAACGAGAGTTTTTTGTATAAACCTTTTGTTAACTTCGCGAATGGCGTTTACGAGAGTGCGATAAAGTGATTAATTTAGAGTTTAGAATTTAAAATGGTAGGAATGTGAGGAGGGATTTGAGCGAGGAAATCTAAAATCATTAAATCTAAAATTAATAAGATTGTTTAAACGATATAAAATTAAGAATCGATGAATTTTGTTGAAGAAGTCAGATGGAGAGGGATGATCCATAACATCATACCGGGAACCGAGGAACAACTTGCTAAAGAGTGCACGACGGCTTATGTCGGGATTGACCCGACGGCGGATTCGTTGCATATCGGTCACCTCGTGTCGGTGATGATGATGAAGCACTTGCAGTTGGCCGGCCACAAGCCGATTTTCGTGATCGGGGGGGCTACCGGGATGATTGGTGATCCGAGCGGTAAATCTCAAGAACGGAATTTGTTGGACGAGGAGACGATCGAGAAGAATATGGCGGGAATCAAGGCCCAGTTGTCCAAGTTTATTGATTTCAACTCGGATGAGCCGAACGCGGCGATCATGGTGAATAATTATGACTGGATGAAGAATTTTTCTTTCCTGGACTTTATCCGGGAAGTGGGGAAACATATCACGGTGAATTACATGATGTCGAAGGATTCCGTGAAGAAACGGTTGAGCGCTGATGCGGCACAGGGAATGTCGTTCACGGAGTTTACCTATCAGTTGGTGCAGGGATATGATTTCTTGTATTTGCGTCGTCATTACAATTGCCTGTTGCAGATGGGTGGTTCCGACCAGTGGGGGAATATCACCACGGGCGGGGAGTTGATTCGCCGGAAAGATGGCGGTGAGGCTTACGGGTTCACGTGGCCTTTGATGACGAAGAGTGACGGGAAGAAGTTCGGGAAGACGGAGTCGGGTAACGTGTGGTTAGACCCGAAGCGGACATCTCCTTACAAGTTCTACCAGTTCTGGTTGAATAGCACGGACGAGGATGCCGCTAAATATATCAAGATATTCACGATTTTGCCCCCGGCAGAGATTGACGCCTTGATCGCGGAACATGCCGAAGCCCCGCATCTGAGAAAGTTGCAGAAGATGTTGGCAAAAGAGGTGACCTGCCTGATCCACGGGGAAGAAGCGTATAATTCGGCCTTGGAGGCTTCACAGATATTGTTCGGTAACGCTACATCCGATGCTTTGAAACGCTTGGACGAGGATACGTTGTTGTCCGTGTTCGAGGGAGTGCCTCAATTCGAGATCGCGAGAACCGATCTGGAAGCCGGGATTCATATCGTGGATCTGATGGCAGAAAAGACGACCATGATGTCCTCGAAGGGAGAGGCGCGACGTGCATTGAAAGGCAACGCGATTAGTATTAACAAGGAGAAAGTGCAAGATCAGGAATTAACGGTGACTCCCGATTACCTGATTGATGACAAGTATATCCTGTTGCAGAGCGGGAAAAAGAATTATTATCTGGTTATCGTGAAATAAAAAATGGTGCTTCACGCACCATTTTTTATTGTAATTGAAAATTAATAGGAACCGTGTAGGAAACTCTCACGGGTTTGTTGCGTTGTTTCCCGGGAGTCCATTTGGGCATGGCTTTCACGACACGAATGGCTTCTTTGTCCAAAGACGGGTCTACGGATCGGGCGACCTTCACGTCGGTGACGCTGCCGTCTCTCTCGATGACGAATTGGACGAACACTCTACCTTGGATGTTGTTTTCTTGGGCAATCATCGGGTATTTAATGTTTTTAGAAATCCATTGTTGCACGTTTCCCGGAAATTTAGGCATGTCTTCGACAACGGCAAAGACTTCGGCCTCGTCGGAGTATTCATCCCCGTACTCGTCTCCGTAGCCATTGCCTTGTCCGCTGAAGTCGTAAACCCTGCGGTTGGCGACATTGGCTTCCACGTCTTCAATTTCCAGTACGTCATCCAAATTTATTTCTTCATCCACGATTTCTATCAGGTCAGTTAAGCGGGGGGCTGGAGGTGGTGGAGGAGGAGGCTTCAACATCTGTTGAGTGATGGGAATAATCTCCTCTTCTACTAGCTCTTCCGGAACTGTTACAATGAAGTCTTCTTTATCCTTCATGTTGACTTTCCACTCGAAAGCAAGGAACAGAAAGGCTAATGCTATGATCAGCCCGATCTCGAAGAAGATTCCTTTCAAGTTTTCGAGGTTTGCCTTTGATGATTTTTTTACTTCCATAACATTCACTTAATTGGTTAAGCTTATACCTCTAATATACAAAAAATCAGCCAGAAAACCAAATAAATGAAGAAAAGATTACCTGCGGTAAGTTACAGGTTGCAAGTTAGTAAGTTACAGGTTGTAGGGGGAGGGAATATGTATAATCCGGGAATTGAATACAATTCCCGGATTATTACATTATTAATCTTCTGTTTCTTCTTCCGCTTCAAAATCCTGGTATAGGAAGTCATTGAACGGGAAACGGGCGGAGTGAATGTCTTTGACGATGTCGTATAATTTATCTTTCAGCTCTTCGATGTTTTCTTTGGAACGGGCAGAAATGTACACCGTCTCTCCTCCCTGTTTGGACATCCACATTTGTTTCAGGTCCTCCAGGCTGTAGTTTTTACGCTCGATGGGTGTGAGATCGTCCTCGTCTTTTTTCGTGTACGTGAAGGCGTCTATTTTATTAAATACGGTAATCGTGGGTTTATTGGTTTTATCCAATAGCTCGCTTAGCGTTTCGTTTACGACCCGTACCTGATCCTCGAATTGCGGGTGAGAGATATCCACGACATGAAGGATCACGTCGGCTTCCCGTACCTCGTCGAGAGTCGATTTGAAGGACTCTACCAGGTGGTGGGGGAGTTTGCGGATAAAACCTACCGTGTCGGCGAGAAGTAGCGGGACGTTTTTGATCGCTATTTTTCGTACCGTGGTGTCCAGGGTAGCGAACAGTTTGTTCTCGGCGAATACTTCCGATTTGCTTAAAAGGTTCATCAGCGTGGATTTCCCCACGTTGGTGTATCCAACCAGCGCAACCCGTACGAGTTTTCCCCGGTTCTTGCGTTGCGTGGTCATTTGTTTGTCGATTTTGGCCAACTGTTCTTTCAGACGGGTAATTTTATCCCGGATGATCCGTCGGTCGGTCTCGATTTCGCTTTCACCGGGACCACGGAGTCCGATACCTCCTTTTTGTCTTTCCAAGTGGGTCCACATACCTGTCAGGCGTGGGAGCATGTACTGGTATTGCGCCAGTTCTACTTGTGCTTTTGCCTCGGCGGTACGAGCTCTTTTGGCAAAGATGTCCAGGATGAGGGTAGTTCGGTCGAGTACTTTTCTTCCCGGTAATTCCCGGTCGATATTTCTGATTTGTGTCGGGCTTAGTTCGTCATCGAAGATCACCAGGTCGATATCGTTTTCCTCGACATAGTTTCTGATTTCTTCCAGTTTCCCTTTACCGACAAAAGTTGCCGTTACCGGCTTGTCCAGGTTCTGCGTGAATATCTTAACGGTTTCCGCTCCTGCCGTCTCTGCAAGAAAAGCAAGTTCATCCAGGTATTCACACATCGTGTTGTAGCTGATGTTTTCAGATTGTAGCGCTACGCCTACAAGAATGGCTTTTTCTGCTTCTTTTTTCGTGTAAAAATAATCGCTCATAAATAGTGAAAAAAGAGGCTGACGATGATCGACAGCCTCCCGTTATAATTTTACGTGTCTTTTACTGTAATTGGAAGTTGATAGGTACAGTGTAAGATACTCGAACCGGTTTACCTCTCTGTTTTCCGGGTTTCCATTTCGGCATGGCTTTTACCACACGAATGGCCTCTTTGTCCAGAGACGGGTCAACGGATCTTGCAACTTTCACGTCGCTAACACTACCGTCTTTCTCGATCACGAATTGTACGAATACTTTACCCTGAATGTTGTTTTCTTGCGCAATCATCGGGTATTTCACGTTCTTCGCGATCCATTTTTGTACGCTACCACCAGGGAATTGAGGCATATCTTCTACAACCTGGAAGATGTCGGCTTCTCCACTATCTTCACTTTCGCCATAATCAGCTCCGTCATAGTCGAAGTTGTAGTTATTCTTGTTCTCAACGTCAGCCTCAACGTCTTCGATTTCGAGTTCGTCGTCGATGTTAAGTTCGTCTTCCACGATCTCGATCAAGTCCGTTAATTTCGGGGCTGGGGGAGGTGGTGGGGGCGGTTTCATCATCTGTTGGGTAATTGGAATGATTTCCTCCTCAACTTGCTCTTCCTGGGTAATAACGAAACCCTCTTCTACTTTCGTGTTGGTCTTCCAGTTGAAAGCACAGAGTAGAAATCCTAGAGCAATAACAAAACCGATCTCAAGGAAAATGGTTTTCTTCCCTTCAAGATCTGCTTTAGGTGATTTTTTTACTTCCATGTTATTAGTTTGATATTATGGTACTGTTTTTTCTTACAAATTCCGTGGGTAAAAATAGTCAAATTCGTATTAAACCACAATATTTCTATCCTTTTTTTTGAAGAAAATGTTAAAACTAACTCTAAACTTCATTAAAATCTTCTTAAAGTGGTTTGTTGCATGATGAATTTCCTGTTTACAACTTTTGGGTCAAGGATAATTCGGAATGTTGTAAGGGTATAATTCGTTCCCGTTTCTGTGTTTTCATGTACTTTTGCCGGTGTCTCCTTGGTAAGTTGCCGATAAGTTACCGATAAGTTGCCGATACACGGCGGTGACTTGTTGCTGGTTTTGTGCTGATGTGTTGTCAGGATACAGGTGCGATGGGGCTGAGGGAACGGGGCGTGATGGTGGCGTTGCTTCGGGAGGCTGGCATGAAGTAAAAAAGGACAACCTTTGCAGGCTGTCCTTTTTCGGGATGTTCGTATTGTATGTAAATCACTGTATGTTTCTAGTTCAATTTGAATGTGATCGGGATCGTGAATCTAACTCTCACGGCTTTGTCCCGTTGCATTCCCGGTTTCCATTTCGGCATGGCTTTTACCACGCGGATAGCTTCTTGTGATAAATCCGGATCGGCAGACCGTACCACGTTGATGGAGGTGATACTTCCGTCTCTTTCAACAACAAATTCGACGAATACTTTACCTTCGATGCCCATTTCCGAACATCTGGCCGGATATCTTAAGTTTTTCCTAAGCCATTTATTTAAATCCCCGTTAAAATGAGGCATTTCTTCAACGATGAGGAATTCTCGATCTCCTTCTCCTGTTTCTTCTCCAAAATTCTCGTCATATATCCCATCCCAGTTCGTGTCTGTTCCGGTCAATGAACCTTTCGTGTTGTCGTTATCGTCAATAATTTCCAAATTGTCGTCCAGTTCCATTTCGTCCGGCACGATGTCGATAATATCTATCGGTTTCATGCTTGCCTTGGGAAGCGGTTGTGAAGCCTTCTGGGGAACAAATATCGGAAGTACTTCTTCTACCTCGGTCGGGTCAACCGGGATAATGATTTCTTTCGCTTCCTCCTGATAGTATTTTGTCTCAAAGGCAAAAAACACCATCGCTAACGCTACAACGAGCCCGATCTCGCGGAAAATAAACCGCTTGTTCTCAAGATCGGAACGGGATGTTTTCTTGGCTTCCATGACGTTTTTCTTTAAATGTTATTTAAACGTTAATTTGATGTTTCAAAAATAGAAGATAAAAACGAGATAAACAAGTTTTTTAACGAGAAATGTGAATATTTTCTTAAATTTTTTGTCGATTCATTTTAAAATAACGTTAAGAAGCCCGTGTTTATTAGGTTTTCTGGAATATTTATTTTAGAAGTAAGGACTATTATTTATAACTTTTCTACCTTCGCGATATGATAGAAGTGTTATTTATTCGGATACCGGGGGAGAAGGAACGAGAAAAACTATTCGCTCGTTTAAGGGATTTCGTGTCCGGGGAATGTTATGACGAAGCCCTCGGTTACAGGAGTAAGGAAGTTGGCCTTCGCCGGTTGTTGGGAGAGGCTTTGGTGGGTTTTGCTTTACGGAAATGCTGGGATTTATCATTAGGAAGTTACCGGATACTCCGGGGTGAAAAGGGTAAACCGTTTATTGTCGGTCGGGAGAATGTGTTTTTCAATCTCTCTCATTCGTGGTTTGCGCCGTGTCGGATCGGGAGGTCGGGGTTGATATCGAGAAACGGGCTAAGGCACGGATGGAGGTTGCCGGACGCTTTTTCCATGAACGGGAGGTACGGATGTTGAAGTCTTTGAGTGGAACAGGGCAAGATCAGTTGTTTTTTAATTACTGGTCGGTGAAAGAGAGTTTCCTGAAATATATAGGTACGGGGCTGACCCGCCCGTTGAATAGTTTTATCGTGACGTTCACGGGAGAACGAGTTTCCTTGTACGAGGGGGTAAACGAGTTGCCCTTGCATGTGAATGCTTGTCCGGTAGATGCGGGTTATGCTTGTTATGTTTGTGGTGAGTACGACGGGATGCCGGAGATTCGGGAAGTTACTTTTGAAGAGATCACCCGTTGTTAGGCAGGTGATCTCTTGGAGTGTGATTATTTCTTGATACGAGTTATCAGACCCTGCACGTAGTTCGCGTTATTCGGTTGAAGGTTATTGCTTATTTCTTGTAGGTACGTGCTGGCTTTTTCTATTTGTTGCTGGTTGGCGATTCGTTCGAAACCGGTGAGTTCACGTAGGACTGACATGCGATCGGCCTCGTCGGGGAGTTCTTTGTTTATGTTTTGGAGAACCTTGAGGATTTCGTTTGCCCGGTCTTTTTGTTCTTTGTTAATGATATAAAAGAAGAGCATGCGATATCTCAGTGGAAGGGCACTTTTGTAATGGTCTTTTTCAAATTGTTTCAAATCTGTCATTCGTTTGTCAAAGTCGATACCCATCATTTTGAGTACACGAAATTCTTCCGAGTAAACTGATATGATTTTGTTTTCAACCTCTTGCTGCCCGAGTTGTTTACAGAAGGCCGCCCGGTTTTCGACAAGGTATCGGAACAGAGGGGTGTCCACGTTGTTTACTTCTGTTTTGATCAAGGTCCAGTTCTCCGGTTCGCATAGTTTGTTCACGCCCAGTTGGATCATGGTTTCACTCATGACGGTTTGCAGGCGTTTTTTGTCGTGAATACGCAGGATATTGATGTATTTTTCTAAGAATGAATGATCCCGTGCTCCTGCGGAGTATTTTCTATTGGCTTCTGCCAATTCAATGGCATCTTTGACTTTTTGGACGAAGTCTTCTTTTGGGCTGGATACGGCTCCTCCATCCAGACGGCAGTATACTGTTCCGTCATGATTGAGTATCAGGTAAGTCGGGTATATTCGTACGTTGTATTTTTGAGCAATATCAATCCCGTCACCTTCTTCCATGTCTTTCATAATGCAGATGTAGTTACTGTTAAAATAGTCACCACATTCTTTTAACGGGAAGATGAATTTTACCATGTATTTGCATGGCCCGCAGGTTTTCGTGTAGCAATCGACGAATAGCTTTTTTCCTGTTGTTTGGGATTTGGCGAGGGCTTCTTTAAAAGTCAAGTCTTCAAAGTTTGTTCCTTCTTGGGCGAGACAATAACCTGCAAGGGAAAATAATAAACAAATTAAAAAGATGCGTTTCATAATTATTGTTTTAATGTATTTTGGATTAATGCTTTCATTTCTTTTCCGGGACCGGGGGCGAAGACCGTTACGATTTTTCCTTCTTTATCTATAATGAAATAACGAGGAACTCCATTTATATGGTATTCTGTTTCAAAATGGGAATTCGCAGATGGGGCCGAAATAAGATTCAACATTTCTGTCATGTTATTCTCTTTGATGGCTTTTAACCATTTGTTTTGGTCGCTTTTTCGATCAATAGAGATGGTCAGAAATAGGATATCTTTATATTGTTTGAATTCATCTTTTAATTGCATGAATTTGGGCATTTTTTCGATGCAGCTACAGCACCATGTAGCCCAAACGTCCACGATAATCACCTTTCCTCTGAAATCAGCGAATGAATAGGTTTTTCCATTTGTATCTTTCATTGAAGATAATGGTGCCGATTGACCTTTGCTTAAAGGTTCATATTGTGTGTATAGTTTTAGTATTTCTTGTTTTAACGGAGAATCTTCCACGTGTGATTCTATGGTAGGGCGTAATTCTGCAATTTCTTCCGGGCATCCATTGTTTCGGAAAAGAAATTTCATTTTTTCCAGATAAGTATCATGTAGTAGTTTATTGTTACTGGAAAAAATATCTTTTAATTTGGTATAGTCGTTGTGGTTGAGAGGTCTTGCGAGGAATTGTGTGGAAATGGAAATCCCGTCTCTTGCAGCATCGAAAGTTTCTCCTTTTTTTAAGGCTTGAATCATATAATAATAATCTGTCCATTGGCCGGGAGAGTTTTGTTGCATGAATGCGACTACTGTAGGGTCGTTTAACTCGATGGTAGGTATTTGGCGAAGTAAAGGTTTTATATCTTCTTTTTCTCCATTATTTTGTGTGATGTATTCTCCACTTTTTAGAATCATGAAGCAATTATTTTGAATGGTTAATGGGATATTTTTTTTGTCCATTCGTTTTATATTATCATGATAGGTTGTTGTAATATCTTTGGCAGAGGAAAATTCTTTCGACCATTTTTGTTTGAGATATTGATAAATATTTCCCTCTTGTGCGAAAAGGGGAAAATAGAGAAGCTGTAGAAATATGAGAATTCTTATTTTCATGTTTTAAGATATGAAAAATGTATAAGGGAATAAAGTGTCAAAAGTCTATAAAAAACTTTTGACACTGTTTTAGTTATAACGTTTATTCTTGAGGACCTTTGGCTATCCCTTCAAGATCAATACCATAGTTATTTTTCATATGATTTGTTACAATCTCATATCTTTGATTAATAAGCGGATAGGTTGTTGGAGAATACTTCGTTTGAAATGCTGTGTTCGTATAGAACATAGCGGCTCTTACATAACTGAGGAAATCCCGATATGGATAAGCTTCTTGTTCCCAACTTGGATTTGTGTATTCGCTTGTACCAGAGGGAACTTTTTCCCCATTTTTAAAGCCTCGGTAGATAATCTTAATAAAACCTCTAGTCATATAGTAATTTGGATTATCTTTTTGATTATCTGCGTTAACAATTGGGGTTGTATAGTCGATTCCATTTTTAAAGTCGTTTGGTTCAGTGATAATTCCATTTTGTAAGGCAGCTTCGATCATTAGATAAAGGAATACTGCACGTCTGATTTTAAGCGATTGTTGATTCGGATTAGTTATTTCACTATTTGTAAAACTGATAGCCCAGTAATCAAAACCGTCTGTTTTTAATTCCACAAAATTTGGATTCCCAGTTCCCGTGCCAGTTCCCGTGCCAGTACCCGTACCTGTTCCCGTGCCAGTTCCCGTGCCAGTACCCGTACCTGTTCCCGTGCCTGTTCCCGTACCAGTACCCGTGCCTGTTCCCGTACCACTATCATCTGGATCTTCTCCCGGCAATAATCCCCTTAAATTATCAAGCATATATATTTTTACAGGTAATACGGTTTTTGCAATTTCGGGAGACACGTAATTGAGAACATGGCTCTTGAGAAAATTGAGATAATATGGTACTTGTTCATCCGTGAGGTCGTTGCCGTAATATAATTTACCTGTTCCTAATGAGGTCCATTTACGATTAAGATCTTGCGCACTAACATCTTTGTATATTAAGTACACGCCATAAATGTTATGAATTTCTTCAATCTCTTTATCCCATGAATTATTTCCCTGTGGAAATTCAAATCGAAGAACAGAGTAGTTACCGGAAGGTGTCATGTCATTTTCATGATAACAGCCTGTTATCATGAAAATGCAACTTAATGCGATTATAAATAGTTTCTGTTTCATGGTAATTGTTTTAATTAGAGGTTAAACTACCGTTGCGAGGAGAGGGTGCCAGTGGGTTTTGTTCCACTAGGTTATTTAATTCCAATGCGTCTGGGGGTAAAGGTAGGGTGTACCCAGGATCATTTTCTTGTAATGTGTAAACGATCGTGGATGTTGCATCCGGGAACCACGTGTGTTTCATCTCTTTCATTCCCCAACGGCGTAAATCAAACCACCGGTGATCTTCAAAACATAATTCTCGACGTCGTTCGTCATGTATAAACGTAATTAATTCATCTGGATCAGAAATGTTTTTTTCCTGATAATCTGAAGGGAATCGGTATGTTCGAAGTTCATTTAGTAAACGTAGAGCTTCTGTTCCTGCATTTGCATTCCCAGACTTGTTTAACATGGCATTTGCTTCACAGAAATTCAAATAAGCCTCTGACAAGCGAAAACTTCTACTGAAAATACCAGTCCCTGCCGTTGGTTGATAATATCTGGAAGAACTTACATTCACTTTTCCGAATGCAGAAGGCATTGCTTCCACTTCATTGTTTGCGTTCGTGATTTCATACGAACTACGAATGATGTAACGATCTTTACGTAGGTCTCCTGCTGTTTCATCAAAACTTTTCATCAGTTCCTCCGAGGCTCTGAAAAACGGACGTCCTTCTTTTCCCGCACTTATATTGTAGACATAATGAGTAACGTCGTTCATGCTCCCGTATACCCAGATCACTTCGGTAGAGTTGGTGTAGGAGTGGTAGTTTATATAAGAGGGAGAGTCGGGATTGAAGTCAATTGTTTTTAGATCCAAAAGACGGAAATTCTCGTTCTGGATAACATTATTGGCATAAGTAGCAGCTTTTTCCCATTGTTCCATGTATAAGTAAACTCTGGAAAGGAGTAGTTGTACCATGGGAAGGCTTGTTCTCCAATTTGCTTGCCATTGTTGGTCTGTGGGTAATGATTGATATAAGCGTTCTGCTTCCAGAAGGTCATCTAATATTTGTGAATAAACTTCTTCTACTGTATTTCTTTTTAATTCGGATTCTTCAATTCCACTGTTTAATTTTAGAGGAACTCCTAATGCCATTTTATTGCTATTATAGGGTGCTCCGAAAATATTGACCAAGTTGAAGTAAAAGTAGCCACGAAGAGCTAATGCTTGAGCCTTTACGGAATTAATCGTGTTTACATCATCATTTATATCAACAATGTAATCCAGAACGGCATTGGCTCCCAGTATTAAAGTGTAATAGCTTTTGTAAATATTAAATGTTGTTACCCCGGCAGTTTCCATGACCTCGTACATGTTCGATTGCCAAGAATAAGGAGCCCACCAAGCATTAGCGTCTGTACCGGTATTTAATTCTTGATAAGGAGCAGAAGTAACATCGTCATCTAATAGATAAAGGAAAATGTTTAATCCCGAGATATCACTACGAGGGTAAGCTTCTCCCAGTAGAAGTTCATTCATTGAGTTAGCATCCTTGGGTACAAATTCACTCTTGGATTTGGGTTCCAGAAAATCTCCGCACCCTCCCAGAATCAAGCTGATAATAAAGATAAATATGATTTGTTGTTTCATAATGATTTTTTTTAAAATCCGACACTTAAACCGAACGAGAATATCTTGGGCATAACACTATCTCCCAATTCTGGGTCAAAACCATTAAAACGGCTACTACCTATAACAAACGGGTTATTCACGTTTGCGCTGATAGAACAATTGGTCGCCCCGAATTTGGAACATATCTGAGCGGGAATATTCCAGGATAGAGAGATTTGCGTGCAACGTAAAAAAGAAGCATTAACAACCATGGCATCAGAGTTTCCCCACATAGCATAGATGGAATTTGATGACGTTCCGTCCGGGAGTTTTATGTTGTATACATCTTCGACGGATGTGTATAAGGCCGGATAAATCGTGTGTTTCTCGTCTCCCGGTTTTTGCCACCGTTTTAATAGGTCCTTCGATAAATTGTAAAAAGGAGTGGGCAATTTCCCGTAATTGAAATTCTGATAAGGATTGGGGAGGCGTTTTTTGGCTCCGAGTAACACGGAAAAGTTTACTCCTAATGATAAACTTTTGTAACGGATACGTGTATTAATACCTCCGGTGAAATAAGGATCTTTTTGACCGGAATATACCAGAAATGTAGTGGGATCAATGTCCGGATCTGCTTCTTCGAAATCAATCAGATTGAATGTCGGGTAGCCTGTTTCCGGGTCTAGACCGGCAAAAGAATATGACCAAAATGCACTAAGCGGGTAACCTTTTTTTAAGAAACGATCACTGCTACCCGAGATGAAATCACTTTTGGTTATTTTATCAGCTTTGGTTCGAATGTCATCATTTTGAGTTTTATTCCAGTTTTTAGAGGCATTGAAACCGATCGTCCATGCGAAATCTTTTCTTTGGTAGGGAGTGATATTCATGGAGTATTCTAACCCGTGATTATGGATACGTCCCCCGTTCAGTCTCATGGTGTTCATACCGTATTCTTGGGCTATGTCTTGGTTGATAATGGCATTTGAACGTCTACCGTAATATTCCAGACTCATGGTTATGCCATTAAATAATTGTAGATCCAAGCCCAAGTTCCAAGTTTTTGTCCGTTCCCATTTTAATAGAGGGTTAGGTAGGCTCGATATGGTTAAATAGTATTCATTATAACCGGACAGAATTCCTTGGTATTGGGTGATAAGGTCCGGACTTACAGAGGTCACAACATTTCCTTGAACCCCATACGTGGCGCGTATATTCAGTTGATTGAGCCAGGAAAGATGAGCTTTAACGAATTCTTCTTCTGCCATTCTCCAGGATACGCCCAAAGAATAAGTCGGGTCGAATTGTTTATTGGCATCTTGTCCGAATCGGTTTGATGCATCCGATCTAATATTAGCGTTGAACACGTAGCGATCTTTCAGGGAGTAGGCGAATGTGGCGAAAAATGATACGTAGTTGTTTGTAATCGTTGTGTTTTTCCAACCTCCTTGGTATAATTTATCTAATGCTCCCCAAGAAATGGGAACGGTTCCGCCAACAGGTGTTACTTCTGTCGGACGCGTAGGGCTGACTAAGATCTCACCTCTTTCGGGTACATATCCCCAAACCGTGTTCGTGTTATTTTTATTGTCTTCGGAGCGTATCTCCATACCAGCCATTGCGTTAATTCGATGAATTTCGTTGATGGTTTTGGAGAAAACGACTTTGTGTTGCATATTGTAGGAAGTATTACTTGTTGCATTGGTTGCCAATTCTCCTCCGAATGGTAATAAAGCAGCCTTGAATTTGGCAGAACCGGAAGTTTCCGAGCCATAGGCGTAACCGCGATAGTTTTGCTCGATATAAGAAGTCTTTTCTCCCGCAAATGATTCTGAATTATTTATGCTGTATGCTATACTCCCAACGAATTGGTATTTTAGCCAATCCGTGATACTCCAATCCGCGTTGACTGATACGTTAAAGTTCTTGGAGTTGTTTTTAGAGTAGCTGTTTTCCATTTCGTTCAGGATATTGTATCCGTATTCGAGTTGTCCGGTTCTGTTTAACTGATAATTGTAATATTGTTTATAAAATACATATTCCCCGTTTTCATCGTAAGCGGGAATAGCCCGGCTTGTCTGGGTTGCATAACTTTCAGGGGTAACTCCCGGCCCATATCCTTTCCTGTCATTGAAAGAACCGCTCAGGTTAAATGTAATTAGCAGAGATTTTGTGAATTGAGTGCTGACATTCAAACGAGAGGTGAATTGTGTCATGTCATCCCCTTTTTGAGTGCCATGGTTTGACGAGTAACCGAACGAAGCGTTGTATGTTACTTTTTGAGTACCTCCGGAGATACTTAGGTTGTGATTATGGCTGAAAGAATTCCGGCACAAAATATCGAACCAATCCGTATTACATGTTTCCAGTCTTTCCATTTGTTTCATGAAGTCATTTTCGTTGATTAGCCGGTTGTTGTACATGGCCATCAATCCTTCGTAAGTATATATTTGTGGAAGAGGATCCGATTGGTACCTGACTCCCGCATCATAAGCTTCTTTGCTGAATTGAATTCGTTCTTTAGAATTCATGTAATTGAACATTCCGTAATTCGGGCGGGTTCTAAATGAAAAATTGGTAGAATAACGGATGCTTGTTCTCTCTGCACTTCCTTTCTTCGTTGTAATTACGATTACCCCGTTAGAAGCTTTTGATCCATAAATTGCAGTGGCAGAGGCATCTTTTAAGACCGTGATGGTTTCAATATCGGACGGGTTTAACCATGATATCTGATTCCCGATTAAATTTCTCATATCTTCCGTGACGGCAGAACTGGCATCTATCGGAAGCGGGTCTGGTTGGATAATACCGTCTACAACCCATAGCGGGTCCGTGTTTCCGAGAATTGTCGATGTCCCCCGGATGGTGATTTTGGGAGTACTCCCGATACGAGAAGAGGAGTTGATAACAACCATTCCCGGGATTTTTCCTTGTAGCATCTGGTCGATGGAGTTATACGCCGGCATCATAATGTCTTCTGCTTTCACCGTGGTGTATGCCCCAACCATATCTTTACGGGGAAGACTGCTGTATCCGGTTGATACGACGGTTACTTCTTCCAGTTGGGAAGCATCTGTCTTCATGGTAATTTTTAGCGGTTTATCATCCGTGCATTTTATCACTTGGGTTTGCATTCCAACAAAAGAGAATATCAGGGAGTTTTCATTTTGACTGGGTAACGTGATGCTGAAATTTCCCTTTGCATCCGTGGAAACACCCATGGAAGTTCCTCGAATAAGTACCGTTACTCCGGGAAGAGTTCCTCCATTCTCATCAAATACGGTTCCCTTGATGGTTCTTTTTGTCTGTGGTTCTTCCGGTTGCTCTTTGACCACGACAACTCCTTCAACCATGGAATAAGCTAAGTTGAAATGTTTCAATACAATGTCGATAGCTTGTTTTGTAGGGATATTTTTGACAATGAGGTCTTTACACCTTTTGTCTTTCACCTTTTCCAGGTTGTACATGAATTTTACTCCGGTCTGTTTGCGGAACTCGTTAATGACCTCC
>ENA-UEPH01000421-UEPH01000421.1-human-gut-metagenome-genome-assembly--contig:-NODE-421-length-50693-cov-6.752549_pt1 | contig 50693 bp, 47 predicted proteins | sample MGYA00242891_ERZ507898 | MGnify/ENA primary metagenome ERZ507898 (study PRJEB26167, sample SAMN06115411) | human gut metagenome | host: Homo sapiens | place: China:Guizhou | collected 2014-10-15...
GGACTTCGTTTGTTTCTGCCGAACAGAAAGAGCGGAGTCCTGTTTTGAGATGATGAATCTTTTAGGCTGCCTTGAAACAAAGGCACGCTTGCGGCATGATGATGAGATAAAGAAAGCGCCGCCTCCGAACCAGCGGAAGCGGCGTATTTTTGTCCTTGCTCAGCGCAGGAGGCTGGAAGCGACATAGGGCAGGATGGCCGTCAGCAGCAGTGCGGCACAGGCGACAACCGCCACAATGCGCACCATCTTCTGCTTCTGTTCGGCCTTCTTGTTGGTCTTAGAAGCCATTGGAATCGTCCTCCAATCGTTGAAATTAAGCATATTATAGCACAAAGTTACGCATCCGCAAAGGGGGAAACGCAGGAAAATTGGCGGCGGTCGGTTTTCAGGTGTTTTGCCGCCCGGAAAAGCTTGACTTCTCCCCGTCGGTTGCATATAATAGGGGAGAAAGGCAACGAACGGAAAAGTACCTTTGCGAAGACCGGCAGAGAGGACGCGCCACCGGCTGCAAGCGCATCTGGGACGGAACAGGGGGAAGTGCATCCGGGAGCTTCAAGGCTGAGGCGCGCGCTTAGGCTTTGACATGGACGTCGTGTTAAGACGAAACGAGCGAGGCGCTTTTTTACGCGCTTAAACAGAGTGGAACCGCGGCCCTGCCGTCTCTGAATGGAGACGGCGGGGCTTTTTGCGTTGATCCGAAAGGGCGGATGAGATGTTTGACAATCTTCGCGCGGATATCGCGTCGGTGATGGAACGCGACCCGGCGGCGAAATCCAAATGGGAGGTGCTGCTGTGCTATCCGTCGGTGAAGGCGATGGCCTATCACCGTCTGGCGCATCGGCTCTATCAAAACGGCCACACGACGCTGGCACGCTGGATTTCCCAGCACAGCCGCCACGTGACGGGCATCGAGATTCACCCCGGCGCGTGCATCGGCAAGGGCTTTTTCATCGACCATGGCGACGGCGTGGTCATTGGCGAAACGACGGTCATCGGCGACAATGTGACGCTTTATCAGGGCGTGACTCTCGGCGGAACGGGCAAGGACGTGGGCAAGCGCCACCCGACCATCGGGGATAACGTGGTCATCGGCGCGGGCGCGAAGGTGCTCGGCCCGTTCGCAGTCGGCAGCGGCAGCAAAATCGGCGCGTCGGCGGTGGTGCTCAAGGAGGTGCCGCCCAACTGCACCGTGGTCGGCAACCCCGGCCGCGTTGTCCGCCGCGAAAGCGCGGCCCCGCATGTCGATCTCGATCACGTTCACCTGCCCGACCCGATCAAGGAGCACATTGTGGCCCTTGAACGCCGGGTGAGCGAACTGGAAGAACAAATGCACAATCATTACGGTACAACCGTACCCAAGGAGGATATTGAAGATGATGCAGATCTATAATACGCAGACCCGCCGTAAGGAGGAGTTCAAGCCCATCGAGCCGGGCAAGGTGCGCATTTACTGCTGCGGCCCGACGGTCTACAACTATTTCCACATCGGCAACGCGCGCCCGTTTATCGTGTTTGACACGCTGCGCCGCTATCTGGAGCACAAAGGCTATGAAGTGAAGTACGTTCAGAACTTCACCGATATCGACGATAAGATGATCCGCCGCGCCAACGAAGAGGGCATCACCGTCAAGGAGCTGGGCGATCGCTTCATCAAAGAATATTACACCGACGCGGATGCGCTGGGCATCGAGCGCGCGACGGTCAATCCGCGCGCGACCGAGCATATCCCGGATATCATCGTGCTGATTGAGAAGCTGATCGACAAGGGCCTGGCCTATGCCTGCGACAACGGCGACGTTTACTACAATACGCAGGCGTTCCCCGGCTACGGCAAGCTCTGCGGCCAGAACCTTGAGGATTTGGAGAGTGGCGCGCGCATCGACGTTGACCCGAACAAGCGCCATCCGATGGATTTCGCCGTCTGGAAGGCGCAGAAGCCGGGCGAGCCGGCGTGGGAATCTCCGTGGGGGATGGGCCGTCCGGGCTGGCATATCGAATGCTCTGCGATGAGCATGAAATACCTCGGCGAGACGCTGGATATCCATTGCGGCGGCAAGGATCTCGTCTTCCCGCACCACGAAAACGAGATCGCCCAGAGCGAGGGCGCGACGGGCAAGCCGTTCGTCCATTACTGGATGCACAACGGATTCATCAATGTGGATAACCAGAAGATGAGCAAGTCGCTGGGCAACTTCTTCACCGTGCGCGACATCGCCAAGGAATTTGATCTGGAAGCGGTGCGCATGTTCATGCTCAGCGCGCAGTATCGCAGCCCGATCAACTTCTCCCGCGAGATGATCGAGCAGGCGAAGGCTTCGCTGGATCGCCTGTATACCGCGCGCGACCATTATCTCTTCCTGCTGCAAAACGCGAATGAAGGCGAGATGGGCGAAAAGGAGCAGGCGCTGCTTGAAAAGGTCAACGCGGCGCGCGAAGGTTTTGACGCGGCGATGGACGACGATTTGAACACTGCCGATGCGATGGGCAAGATGTTTGAACTGGTGCGCGAAGCAAACGTTGAGCTGGACGAAAACAGCCCGAAGCAGGCCATTTCCGCCGTACTGGACGCCCTGAATGAAATGGCCGGGGTGTTCGGCATTCTGACCCGCAAGGCGGACGACGGCGACGAGAAGGTCAAGGCGCTGATTGAAGCTCGCGCGAAGGCCCGCGCCGAAAAGAACTGGGCGGAGAGCGACCGCCTGCGCGACGAAATCACCGCGCTGGGCTATGTGCTCAAGGATACCAAGCAGGGCCAGCAGGTGACGAAGGCCCTGTAAGCTATCCCCTCTCAAAAACAGAAAACGGAAACGCACGTTCTTCATGGCGGAGAACGCGCGTTTTTTTGATGTGGAGTTTTTGAAAGCGAAAAACGTATGAGACGGAGCTGGTTGATGTCAAAAATGGATAGATGTGTCGAATGGGCGCGAAGATTCATTGTTTTTCGCGTGTGCAACCGACAGGAAAAAAACGGACGCGCTGCTATAATGTCGCCATGAAAACGGGATGGGTTTTCCTGCTGGATGCTTTGCTGGACGGCGTGATGGTGACGCTGGCGCTGCGGCTGGGCGGGGCGAAAGCCCCGGTCTGGCGGATCGTCCTTGCGGCGCTGCTCGGCGCGGCGGCGGCGCGGCTGTGCGCGGGACTGCCGAGAGAGGGACGCGCCCTGCTGTGGCTGCCGATTGCGATGGGCATGATGGCGGCCGCGTGCGGACGGGCAATCAAGCCTTTTCGCGCGGCGGGGCTGCTGCTGGGCGCGGCCGGTTTGCTCGGCGGCACGATTCAGGCGCTTTCCGGCGCGACGGGTTCTAAAGCGACGGGGCTGCTGCTTGGCACGCTGGCGATTCCGCTGCTGAGCGCGGCGATGATTCGTGCTTCACGGATGCGGCGCGACGTTCAAACCGTCCGCGTGCGCATGACGTACAAAAAGCGGACGGCGCGGTTTTCAGCCGTGGTGGACAGCGGCAACTGCCTTCGGGATTATCTCACGCACAGGCCGGTGATCGTCATCCCGCAGGCGCGCGGAAACCGGCTGTTCGGGCTGGAGGATACGCCGCTGCGCCCTATTTTTGCGGATACGGCGGGCGGACGGCAGATGATGTTCTGCCTGACGCCTGAGAGAACCATCCTTTGCGACGGTCGAAATGAATGGGCGGTTGAGGCTATGCTGGCACTTTCGCCGGGGCTTGGGGGGAACGCCCCGGCTCTGCTGCCGGCCTCGCTGCTGAACCGGAAAGACGGACAAGAGGGGGCTTGAGCATGGAAAAAAGGAAGAGCAGATCGAATTGGGAGCGGCGGACGGTCACACCAGCGCTGGCGATTCTTCGCCCGGAGGGGACGGTGGCCTATATCGGCGGGAGCGACACTCTGCCCGCGCCGCTGACCCGTGAGGAGGAACAGGCACTTTTTCTGAGCATGGACGAGCAGCCCGAAACGGCGCGCCAGACGCTGATCGAGCACAACCTGCGGCTGGTCGTCTACATCGCCAGAAAATTTGAGAATACGGGCGTGGGGATTGAAGATCTGATTTCCATTGGCACGATCGGGCTGATTAAGGCCGTCAAAACGTTTGATTACACGAAGAAAATCAAGCTGGCGACCTATGCTTCCCGCTGCATCGAAAACGAAATCCTGATGTTTCTGCGACGCACAAGCCGCCAAAAGCTGGAAGTTTCGCTCGACGAGCCGCTCAACACGGACTGGGACGGCAACGAGCTGCTGCTTTCGGACATTCTCGGCACGGACGGCGATCTGGTTTACCGCTCCATCGAAGAGACGGTCGAGCGGCAGATGCTCGCCCGCGCGCTGTCCAAGCTGTCCGTCCGGGAAAAGGAGATCATGCGTCTGCGTTTCGGGCTGGGCGGCTGCGCGGAGAAGACGCAGAAACAGGTTGCGGATATCATGGGCATCAGCCAGAGCTATATTTCGCGGCTGGAAAAGAGGATTCTCTCGCGGCTGCAAAGGGATATGACGCAGATGGGATGAGAAAAAGTCAACATCAAAAACAGGCGTTTCTTTGAGCGGGAACGCCTATTTTGTATGTCATTGTGTTGAATTATGTTATATGAGATGGTATAATCAAAGCGTTATGGAGACGAAGAGGATAAACTTATGGCTCAAAAAGCGCAGACGGAATACGGCGGCATATGCGGTCGGGACGCATTTATGGCCCGTGTGAACGCTTTTTTGCATACAAACGACGCGGCGGGATACCGCGCGGCGTTGGCGCTCCGCAGGGCGGGCAACGAGAACGAAAGCGACGGCACGCTCTGGATTTTTCCGCCGCTTCCGTGGACGAATCACGCGCTTGACAGTGCTGCCCGCGTGCGATAAAATAACGGAATGATTGGACAGGGGAGACGTGCGGGGCGATGTCCCATCCCCGAAAGGAGCACCTATGTTTGAGTACCTGAGCACGCTGTTCAGCGAGCCGCTTGCTTTTTTTGATCAGGCCATTTTCCGCACGCTCGCCGTGCTCATCGGCCTGTGCTGCCACGAATGGGGGCATGCTTATGTCGCTTATCGCTGCGGCGACGATACGGCCAAGCGCGCCGGGCGGCTGACGCTCAATCCGCTGCGCCATCTCGACCCGGTCGGCACGATTCTGATGTTTTTTGTCGGTTTTGGCTATGCCAAGCCTGTGCCCGTCAATCCGTATCATTTCAGGGGCGACCGCAACAGGGACGATTTTCTGGTGTCCATCGCGGGCATTACGGTCAATCTGATTCTCTTTGTGCTTTTTACCTATCTGGCCGTGCTGTGCAGCGCGTTTATGTGGGATAAGCAGTTTATCGCCTACAACGGACTGAGCAAAGTCGTCAGCTACGAATATAACGCGGTGTGGTCCGTGATTGCCGGAACCGCCCGGCAGGATTTTGGCGCGGTGATCGCCCAAAGCTGGCTGGTTCCGTTTGTCCGCCTGTCGGCCTATACGGCGCTGGTCAACCTGAATCTGGCTGTGTTTAACCTGATTCCCCTGCCGCCGCTGGACGGCTATCACGTCGTCAACGACCTGATCTTCAAGGGACGCTATCAGCTCAGCCAGAAGGCTTTCCGCATCGGCATGTTCATCGTGCTCGTGCTCTCCGCACAGGGCATTTTGGGCCGCATCATCAGCTGGGTGGTCTATCCTGCGCAGGGGTTGCTGCTCGCACCGATCCGCGCGATTTGGGGGTAAGCGATGTATTACGTTTCCCTCAAGCAGTTTGAAGGGCCGCTCGACCTGCTGCTGCATTTGATTACCCGCGCGAAGGTGGATATCAAGGATATTTTTGTTTCCGAAATCACCGAGCAGTATCTCGCGTCGATGGGCAGCGTGGACGAACTGGATATGGACACGGCCAGCGAGTTTTTGACCATGGCCGCTACGCTGCTGGAAATCAAATCCCGCGCGCTTCTGCCGCGCCCGCCCGAACCGACGGAGGACGGCGAGGAAACGCCGGAACAGACGCTCATCCGCAGACTGGAAGAATACAAGCTCTATAAGGAGAGCGCGGGCCGCATGAAGGAATTTGAACAGGCGGCGATGCAGGTGTTTTCCAAACTGCCGGAGGAATATCCGCTGCCGCCGCAGCCCGTGGAGCTGACGGGCCTGTCGCTGGATGGGCTTGTGCGCGCGCTGGAACGCATTCTTGCCCGGCAGACGCAGGAAGAAGAGCCGGGACGCGTATTCCGCTCCATCACCCGCGACCGATTCACCATCGAGCAGTGCGTGTTCAACCTCGCCTCGCGGCTGAAAAAGGGGCCCGTGCTGTTTACGGATATGCTCTCCGACGAGGTGACGCGGGATGAAATCGTCTCGTATTTCATGGCGATGCTCGAATTGCTCAAGCTGGGGCGGCTGCATGCTCAGCAGGAGCACGTGTTTGACGATATACTGATTTTACCCGGCAGGAGGGACGAAGATGGAGACGGAGAACCCGCAGACGAATCAGCCGCAGACGGAGAACCCACAGACGGAGACAGATAAGCCGGATCTCGCCGAACGCGTGGGCATTGTGGAAGCGATTCTGTTTGTGACGGGAAACGCAGTGGAAAAAAGCGAAATCTGCCGCGCGATGGGCATCACCCATGAAGAGCTGGAAGAGACGCTCAACGCGCTGGAGGGCGGCTATGATTACGACCGCCGGGGGCTGCGCCTGCTGCGATTCGGCCAGCACGTTCAGCTGGCGACGCGGCCGGATTACGCCAAATATGTGGAAAAGCTGCTTCAACCGGTGCAGAAGCAGTCGCTTTCACAGGCGGTGATGGAAACGCTGGCCGTGATTGCCTATCGTCAGCCGGTGACGAAGGCGGAAATCGAGCTGATTCGCGGCGTGAAATGCGATTACTCGGTGCAGATGCTCGTCTCGCGCGGACTGATCGAAGAAGTCGGCCGCAAAGAGGCACTCGGCAGGCCGATTCTGTATGGCACGACGGACGCGTTTCTGCGCCACTTCTGCCTGACCTCGCTGGCCGATCTGCCGGAGATCGATTTTTCCGCGCTGGCGGATCGAATTGCCGAGGCAGAGGCTAAACAGGCGGCTGAAAAACCGAAGGCCGATCCGGTGGACAAGCTGGCGCAGAACATCGCCAGCGAAGCGGCGGAGGAATAAAAACTGCGCCGCCGGATGCCGTTTGATTCATAGGGGAGAAACTGTTGCGGCGCAAGCCGCTCAAGCATAAACAAACGAGGGGAGAGACGCTCATGAAAAAATTCTTTGAGGACTTCAAGGCATTCGCGATGCGCGGCAATGTCATCGACATGGCCGTCGGCGTGATTATCGGCGCCGCGTTCGGCTCGATCACCACGTCGCTGGTCAACGACATCTTCATGCCGCTCATCGGCGTGTTGACCGGCGGCATCAATTTCGGCGGCCTGTTCATCGCGCTGGACGGCGGATCGTATGTTTCCGCCGAGGCGGCCGCGGCGGCGGGCGTTGGCACGATCAACTACGGCCTGTTTATCCAAAACATCGTCAACTTCATTTTGACCGCGTTCTGCATGTTCCTCGTCATCCGTGCGATGAACAAGGTTTACAAGAAGCCGGAACCCGCGCCGGAGAAGCTCAAGCGCATCTGCCCGTTCTGCAAGAGCGAAATCGCGGACGACGCGACCCGCTGCCCGCACTGCACGTCGATGCTGGAATAAAGGACTGAAACGTCACATTGCTGTTGAGCTTCAATGAAGTTCGACAGTTTTTATTTTTGGCCATAAAACGGCGAAGCGCCGCATACCATCGCCGGGAGGGATGAGCATGCGGTTGATTGCCTTTGGCGGGGACGAAAGAATGCGCGGGGCGCTGGCGGCCGCCGAGCAGGCGGGCTGGGAGACGCTGCACATCGAGCGGGAAGAAGATGTGGAAATGCCGCCCGTGGAGGCGGTGATGCTGCCGTGGCCGAAGAGCTTTCGGGAGGATAAACTGGTTTCGGCTCAAGGGACGCTGACGCGGGAATCTGTGCTGGCGCGGATTCCGCCATGCCGCGCGGTGCTGGCGGGCGGCGACGTGGCGGACGAAGAGCTGCCGCATGCGGCGCAAATCGTTCGCCCGGAACAAAACGAAGCCTTTTTGCGAAAAAATGCGCGGCTGACGGCGGAGGGCGCGCTGGCGACGGTGATGCGGGTGAAAAAGCGGGCGCTGATGCGCGAAACGGCGCTGGTGACAGGCTATGGACGGATCGGGCAGGAGATGACGGCGCGGCTCTGCGCGATGGGCATGTTCGTGATGGTCTGCGCGCGCAGCGAAAACCAGATGCACATGGCGCATGCGGCGGGCGCGCATCCCGTGCCGCTGGCGCAGATTGAAAAAGCATGCGGACAGGCGGATGTGATCATCAACACGATTCCGGCGCATGTGCTCGGCGACGCGGCGCTGGAAGGCGTGCCGCGCGACACGCCGATCATCGAGCTGGCGAGCGCGCCCTACGGCCTGAACATGCAGAAAGCGGTGAAGCTGGGTTTGCGGGTCTGCGTAGAAAGCGGCCTGCCGGGGCGGTATGCGCCGCTGGACGCGGGAGAAGCGCTGTTTGACGCTCTGATAACGGCGATGACGAAGCGGGAGGGGAACGCGAAATGAGCGATATGACCATCGGATTTGCGATCACGGGATCGTTTTGCACATTTAAAGCGGTTTTTCCGCAGATGAATCTGCTGGTGGAGCACGGCTATCACGTTCTGCCGATCATGAGCGAGAACGTCTACACGACGGACACGCGTTTTGGCCGCGCGGCGGACTGGGTGGCGCAGGCGGAAGAAGTCTGCGGGGAAAAGGTGATTCACACGATTGCGCAGGCTGAGCCGATTGGGCCGAAGAAACTTTTGGATTTACTGATTCTCGCGCCATGCACGGGCAATACGCTGGGCAAGCTGGCCTGCGGCATATACGATACCGCGCCGACGCTGGCGGTGAAAAGCCACAGGCGCAACGGGCGGCCCGTGCTCATTGCGGTTTCGACGAACGACGCTTTGGCAGGCGCGGCGGCGGGCATCGGGCTGCTGATGAACCGGAAAGGGACGTACTTTGTGCCGTTTCAGCAGGATGATTTCCGCGCGAAGCCGACGAGCTGCGTAGCGGATTTCACGCAGATTCTTCCGGCGGCGGAAGCGGCCCTGGAGGGGCGGCAGCTGGAGCCGATGGTCTTTTGAGGGGGAGTTTGAGGTTCTTGAATTTCCCGCTTTTTTCGGATTGCGATACAATCCGATTGGGAAGAAAAGAAAGAGGCAATTCGTCTCTTTACAAAGCGATTTCTTTTCATGTACAATAGAGGGCAAGAGGTGATACGCCATGAAACGCTTAACGCTGATTCTGATGATGCTGAGTTTTGCCGTTCCGACATGGGCGCTGGCAGAGCTTGAAATACACATGGAGCAGAAAGAGGAAAACGGGCAGAGCTTGACTGTGTTTTCGGCAGAAGAAACGCAGACGGAGGAAAACACGCCTGCGCCCGATGCGACGCCGAATCCGGCTTTGCTGATGGCGAACGGGCTGATTGAATCGTGCTTTGAGCAGACGAAGGCGGCGCAGCTGACCCAGCGCGCGGGCGCGGAACTGGCGCAGAGCGGCGAGGTTTATACGGCGGGGAACGTCGTTTCGCTGATTCTGCGCTGGAACGGCACGCAGACAGACGGCACAGCGGGAAGCGCGGTGCGCGCGCTGGTGCTCGACCGGACGACGGGCGAAGAAATCCGCCTGGAACAGCTGTTTAGCGACGCGGACGCGGCGTTTGATGCGATGGAAACGATCATTGAGAACGACGTGCTGTCTCAGCTGAGCGACTACATGGAATACAGCGAGCTTCTGCCGATGCCGCGCGACAACTACGCCATCGACGCATACGGATTGACGGTGTTTTATCCGGATGACAGCTATCGCTACTTTGACGAGCAGAGCGGCGCGGTGCAGTTTGCGTGGTATGAGCTGGCAGACTATATCGGCGAAGACAGCCCGGCGTATGCGTTGGCGCACGGGCAAGGCGATATGAACGCGCTGGCCGATGCGGCCCAAAACGGCAGATTGCCAGGGCCGATGGAGCGCGCCGCCATTGGGCAGAAGCTCGGCGAAGTGCTTTCAGCTTACACGCTGCTGACCGATCCGGATTATACGAAGGATTCACAGGTGTATCTGTTTGAAGAGGCAGCGCTGCGCGGCTGGGCCGTGGAAATTCCCAAATACGCCGAAACCGATGAAGCGGATACGCCGATTTCCGCGATTCGCACCACGCGTGCGGACATCTGTGGGCTGACCATTGGAAAAACGACGAAAGACGAACTGATCGAGCGTCTCGGAGAGCCGAAAGAAACGCGGAGCTATGACGCGGACAGCGCCGCCGACCGCATGCTGGAAGCGGGCGAGAGCCTGTTCTTTGAATTGTCCGGCCGCATTTTGCAGGCGCACGTGAATGAAAACGGTGTGCTGAGCTGTCTGATTCTGCGCGACGCGATGCCCGAAGACCTTTACTGATTTTGCCAAACATGCTATAATAATCTGCCTGACTATGCGCGGGCAGATTGTTTTTTCAAAATAAAAAAGAGAAACATGCTTGTAAGAACGAAATATAGATGAAATAAGGTGGGGGTTGGGGGCCTCAGGCCCCAAGCGGATTCGGGCGGCAGCCCGCCGCATCCCCGTTGGAGGGAGAGAGAATGGCGAAAAAGGCGGCTAAGGGCGCGGCGGCGAAGAAAAAGCGCACGGTTTCCGGCAGACGGGGCAAGCCGGGCAGAAAGAACAATCAGGGGACGGATACGCGCGGCGTTGTCGGCATTGTGGTGTTCTGCATCGGCTTTCTGGCGCTGCTGTGTCAGTTTATTCCGTCGGACGGCGGCTTTCTGAATCGATGCATGCTCGTCGTGCGCGGCCTGGGCGGCATGCTCTGCCTGCTGCTGCCGGTGGTGCTCTGCTGGACGGGCGCGGTGCTCGTCTTTTTCAGGGAGAAAAAGTGGAGCACAAGAACGCTGATTCTCGGCTCGCTGATTTTTCTGTTTGTGGAAGCCATGTTCCAGCTGTTCCGCATATCCGGCGTGAACGCGGCGCTGGCCGCGGACGGTGTGGAAGCGAACTACGGCGTGTTTCTGGTGCGCTCGTTTACGATGAGCTCGCTGGACTGCAAAGGCGGCGGCTTTATCGGCGCGCTGCTGGCGTGGCCGCTGTATAAGGCGCTGGACGTCTGGGGCGGCATGATCGTGCTCATCTTTGCGACGGCCATCGTGCTGATGGCGATGACGGGCTTCTCGTTCGGCGGCATCGGCATGCGGATTTCCGAATGGATCGACGATTTCCGCGTGGACATGCAGGAGCGCCGCGAGGAGAAAGACGCGCTGCGCGACGCACGGCAGGAGGAAGAACTGGAACGCGAGAACGCGCTGGCCATCGAGCGGCAGAAGCGGCGGCAGGAACGCCTGCAAAAGCAGAAGGAAGAGCAGGAAGCCGCAGCGAAAGAGGCGGCGGAACAGGAAAAGCGCCGACAGCAGGAAGAAGAGATGCGCAGGGCGTTTGAGCCGGAAGAGCCGGATCAGGCCTCCGAACCGCCGAAAACCACACGGCGCAAGGAAAAGCCGACGCTCACCGTGGTGCGCCCACAGGAAGACGAACGGACGGACGACCGCCCCGTGCTCACGAGCCGCCCGCCGAAAAGGAACGCCGCGCCGCGCAAGCGCAGAGAGATTTCCGACGGCGCGCAGCTCTACATCGAGCGGGACGACGAATTTACCCGCGCGCCCGTGGATGAACATGCGCCCACAACGCCGAGCCGCCGCAACAGCTTCACCATGCAGGAAGCGGAAAGCGCTTTTCTCTACGGCATGAACGGCAGCCAGCCTACGCAAAGCGGCGCTTATCAACAGCAGACGGCAAGCTATGCGCCGACCGACGCATACGGTCAGCCGACGGCGGGTTATACGCCGACCGACGCATACGGCCAGCCGACGGCGGGTTATGCGCCAACCGACGCATACGGCCAGCCGACGGCGGGTTATGCGCCGACCGACGCATACGGTCAGCCGACGACGGGTTATGCGCCGACCGACGCGTACAGTCAGCCGACGAACGAAGAACCGACTGTCGAGCCGGATGTGTCGGCGGATGCTTACGCCGAGGAAGACGACGACGAGGAAAACTCTATCACCAATGCGAGAGCGGAAGGCGCGGACAGACCCATCGACGACAGCTATTTCCCGGATCCATCCGAAGACGAAGAAGAGGACGAACCCGAAACGCCCGCAGCGAGCGTCGAATACGACGACGGCGACGCGCTGGTGACGGCGGATGAATCTCACGACGAGCCGGAAGATGAGCCTGCGCCTGTGATGGGCGGCTCGTTTGGCGGCTGGCCGGGACAGAGCGCCCAGACGGCGGGCGGAAGCGTGCCTTCGAGCTATTCCGCGTCGGCCATCGACGCGGCCAGAGCGCGCGCGGAACGCAACGCGGGCTATCGGCCGCCACAGCAGAATCCGACGGCAAACGATCGGACGGGCGCGCCGCAGAACGCGGGGTATCCGGCAGGCGGCCAGCGTCCGGCACAGCCGCCTGTTCAGCCGCAGGGGCAGGACGTTTTGCAGGCGCAGCGGATGAATGAACAGCAGACCGTCGTGCAGCTGCGCGGCAATCGGCTGGACGGAACGCCCATTGTCATGCCCGCCAAGGACGTGCATGAATCGCCGCAGACGGCGAAGGAGGAATACGTCTTCCCGCCGATCGATCTGCTGAACCAGAGCGGTACGGTGCAGGATCCCGATCAGCGCGCCAAGGACGAGGCGGGCGCGCGCAAGCTGCTCGGCACGCTGGAAAGCTTCGGCGTGCAGGCCAAGCTGCTGCACGTCACCCACGGCCCGGCCATCACGCGGTATGAACTCGCGCCCGCGCCGGGCGTGAAGGTATCGCGTATTGTCGGTCTGGTGGACGATATCGCGCTGAACATGGCTTCCGACGGCGTGCGCATTGAAGCGCCGATTCCCGGCAAGCCCGCAGTCGGCATTGAAATCCCGAACCAGAAAATCGAGATGGTGTCGCTGCGCGACGTGCTGGAAAGCCCGGAGATGATGCGTGAGAAATCCCCGACGGCGGTTGCGCTGGGCAAGGGTATTTCCGGCGCGCCGGTCATCGCGGATATGGCGAAAATGCCGCACGTGCTGATTGCGGGCGCGACGGGTTCAGGCAAATCCGTCTGCATCAACACGATCATCAACTCCATCATCTTCCGCGCCAAGCCGGAAGAGGTGAGGCTGATTCTTATCGACCCGAAGGTCGTCGAGCTTTCCGTTTACAACGGCATTCCGCACCTGCTTGTCCCGGTCGTGACCGATCCGAAGAAAGCGAGCGCGGCGCTGAGCTGGGCGGTTGTGGAGATGGAGCATCGCTACAAGCGGTTTGAGACGATGGGCGTGCGCGACATCCGCGGCTACAACAACGCCATCGGCCCGAACGAGGAACCGATGAGCAAGATCATCGTCATCATCGACGAGCTGGCCGATTTGATGATGGTCGCGCCGGGCGAGGTGGAAGAATCCATCTGCCGCCTGGCACAGCTGGCGCGCGCGGCGGGTATTCATCTGGTCATCGCGACGCAGAGACCGTCGGTCAACGTCATCACGGGCGTGATCAAGGCGAACATTCCGAGCCGAATTGCGTTCGCGGTTTCCAGCCAGATCGACAGCCGCACGATTCTCGATTCCGGCGGCGCGGAAAAGCTGCTGGGCAAGGGCGATATGCTCTATGCGCCCCAGGGCGCGGGCAAGCCGACGCGCGTGCAGGGCTGCTTCGTCTCCGACGACGAGGTGCAGCGGATCGTCGAGTTTGTGCGCGGCCGCCACAGCGCGGATTACAACGAGGACGTTATCGAGCAGATGAACACCGCTGCCGACGAGGACAGCAGCGCCTCTTCCGACACGCCGAGCGCGGGCGAACCGGTGGACGAGATGCTCGCCAAGGCCATCGAGCTGGCGGTGGACGCGGGGCAGGTTTCCATCAGCATGCTCCAGCGGCGTCTGCGCGTGGGCTATGCGCGCGCGGGGCGGCTGGTTGATGAAATGACGCTGCGCGGTATTACCGCCGAGGCCGAGGGCCCGACCAAGCCGCGAACCGTGCTCATTTCCCGCGAGGAATGGCGGCGCATGCAGGAAAATCAGGAGTAAGAGCGAATAACTCCTTCAGTCAGCTTCGCTGACAGACCTTCGGCATTTCGCTTGCCTGCCTCCCACACTGTGGGCGGCAAACTGCACGCCCTCAAGGAGGGAGCCTGATTATATACGAAACTTGAAAAAATTTCGATTTGCGTTTAGAATACGAATCGAAAGCAAAAGCGGATTAAACCGAAGGCTCCCTCTTAGAGGGAGCTGGCGCGGCGAAGCCGCGACTGAAGGAGTAAACTGAAGGAGCAAACACGAAAGGAAATACGATTATGAAATTCATCAAAACGCCCGTCAAGGGCATGTGCGATATGCTTCCCGCCGACATGCGCCTTCGCGAGCATGTGCTCGGCATGATCAAGGAAACCTACGGCGCATACGGTTTCATGCAGATTGAAACGCCGGTGATGGAGCACATCGAGAACCTGACCAGCAAGCAGGGCGGCGACAACGAAAAGCTCATCTTCAAGGTGATGAAACGCGGCGCGGAGCTCCAGCGTGCAATTGAAAAGGGCGACGGCGAACTGGCGGACAATGGCCTGCGCTATGACCTGACCGTGCCGCTGGCGCGCTACTACGCGAACAACAAGGAGAAACTGCCGACGCCGTTTAAGGCGATGCAGCTGGGTAACGTCTGGCGCGCGGACAACCCGCAGAAGGGACGCTTCCGTCAGTTTACCCAGTGTGACATCGACATTCTGGGCGACGACAGCAGCCTGGCCGAGATCGAGCTGATTACCGCGACGGCGGCGATGCTCAGCAAGATTCTCTCCGAAGTGAACATGAACGAGTTCACCATCCACATCAATGACCGCCGGATGCTGGCGGCAGCGGCGCTTTCGGCGGGCTTTGAGCAGGAAGAAATCGGCGGCGCGCTGATTTCGCTGGACAAGTTTGACAAGATCGGCCTCGACGGCATTGAAAAGGATCTGCTGGAAAGCGAATATGCGCCGGAAAAGGTGGAAAAATACATGGCGTTCTACCGCAACGTGCAGCCGGGCATGGAAATTGCCGACTTCTGCGCAGGCGTGAGCGGCGAATATCTGCCGGAAAACGTCGGCGCGGCGCTGGCGGACATTGTGGGCAGCGTGAAGCCGATGCTCGCGGACGGCGTGAAGATCGTCTTTGACCCGACGCTTGTGCGCGGCATGGGCTATTACACCGGCCCGATTTTCGAGGTGACGCTGGACGGCTACAATTTCTCCATCGCGGGCGGCGGACGCTACGACCAGATGATCGGCAAATTCAGCGGCCAGAACGTGAGCGCGTGCGGCTTCTCCATCGGCTTTGAGCGCATCGTGACGATTCTCAAGGATCACGCGCAGGGGAGCTTCAAACTGCCGGAAGGTTCGGTGGCGTATCTGGTCGGCGGCAAGGTGCCGACGGCGCGCAAGGCGGAAGTGCTGGCACAGGCAGCCGAGGCGCGCAAGACGGGCGTGGTGGCGACGGTTCTGCCGATGAGCAAGAACATGAAGCACCAGATTGAGCTTCTGGAAGCCGAGGGCTTTACGAAGTTCGAGAAGATTTACGAGTAACGTGAGACACGTTGGGGACGTTGGGCTGCCGCCCAAACCTGCCTGAGGGACGAAGTCCCTCAGACTCCCTTCTTCGCTTCGCGCGTACAGCTCAAATTTTTAACTTCATGGATTGCGGCGCAATCCATAAAAGAGGAAAGTGCAGGAACCTCAGGTTCTTGCCGGGGTATGGGGCGGCACCCCATCGCGCTCCCCAAGAAAGGAACTTTATGACCAATAAAGGCGTTGTGACCGCCGTGAACGGCGATACCCTCACGGTGGCGTTTGAACGGCATGAAGCCTGCGGCGATTGCCACGCGTGCATGCACGGCAGTGAAAACTGCGCCAAGCATACCGTCAGCCTCAAGGGACGGGCGCAGGTCGGCGACATCATCGAAGTGGAAATGGATGATTCGCATGTGATGGAAGCTTCCGCGCTGGCGTATATGCTGCCGCTGGCGGGCTTTATTGTCGGCCTGGCCGCGGGCTGGGGCCTGACAAAGACGGGCGTGAAGATGAACGGCGAACTGCTGATGGCGCTGTGCGCGGTGATCGGCACGGCGGCGGCGTATTTCATCATGCGCGCCATTGACCCGAAGCTCTCCAAGGGTCGCTGGGAACAGAAAATCATCTCCGTCACCCATCCGGAGGAGACGGAAAACAAACAGGCGTAAACCGATAAGGAGGTTTTGAACATGATTCTGCATTTTGACGAAAAGACGTTTGACGAGGCCGTGAACGGCGACAAGCCCGTGCTGGTGGATTTCTGGGCGACGTGGTGCGGCCCGTGCCGCATGATTGCCCCGGCGGTGGAAGAAGTGGCCGAGGATTTTGACGGCCGCGCCGTGGTCGGCAAGGTGGATGTGGATGAGCAGGCGGAGCTGGCGCGCCGGTTCGGCATCATGAGCATCCCGACGCTGATCGTGATGAAGGACGGCAAAGTGGTCGAGCAGGCGGTCGGCGCGCGCGGCAAAGCGGATATCGCCGCAATGCTGGAGCGCCATCTGTAAGCGCGGAAAACGGCGTTTTTTTCGCCGGCCGCATGAAAGCATAAAACCATTTGTTGATAGAGCGTTCGAAAAAAACGAACGCTTCTTTTCATTTTTGGCAGGATAGACTTTGACAAGCAAAGGTTTTGTGCTATAATAAATCAGATAAGCTTGGGCGACCATACCTAAAGAATTGTTTGGATTTGAAAAGCCTGAGAACGAAAGAAAGGCTTTTGGAAGATGAAAATCAAAAGGAGAAGGCAGAAAGGAGGAGACGCAAGTTGGCAAAGCTGAGAATCATTCCGCTGGGCGGTCTGGGCGAGGTCGGCAAAAACATGACCGCCTTTGAATTCGGCGACGATATCGTTGTGGTGGACTGCGGCTCGATTTTCCCGCGGGCCGATATGCTCGGCATCGATCTTGTGATTCCGGATATCACGTATCTGGAACGCAACCGGGAGCGCGTGCGCGCCTATCTGTTCACCCACGGCCACGAGGATCATATCGGCGCGACGCCGTATGTGCTGCCGCGCGTACCCGCACCTGTTTACGGCACAAAGCTGACCTGTGCGCTCATACGCGGCAAGCTGGCGGAGCATAATATCGGCAACATCCAGTTTCATATCGTGAAGCCGAAGGATGTGATTCAGGCCGGCGCGTTTTCCGTGCAGTTTATCAAGGTGAGCCATTCGATCGCAGGCGCGGTGGCGATGGCGCTGACGTGTCCGGCGGGCACGGTGATTGTGACGGGCGACTTTAAGATCGATTACACGCCGATCGACGGCGAAGTGACCGATCTCAATACGCTGGCCGCGTGGGGAAGCCGCGGCGTGCTGGCGATGCTGGCGGAATCCACGAACGTGGAGCGCCCCGGCTACACGATGAGCGAAAAGAAGATCGGCGAGACGTTCCACAACCTGTTTAAGGACGCGAAGGGGCGGATTATCATCGCGATGTTCGCCTCCAATCTGCACAGAATTCAGCAGGTGGTGGATAACTGCATCGAATTTGGGCGGAAAATCTGCTTTGTCGGTCGAAGCATGGTCAACGTGACCAAGCTGGCGATGGAGATCGGCGAACTGAAAATTCCACAGGACGTGTTCATCGACGTTGGCGATCTGGACTGCTATGCGGACAGCGAAATTGTGGTGCTGACGACGGGCAGCCAGGGCGAGCCGATGAGCGGCCTGACCCGCATGGCCAACAGCGAACACCGCAAATTGCAGATTCGCCAGGGTGACACGGTGATCATTTCCGCGACGCCGATTCCGGGCAACGAAATCATGGTTTCCCGAATCATCGATCAGCTGTATCGCTGCGGCGCGAACGTGATTTACAACCGCATTGCCGACGTGCATGTCTCCGGCCACGCATGCCAGGAGGAACTCAAACTCATGCACACGCTGGTGAAACCGAAATATTTCATCCCGGTGCACGGCGAATACCGCATGCTGCACAGGCATGCGCAGCTCGCACAGGAGCTTGGCATGCCGGAAGACAACGTCATCATTCTGGAAATGGGGCAGGCGCTCGAACTTTCCGAAGACGAAGCGAATATCACCGGTCCGATTCCGACCGGTTCGGTGATGGTGGATGGTCTCGGTGTGGGCGACGTGGGCAACGTGGTGCTGCGCGACAGAAAGCACCTCTCGCAGGACGGCCTGATTATCGTGGTCGTCGGCGTGAACAAGGAGACGGGGCAGGTCACCAGCGGGCCGGAACTCATCTCCCGCGGCTTTGTCTATGTGCGCGAAAACGAGGAGCTGATCTCCGGCGCGAGAAACGTTGCGATGAACGTTTTGCAGCGGTATGACCGCATCGAGCAGAGCGACTGGACGAGCGTCAAGAACGGGATCAAGGACGAGATGCACAACTATCTGTTCGACCTCATCAAGCGCAACCCGATGATTCTGCCGATTATCATGGAGACGTAATTTCGCATGGGTGCGCGCCCTTGCAAGAGGATGAAAGCAGGGCGGCAGTCTGTCCATGCTTTGCGAAGCGATCAAAGCAATCAATGAAAGACGGGGAATCTAAGAACGGCAGGCTTCTGGCAGCGTTTGGGGCAGAGCCCTGACGCATTCTCTCCGTCGCAAAAAGGAAGTTGGAACATGAACATTTACGATACGGCACACAAACTGGCCGAAGAAATCAGGAAAAGCGACGAATGCGTGCATCTGGCCGAGCTGCGCGAACGCGCCTACGCCGATGAGACCAACCGCCTGCTGCTGGACGAATATAAGCGTTTGCAGGTGCAGCTGCAAATGAGCATGGTCGGCGCGGCGGGCGAAATGCCCAGCGAGGATATGCAGCGGTTTCAGCAGCTGGCCTCGCTGCTGTATATGAACAGCGACGTGCAGGCTTACTTGATGGCGGAAATGCAGATGCAGAAGACGCTGGCGGATATCTTTAAGATTTTGACCGAGGCCGCGGGCATCCGCTTTGACGTGCCCGAAAAGCCCTGAACCGGGAGGAAAGCGACATTGGCGAAGAAGAAAAAGAAACGCCCCGTCCACGACGCGGAGGAACGCGAGCTGCTGGAAAGCAGGCGGTACGGCTTTTTCTGGTATGACTGGATCTGGCGGATTCTGCGGCCGATTCTGGTGTTTACCTGCTCGTTTGTCATCATCTGCGGGCTGGTCTATACCGGATGGCAGAAGGTGGACGACATGTTCTTTTCGCCGATGGACAGCGCGGACGGGCAGACCGTCGCTTTCAGCGTGAAATCCGGCAGTTCGCTTTCCGCCGTCAGCCGCAATCTGGAAGAGGCCGGACTCATCCATAACCATACCGTGTTCAAATACATGGCGGATTTCATGGGCATGGGCCAGAAAATCCAGAGCGGCGACTACGAGCTTTCCCGCGCAATGTCCGCGACGGAGATTCTCGACCAACTGATTTCCGGCGACGGCAAGCCGCTGACGACCACCATCACCATCATTCCCGGCTGGACGGTGGAGGATGTGGCCCGCTATCTGGCAGAGTTGAAAATCCTCGGCAATACGGATGAATTCCTCAGCCTGTGCAAATCGGGCGAGAGTTACAGCGGGTATTACTTCATCGAAGAGATGATGAAAACCGACACGGTCAGCCAGCGCAGATACGCGCTGGAGGGCTATCTGTCGCCGAATACCTATGAGATTTATACCAGTTCGAGCGCGGACACCATCATCAAGCGTCTGCTGACGCAGATGGAAGCGGCGTATCTGACCGGATACGACGAACGCGCACAGGAGCTGGGCATGACGATGGACGAGGTCATCACGCTGGCTTCGATGATCGAGAAGGAAGCCAAGAAGAGCGATTTCGCCAAAGTCAGCGCGGTTTTCCATAATCGGCTCAAGGCGGATATGACGCTGGGTTCGGACGTGACCATCAAATACGCGACCGGATCGGAAAAGATGGTGCTCGGCGACAGCGAGCTTTCCGTCAACTCGGCATATAACACATACACCCGCAAGGGACTGCCGGTCGGCCCGATCTGCAACCCGTCGATGGACGCGATTGTCGCGGCGCTGTATCCGGACGAGCAGTATGTGGCGCAGAAGTATCTGTATTTCTGCTCGACCGACCCGGCTTCCGGCGAACTGCATTTCTCCAAGACGCTGGAAGAGCATAATGCCGCTGTGGCGATGTATCGCCCGCTGTGGGAGGAATACGACAGGAGCCGCGGACTCAATTAACGGAGGACAAGATGAAAACAATGCCTTCTCTGCTCGCGCCTGCGGGCAACATGAGGGCGCTTCAAACGGCGCTGCGCTTCGGTGCAGACGCCGTTTATTGTGGCGCGAAACAATACGGCCTGCGCGCACAGGCAGGGAATTTTGACGAAAAGCAACTTGAGCAGGCTGTCACGCTGGCGCATGCGGCGGGCGCTCAGGTCAATCTGACGCTCAACATTTTTGCCTTTGACGGCGACCTTGACGGCATGGTGCGCACGGCGAAGGCGGCGCGCGACATGGGTGTGGATGCGGCGATCATCTCCGACCTTGGCGCGATCGCGCGGATTGCGCGGGAGGCGCCGGGACTGGATATTCACGTAAGCACGCAGGCGAGCACGACGAACAGCGAATCCGCGCGGGTATACAAGGCGCTGGGGGCGAAGCGCGTCGTGCTGGCGCGGGAGATGACATTCGACCAGATTGAGGCGATGAGTGCGGCGGTCGGCGATGAAATCGAGCTGGAATCGTTCATTCACGGCGCGGCGTGCATGTCGTATTCGGGGCGGTGCATGCTGTCCAGCTTCCTGACGGGGCGGAGCGCGAACCGCGGCGCGTGCAGCCAGCCGTGCCGATGGACATACACCCTGCATGAGCGGACGAGGCCGGACGAAGCGATGCCCATTGAAGAGGACGAGCGGGGCACGGCGATTCTCTCCAGCCGGGATATCTGCATGATGGATCATCTGCCGCGGCTGATGGAGAGCGGCATCTGTTGCTTCAAGGTTGAAGGGCGGATGAAGACGGAGATCTACATTGCGACGGTTGTCGGCGCGTATCGCCGGGCGATGGACGCGTATGCAAACGATCCGGAAGGCTACAAGGCGAACGCGGCGCTGCAAAAGCGGCTGCGCGGCGAGCTGGACAAGATCAGCCATCGGGTATACGACACGGGCTTTTATTTCGGTCAGCCGAAGGTCTGCGGCGAGGCGGTCGGCGTGACACAGGAAGCGGAATACATGGGCTATGTGCTGGATGTTTCCGGCGGGGAAGCGCTGGTGGAGATGAAGAACCGTTTCTTTGTCGGCGACGAGCTGGAAACGGTTACGCCGAAGGGGAGCGAAAAGCTGGTCATCGAGGACATTGTGCTTGAGCGAACGGGCGAGCACGTCGGCGTGGTGAATGTGCCGATGGAGCGGGTGCGGATTCCCTGCGGCGGCAAGCTTGCGGCAGGCGACATGCTGCGCGGGCCGGTGCGCAACAGGGCGTGAGGGAGGACGAGGGGGACGTTGGGGCTCTGCCCTAAGCCCCGGCAGGGAACTGAGTTCCCTGCACCTTCCGTTTTACGCATTGCGATGCAATGCGTGGAATGACGCAGATGACTTCAGTTTTCCCTGTTTATCGCGAAGCGATAAACAAGAGGGGGTCTGGGGTCTTAGACCCCAGGCAGGTTTGGGCGGCAGCCCAACGTTGCCCCAACCGTAACCCAGCTCCGATACGGCGCGGCGACGGGAGAACGCCAGAAAAGCGGGAAAAAAGCGTGCGCGCAAAGCACGTCGCAGAACATCAGAAACGCCCACGAATCGTCGGGCGTTTTTGCTTTTTCCGGCAGAGACAGAAACCCGTGCGGATGGGTGATGAAACAGGCCGCGCTCACCCGGCAGAGCGGCAGAAACAGCGCATTCTGCGCCTGCACGCCATCCAGAATGACGGCCAGCCACGACGATGGATCTTCCGGAACGCAGAGCTGCTCAATCTGTGTTGGAAGTTCGCGAAGCGCCGCATCGCAGTCGCCCATGCGCTCGCGGATGTATTGCGCGGCGGCGAGCGCACAGGCGGTTTCGTGCGCGTCAAACGGGCGGCGCTGCAAATCAGGCAGAAGCGCCAGCATGCGCCGCGCGGCTTCGTCCGGTTCCAGAAAATCGAGCATGCAGCCGCCGCAAGCGACGAGCATCGAGCGCCCCGGCAGGGCATGATCGACGGGCAGGTCAAACGCTTCCCGCGCAAGCTGCAAAACGCGCGCGCGTTCGTCGGCGCTGAGCGGAATGCGCTCGGCTTCCGGCAGGTTCAGCGCGCGGAAAAGCGGAGGCGCGGCCAGCCAAAGCAGCGAAGCAAAGAGCAGCGGCGCAAACGCATGCAGGCTGAGAAACGCGATGGGGATCAGCGCCGCGCCGCAGAGGGCGCAGGCAGACGGCGTTTGCGCGCCGCGCGGGAAACGAATGCGCAGAAGCGGCGAACGAGCCAGTTTGTGCGCAAAAAAGGAGTTGAACACACAGACGGCGGTCATCGGCAGAAAAGCGGCGCGCACGAGCACGGCGGGAAGCAGCCGGGGATGCAGCAGGGCGTAAGGCTCAAGCAGCGCCAGCACGGCGAGAAACTCCAGCCCTGTGACAGCGGCGAGAAACAGCAGAAAGAGCCGAAGCATGGGGGCAAGCAGCATGAGCCTTTGCAGCCCGGTCAGCTTGGGTAAGCGGCAGAGCGCGTCGAAAAAGCGCGCGGTCTGCCGAAAGGAACGTTGCAGGGAGGGTGTGTCTTCGGCGACGAAAGCGGCTTCAGGCCAGAGCGGGCAAGCGTCAAGAGATGAGGCTTTTTCAAGCAGGGAAAACGCCTTGGCGGAAGCGAGCAGGACGCGATCCGAAATCAGCGCGCGGTTCTGGCGGGCAAGGTGGTGGCGGAGCGCGGCCAGCCCTTCCGAAAAGGAAAAATCCGGCAGGCGGGTCAGCAGCGGCGCGCGATCGTGAAGCGAAGGCAGCACGCGTGCGGCGAGCAGACCGGATTCATCCAAAGCGGCCGACATGCGAGGAAGAACGTCCGGCGCACAGGAGACGTCCGCGGGACAGAAGAGCACGGAGGAAAACTGCCCCGCCAGAGACGCGGGCGAAAAACTGGCGGCGGCGAAGGAAGCCAGTGTCTGGCCGCGATCAAGCAGGGCGGAAACCGTCTGCACGGGCGAAATCGGCTGGCTTTCGCCCAGATACAGCCGCGACGCATCGTCCCAGACGCGTCTGCGAACGAGCAGCAGAAAGCGCCCCGCGCGCGCGTCGGCGGCCATTACGGCGCTTTGCAGCGCGCGCAGAAGCGGTTCATCCTCCGGCATGACGGCGGCAAAGGCATCCGGCAGGTCGCACAGCGCCAGCAGCGCATCGGCCGAAGCGCGCATGGCCAGCATGCGGCGGGACAGCAGGTGGACATCCGCCAGCGTGCGCGGCGAAGCGGTGAGAACACAGAGCAGGGACATGGCGCGCCTCCTTTGCCCGTATCCTGCCCGAAAAAGGGGCGGCGGTATGCGCATAAAGCGGATACGCAGCGCATAAAAATCAGAAAGGCGGGCGGAAAATGCCCGAAAACAACAAAAAAACGCTTCAATACCACGGATTGAGGATTGAAAAGCCAGAGGCCCCGTGCTATAATATAAGATAGCGTTTTGGGATTTCCGGGGCGCAACCATTACCGTAGAGGAGCATAAAGATCATGAGCACCACTGTTGAAAAGATTTCCAGCAATAAGGTGAAACTTTCCTTTGACATCGACGCGGCCAAGTTTGACGAGGCGATGGGCAAGGCATACATCAAGGTGCGCGGCCAGGTCGCGATCCCCGGCTTCCGCAAGGGACACGCCCCGCGCAAGATGATTGAGAACATGTACGGCGAAGGCGTTTTCTATGACGAGGCCTTCGAGCTGATCTTTGACGAAGTTTACGGCCCGGCCATCGACGAGAACAAACTTGAGGTCGTCGACCGTCCGCAGGTCGATATCCAGCAGATCGGCACCGGCAAGAACCTGCAGTTCACCTGCGAAGTGTTCGTCAAGCCGGACGTGACCCTGGGCGAGTACAAGGGCGTCGAGGTCAAGAAGGAACACACCCTCGTGACCGAGGACGATGTGAACGCCGAAATCGAGAAGGAGCGCAATAAGCAGGCCGCTGAAGTCTCTGTGGACGATCGCGCGGTTGCCGAGGGCGACACCGTGAACCTCGATTACTCTGGCAGCGTGGACGGCGTGAAGTTTGCGGGCGGTACCGCCGAGGGCCAGACCCTCAAGATCGGCAGCCACACCTTCATTCCGGGCTTTGAAGAGCAGATGGTCGGCATGAACATCGGCGAAGAGAAGGACCTCAACGTGACCTTCCCGACCGAGTATCATGCGCCCGATCTGGCAGGCAAGGAAGCCGTTTTCCACGTGAAGGTCAACAGCATCACCGAGACCCAGCTGCCGGCGCTTGACGACGATTTCGCCAAGGATATCAGCGAGTTTGACACGCTGGACGCATATAAGGCTGACGTTCGCGCCAAACTGGAAGCTCAGGCGGCCGAGCGCGACAACAACGCCTTCACCAACGCGGTGATCGAGAAGGTCATGGCGAACGCCACCGTCGAGATTCCGGACGCGATGGTCGAGCGCCAGATCGATTCTATGGTTCGCAACTTTGAGGCACGTCTGGCTCAGCAGGGCCTCAAGCTCGCCGACTTCATGAAGTACACCGGCCAGGATGAGAAGAGCTTCCGCAATCAGTACCGCGATCAGGCCGAGAAGAGCGTGCGCGCGAACCTCGTGCTGGAGGCGGTCGAGAACGTCGAGAAGTTTGAGGCGGCCGAGGAAGAGATCGACGCCGAGATCGAGAAGTTTGCCAAGCAGATCGGCCAGAATGTCGAGGAGCTCAAGAAGAACCTGACGGAAGGTGACCGCGAGTATTTCAAGGCTGATGTCATCCGCGATAAGGCCGTGAAGTTCCTCTGCGACAACGCCAAGGCCGAGTAAGCAACTCAAAAGCTGTACGCATATTTATATCTGAAGCAGATTCCTGATACAGACAGCCGGATTGCGCAGCAATCCAGCCTGGCGGGAGATCCAGGAACCTCAGGTTCTTGGCGGAGGTTGGGGCAGCGCCCCAGCCGTCTGCTCGACTCCAAATAAACGCCTGTTAAGGAGGCGTCCATGATGACCAATAATAACTATTATTTTGAACCCAGCGTCATTGAAAAGACGCCTTACGGCGAACGTTCTTATGACGTTTACTCCCGCCTGCTGAAAGACCGCGTGGTCTTTCTGCGCGGCGAGGTGAACGAGGCGCTGGCCAACAGCATCGTCGCCCAGCTGCTCTTTCTGGAAATGGAAGACCCGGACGCCGATATCTCCATGTACATCAACAGCCCCGGCGGCAGCGTGACGGACGGCATGGCGATTTTTGATACCATGCGCTACGTCAAGCCGAAGATCCGCACCGTGTGCCTCGGCATGGCCGCCTCGATGGGCGCGTTCCTGCTGATGGCGGGCGAACCGGGCATGCGCCTTGCTCTGCCCAACAGCGAAGTGATGATTCATCAGCCCAGCGGCGGCGCAAGCGGACAGGCTACCGACGTGCAGCTGCACGCTCAGTGGCTGCTGCGCACCAAGGGCAAGATGAACAAGCTGATGAGCGAAATGACCCATCAGCCGCTGGAGCGCATCGAGCGCGACGTGGAACGCGATTACTTCATGACGGCCGAAGAGGCGCTTGCCTACGGCATCATCGACGAAATCTACCAGCCGCGCAAAAAGTAAGCGAAAGCGTTCTCCCTTCCCGCCAAGGGAGGGGAGAATTTGCTTTTATGCCAAGTGAAATCAATGTTTTCTGAGGTGCGAAATGCCGAGAGATAAGGACGAAACCCGGCAGCCGCGCGTGGCGCGCTGCTCCTTCTGCGACAAAACGCAGGATCAGGTTCGCCGCATCATTGCGGGCAACGGCGTGTATATCTGCGATGAGTGCATCGCGCTGTGCCAGGAGATCATCGCCGATGATCTGGGGACTGCGCCGAGCCAGGAACCGCAGAATCTGCCCAAGCCTGCCGAAATCAAGGCGGTGCTCGACGAATACGTGGTTGGCCAGGATAAGGCCAAGCGCGCGCTCGCCGTTGCCGTCTACAACCACTACAAGAGGATCAACGCGCCCAAAAAGCGCGGCGACGTGGAGCTGCAAAAGAGCAACATCGTCATGGTCGGTCCGACCGGCTGCGGCAAGACGTTCCTGGCGCAGTCGCTGGCCAAAATCCTCAACGTTCCCTTTGCCATCGCGGATGCGACCAGCCTCACCGAGGCAGGTTACGTCGGCGAGGACGTGGAAAACATTCTGCTGCGCCTGATTCAGAATGCCGACTACGACATTCAGGCTGCCCAGCGCGGCATCATCTATATCGACGAAATCGACAAGATTGCCCGTAAGAGCGAGAATCCGTCGATCACGCGCGATGTTTCCGGCGAAGGCGTGCAGCAGGCGCTGCTCAAAATTATCGAGGGTACGGTTGCCAGCGTGCCGCCGCAGGGCGGACGCAAGCACCCGCATCAGGAGTTCATCCAGATCGATACGACGAATATTCTTTTCATCTGCGGCGGCGCGTTTGACGGGATCGATAAGATCATCGAAAAGCGCGAAGGGGCTGGCTCCATCGGCTTCGGCGCGGAAGTTAAGAGCAAGGAAAACCGCAACGTGGGTGAGGTGCTCAAGGACATTCGTCCGGAAGACCTGCTCAAGTTTGGCCTGATTCCGGAGTTTGTCGGTCGCCTGCCGATTATCGTGACGCTGGATAACCTCGACGAGGACGCGCTGGTGCGCATTCTGACCGAGCCGCGCAACGCCCTGTGCCGTCAGTACAGCAAGCTGATGGAGATGGACGGCGTGGATCTGGAGTTTGAGCCGGACGCGCTCAAGGCGATTGCGGCTAAGGCGATTGCCCGCAAGAGCGGCGCACGTGGTTTGCGCGCGATCATCGAGGACGCGCTGATGGGCACGATGTTCGATCTGCCGTCCCGCAGCGATGTGGCGAAGGTCGTCGTCACGCCGGAGGTTATTGCCGAGGGCAAGGAGCCGACGCTCGTGCCGGGCGAACCCAAGCGCAAGCTGCCCGCGGGCAAGACCCGCCGGGAAGGCGACACCGCAGCGGCGAACAGAAGGCCGTCGGTTTCCTAAAACATCATGATTTCCCCATATCTGTGCTCCAATGAGGACAGATATGGGGATTTTTTTGATATGCGCATCTTGACAAATACCCCCATGGGGTGTATGATGGGGACGCAAATCAGTTAGTACGAGCTAATTTCAAAAGGAGTGTTCATAGATGAAAAAAATTACGGTTGAAGTCAGCGGCATGATGTGCGGCATGTGTGAAGCCCATATCAACGACGCGGTGCGCAAGGCGTTCCCCGACGTGGAGAAGGTCAATTCCTCCCGTGCGAAAAATCAGACGGAAATCATCAGCAAGAATCCGCTGGATGAAGAAAAGCTGAAAACGGTAATCGCCGATACAGGCTATGAAGTCGGCGCAATTCGCACTGAGCCGTATGAAAAGAAGGGCCTGTTTGGGTTCCTGCATAAGTAAAGGCCGAAGCCCTCGTCCGCGAGGGCTTTTTTTCTGCCCAAACACATAAGCTCTTCCGAAAAGGGGGAGAGGCCATGCGGAAACGGATTGCATCCGCGCGGGGCGACCTGACGGGCGACGGCGCGGCGGAAACCCTGATTTTATCCGGCGAGCAAAGCGCAGGATCGGCGTATTGGCAAAACATCGAGTTGACCGTCACGGACGGCAGAACGGGGCGGACCGTGCGCGTGCCGCTGGCGCACGACGAGGGCTATGATCCGCAGCTGGTGCTGGGCAGCATGACAGCGCGGGACAGGGCCGATGTGTTGATTGCGCTGGAAACGGGTTCGAGCGGAGCGATTGGATTGTACAGCGTGATTGCTTACCAAAACGGCGCGTATCAAACGGTATTTGACAGCGAACAATATGCAAGGCAGATGCGCTATCGGGTGCGGTATCTCGATCAATACGCCGTCCGGGCGGAGAGCGAAAACACGGGCATGGCGTATTTTATCGATCTGGCGGGGAAGGACAGCGACTATCTCGCGCAGCTTTACGATGAGAACGGGAGGCTCAAACGCGAGCAGGAAGGGTTTGTCGATCCCGTGAGCCTGCTCTATCCGGCAGACGTGAACCGGGACGGCCTGCTGGAGCTGGTCGCCTGGCAGAGAATCAGCGGACTGTATCACGCGGACGCGCTGGGCGATTTCATCGGCACGCTGGCATGGAACGGGAGAGCCTTCGCGCTGACGACGCAGACGGTTGGGATTTTGGGCTATTCCATACCCGCTGAAAAAAGTTTTTAAAAAGCGGGAACTTTTTTGCCGCCTCATCCGTCTAAATGATATCGGACGACGAAGTTCGGATGAAAACGAAGTTTCAGGAGGAAAATGATATGAAAAAGTGGATGATTCTCGCAGCGGCGATTTTGGTTGTGCTGGGCATCGGTTTTGCGGTGAAGGGCGCGAGCGACAGGAAACCGACCGTGCAGCCGAGCGAAACGGCCCTGCCGGAAGCGACGGCTGAACCGGAGCAGGCGGCGCTGACGGACGAAACGCAGACGGAGGACGGCATGACGCAGGTTTACATGCTGCATGGGCAGATTACGGAAATCACCGACGAATATCTGATGCTCGAAGGCACGGAGCAGGGGACGGTGCAGGTCGATCTGCTGGACGACACGCTCTACGACGGTGCGATTCAGCAAAGTGAACTGGAGGTCGGACAGTATGCCGAAGTACTCTACGACGGCAAGCTGACGCGCTCCATCCCCGCGCAGGCCGCCGCGCTGGCGGTCAACATCTATCCGCTGGCGGGCACGGTGGATGAGGTGCAGGAGGACGGCCGCGTGCTTGTGACGCCGACGGATGGCGGCGCACAGGTGTTGCTCTCCCTGCCGGACGACGTGACGGTTGAGGCCGGCGAGACGGCGACATTCTATACCACGGGCGTGGCGACGATGTCCCTTCCGGCGCAGATGAACGCGATCGGGGTTGTGAAGTAAGAAAAACTGAAAAGCAAACGGCGCGCTGCTTACTAAAAAGCGGCTCGCCGTTTGCTATTGACGGAAAAAAGGTTTACCCGATCACGTCCTCCACGACCAGCGGGCTGACGGCGTTATAGCTCTGTCCGTTTTGCAGCAGATAGACCGTATAGGCGCGACCGCGCGTCACTTGCAGATAGACCGACGCGGCGGTATCTGGAAGCGGGTTCGCGCCGATGAACACGGAATCGAGCGTTTCGATATCCGAATACGCGGGCGCGGGGAGCTGGTTGGTTTCAGCGAAGAGAAACTCATATGTGCCGGGCGCGATGCGCTTAAACGAGGCGATTTCCTTAAACCGCACGTCGGAATAGACTGCGCGGCCGTCGGGCAGAAGCACGTCGAGCGCGCCGCTGTTTCGGGCCAGGTTGCCGACGCGGAAATGCGCCGCCTGCAACGAAGTGAAGCAGCAATTATCCGTGATACGCAGCAAATCCAGACCGCCGGGGCGGTTGATGACGGCGATGGTGAATCGGCCGCCCGCTTCAAATGGAATGGTCTTCTGGATGTAGACGTAGCCATCCGTGCCCGTAACGGTCACGGTTTGATAGCCTGCGGCAAGGCGGACATAGGCCGAGAGCGACGCGAAGTTGAGCAGTCTGGCCGCACGGCGGTTGCCCACGTAGACGCGGAAAGCCGGATAGCCGTAGGCCGCGTTTAAGAAGCGGACGGCAGCATATGTAACCGTGGGCAGGGGCTGAATCGGTTGAACGGGTTGAATGAAGCCGCCGGGGTAAACCGGGCCGCCTTCGCCCGGATTGGGAAGGGGAATCACGGGAATCTGCGCGTTGTCGTCCGAACCGGGGTAAACCGGGCCGCCTTCGCCTGGATTGGGAAGGGGAATCACGGGAATCTGCGCGTTGTCGTCGTCGCCGGAATAAACCGGGCCGCCTTCGCCCGGATTCGGAAGGGGAATCGCCGGGATCTGGCTGTCGTCGTCGCCGGAATAAACGGGGCCGCCCTCGCCGGGATTGGGCAAAGGCGTGACGGGGGTATCCAAAACGTTTTGATTTCGTTCCATATGGATCAGACGGAGCATCAAAAAACTCCGCCGCCCTCCTTTCATCGGGATACCATAGCCTATTCCGAACAGGCGGGCGGCGTGAAAGGGTCAGGTCAGCTCGCGATATGTGCGGCGGATGATGACGGCGGCGATGATGAACGTCAGCGCGTCGGCGATGGGGAAGGAATAAAGCAGGCCGTCCAGCCTGAAAAAGCGGGGAAGCAGAAGGGCGAGCCCCACGCCGAAGACAATTTCGCGAAGCAGCGAAATCAGGGTTGAGGCCAGCGCCTTGCCGAGTGGTCAACGATGTTATACAGCGCCTCGACCAGAAGCGAGATGACGCAGGGCACGGCGTATTTGCGCATGAGCGCGCCCGTCTTTTCATTTTCCAGAAAAGCATTTGTTTTTTGTTCCAAGGGAAAGACCTCCTTTTTTTCTGAACAAAATAAAAAACGAGCAGCTTTACAACCGGTCTTACGCCTGTAAAGCTACTCGCTGTGGAAGAAATTATAGCACTGTAAAATTGAAAAAGTCAAGAAAAGAATGCTTTGTTATTTAATCCTTTAATCCGCCAGCGTGCCCATCGGATCCCACGGCTCAAGGACAATCGGTTCCTGAGCGGCCAGCTTGACGAGGTCGCCGAGGTATTCCTTTTCAACGGCGGCCTGGAAGACATACTGGTCGAACCAGCTGTCCGAGCAGACATAGTAGCCCTTTTCGCCGTTCTTGTCGCCCCAGCTGTTTTCAATCTTCCAACGGGTCGGCTTGCCGGCTTCGTCCAGATTCACGCCGGTGAGCACCATCGCGTGGTTCATCGCGGCGAGACCGTAATCCAGCGCGTCGGTCTTATCCATCGCCAGCGGCAGACCTGTCAGCGCGGCGAAATCAAAGCTGTTGTCGTCCCAGATGCCCATCGTGCGCTCACCGTAGTGGCCGACGTCGCTGCCGAACCAGACGACCTTACCCGCCTTGAGCTGGGCGATGATGGCGGCCTTGAACTCATCCATCGTCAGGTTGAGGTGGACGACGGGGCGGCCCTCGGCGACGTTGCCCAGCAGACGGATGGTGTAGGTCTTGTGATAGGGCTTATCGGCCGTCGGGGCGTTGATGATGCTGATGATCTGATCCAGAAGATCGCCGACATAGCGCTCGGCGAAGGTCAGCGGGGTGAGGTTCTTTTCGATGTGATAGACCTTATCCTTATCGACAAACTCAAAATCAAACGCCTTGGGCGGCTCGCCGTAGCAGCTGCACAGGAAGCCGTAAATCGCATCCAGCGCCTTGTTCTTTTCGGTCTGAATCGCGGCTTCATCTTCCTTTTCGGCAGTCATTTTGCGCAGTTTGGCGGCGGCGACTTTCAGCGCGCGATTAAGCTGCGCGTTCATGTTGCGGGTGTTGCTGCTCTGATAGGTCTCGTCGTAGACATCCTTGGGCACGACGCCGTATTTGCGGACGATGTTGGCGAACATATCCCACTGGCCGCCGTCGTGCACGCCGGTGGAAAGAATGTGCATCACGGTGCGGTCGTTCGTCGGCAGATCGGCGGTTTCCAGAATGCTCTCCAGGAAGTAATTGCAGCGCTCGAATTTATCCCAGAAAGCGAGATAGCTCTGGGAAAGCTCGAAATTCTCCAGATTGCGGGTCTGCGCGATGCGCTCGCGCAGCACGTTGGTCGCGGCGAAGAGCCAGCAGCGGCCGCTGGCTTTCTGGTTGGTGACTTCCAGCGTCGGCACCTCGACGGAGAATTTCTGGCGCATGGCGCCCGCGCCCTTGGAGCAGAAGGCGACGCTGTTCAGCTCGCTCTTGGAGAGGGCGAGTGTGGCGATGCGGCGCTCGGCGCTGGCCTCATAGTCCGCGCCGAAGCTTTGGAGCAGGGAAGAAGTAACAGGTTTCATCGGTGAATCATCCTTTCCTATCGTGTCACTGGGAATTACTGCTTCCAGTGTACGCCTAAATGGGGAAAATGTCAATTATGGTGGACATGAAAAACAGAATGTGATACAATGAAAAAACAACTCGGAGATATTTGTCAGATTTTAATAAAACCGTTTGCCGGGAATGCGGTCGGATATGCCATATATCCCAGCGAGGGCGAAGACGAAGAGCAGATTCGCGTTCTTGCGGATAAACGGATGTACGGCGATAAGGAAAGCTATAAAACAGAAAACGGGTGAATCCAGGCCGGGACTGACACGCGCAGTTCCGGCTTTTTTGAATGGGCCAGCCCAATGAGGAGGGAAATGGAAAAAATGCGTTTTCCCGGCCGGAATGGTGGTCTTTTCTTGCAGAATGGGTGAAATTGTGGTAAGATTTCAAATGGGTATATCTGCGTCCAAAAGCAGTCGAAACCCAAAAAACGATAGAATCACGCGATTGCAGGAAAAGACAGGCGGAGAAGGCGTTCATGAAGAAAAACGAGAAACATGTAACCGAGCAGATACGGCAGCCCGAAGAGAAGAAAAAAGGGAAAAAGGGCGGGGCGGCCAAGTGGGTGGCGCTGGGCATCGTGCTGCTGAGTTTGGTGGCGACGGCGGCACTCGGCCTTTCCTACGAAAACGAAACCGGGCTGTTTTCGCAGAAATTGGAAACCTCGTTTTTCCATCTGTATTCGCCCAAAGTGCCGACAGGCAAGACCATTCGGCTGGTCACGCTCTCCGACCTGCATAACAAGGAATTTGGAGCGGACAACATCGAGCTGGTGAAGCGGGTGCAGAAGCTCGAACCGGATTTGATTCTGATTGCGGGCGACATGGTCAACAAGAACGAAGACCGAACGGACGTGGCCGTGACGCTGTGCAGACAGCTGGTCGAGATTGCGCCGGTGTATTACGGTATCGGCAATCACGAGGGCAACATGATGTATGTGAACGGCCTCCGCGTGGATGGCCTGCTGCGCGAGGTGGGGGCGAAAGTCCTCATCAACCAGTCGGAGGACATCATGGTGCAGGATACGGCGGTCTCCGTCGGCAGCGTATCGACCAGCGTGCTGGACTACGATGAATATTCCGCGCCGTTTGTGGCCGAGTTTGAACAGAAGGACACGCTGAAAATTCTGATTGCGCATTGTCCGGATCTGTTTTACGAAAAGATGGCGGATGTGAACGTCGATCTCTCCGTCGCGGGGCATTTCCACGGCGGGCAGGTGCGCCTGCCGGTCGTCGGCGGGCTGTACGCCATCGGGCAGGGGTTTCTGCCCAAATACTGCGACGGCATGTTCACCCTGACAGGCGGCCATCTGTTTGTGACGCGCGGGCTGGGCAACAGCCACAGCTTCCCGCGCATCAACAACCGGCCGGAAATCGCGGTGATCGATATCAACGCGCGCAAAGACGGCACAACCAACGTGAACGAATAAAAAGCCTGCGCGAGACGGCGCAGGGAGGAACGGCGAAATGATTACAGCGATGAACCTTGTCAAGCAGGTGCTCAAAGTGCTGCTGCTTGGCAGCGCCCTGTGGGCTTTGTGGAACGGATTGCACGTCCACCAGAGGAACATCAACGCGGCTTCGGTCAAGCGGGCGATACGGCATCAGATGCGGTATAAATACCTGCTGGCGTTTGCGGCGGCGGTGTATCTGGCGGCTTATTCGCTGTGCTCTTACGTCCACGGAAGCAATCAGGCGACAGAGGTCATCAAACTGAATTATGAAGAGGCGTCCAAGGGGCAGAACCCGAACCAGACACGGTTTAACGCTTCGCAGATCCTTTCGGACGAGATTTTGCAGGAGGTCATCCGGCGCGGCGCATACGATGTGACGACGGAGGAACTTTCCCAGTGTCTGTCGCTCAGCTCCTCGTTTGACAACCGGGGCATCGGCAATGTGGACAGCGTGAAGGTGGCGACGGAATACCGGGTCTACTGCGGCGAGAACGTGGTACAATACGACATCAAGCCCAGGGAGGTGCTGAGCCTGCTGGCAGATGTTTATTACGACTATTTCATCGCGCACTACACGGAAAACGATCAGATTCTGACCCTTGACCTGAGCGTGGTGGATTCGATGGATTATATGGATGTGGACGATTATCTGAGCATGAAAGCGACGCAGATGAACACCTACATCAAGAACTACGGCTATGAGGATTCCAGCTTCCGCATGGAGGACACGGGCGAAACGTTCGGCTCCATGGGGGAAAAGCTCGAAAATTTTCAGAACGTGACGCTGGAACGGTATCGTTCCTTCGTCTTGCAGAACGGCCTGAGTAACGATCAGGCGGATTACACCATGCGGATGGATTACGAAAACCGTCTGCTTCAGGTGGAATACGAAAAGAACATGGCGGCTTACGACGTGCGGCTGGAGGCGATCAACCTCTACGACGAACAGATGGCGCGCGTGGTGCTGGTGCCAAGCACGGACATGGGACACGAGCTGTACATGTCCAGAACCAAAATCGGCGTGGACAATTTCGCCAACGAGGCCGACGATCATCTGAAAAAGGCGACAGACCTGAGAACGCAGATGGAGCACAAGCGGTACGCCAACGTGCAGATTCAGGAATCCACCGCGTCCGAAGCGCTTTATGAACAGGCGGATCAGATGATTGCCGACATGAAGCGGGAGCTTGGGGAGCTGGCCGTGCAGTCGCAAGCGCTCAGCGACGCTTATTTGCTGGAAAAGCGGAACGGCTATCTGTATATCGGCATGGGGCAGATGAACATCAAATCGCTGCTGGGGCTTAAAAAAGGCGTTCTGTACAGCGGCGGCTTCATGGCGATGCTCTGCGCCGCGCTGCTGCTGAAAGATCTGCGCGCACAGGGGAACGAGGAAGGCGAAGAAGAATGAAGGATTTCCAGATTTTCCGATACCTCAAACAGTTTAAATACCTGATCGCCATCGGTTCCGTGCTGGCGGGTTTCATGTTTTATTACGTGGCCAGTAACAGGATGCAGAGCTACACGGCTTCCACCGTGATTGAATATACCAATACGGGCGCGAGCGAGGGACTTGCGCCGGACGGCAGCAAGATCGACACCAGCGAAATCTACGGTTCGTATATCATCGCCAAGGTGATTCAGAATCTGGGCATCGATCCTTCCACGGCGAACATGGACGACATTCGCAACAGCATCACCATCACTTCCATCATCACCGATGAGCAGCAGCAGATTTTTGACGCGAAGGTGACGCAGGGCGAGGATGCGTCGCTGATTGCCACGCGCTATATGGTTACGTTCAATTCCGGCGTGGCCAGCGGCAAGGATTATCCGCGCGCGATGCTCAACGAAATTCTGGACGTGTATTCGGCTTATTACGGCGAAACGCACGTCAATTCCGCGCGCAGCCCGAACGGCGTGAACGATATTTACGACAAGGGCTATGACTATATTGAAATGATGGACGTCATCGATGAGTCGCTGACGGCGACCCTGCAAACGCTGAACGGCAAGATTTCGGGCGACAGCACGTTCCGCTCCAGTGTGACCGGCTATTCGTTTTCGGATCTCTACCGCGAATATGAACTCCTGCAAAACATCGAAGTGCCGAAGATCACGGCGCAGATTCTCGCGGGCAAAATCACCAAGAACCGCGATATTCTGCTCGCCAAATACCGCAACCGGAACAACGATCTGAGCATTGAAAACAGCGCCTCCGAACAGGAAGTCGAAAAGATCATGGGGGTCATCGATTCCTATGTGCAGATGATGAGCGATTCCGGCAACACAAACATCACGTCGGAATACATCCTCAGCGATATCTATGACGACACGCAGGGCGGGCTCTATTCCAAAACGGATCAGACCACGTCTTACGACAAGCTGTTTATCCGCTATGTGCAGGATAGAACCGGCTATACGGCCAACGAGATCGACGCGGCCTATAACCAGTATATTCTGGATACGTTCAGCGACGCGCAGGAGGAAAGCAGTGAGGAAGACCAGCAGGCGGTGACGCAAGCCATCCGCAGTCTGGTGGAAAAGATCAACACCCTTTACGCCGATATGGAGGAGACGACCGACGAATACAACGAATATTTGGGCGCGGCCAACATCTCCGTGCTTTCCAGCGTCGGCGTGACGGAAAAAATCTCCATCAACAAATTCACGATGATGATTGTGGTGGTCTTCGGCGTGTTCGGCTGTCTGGGCGCGATTGCCCTCGGCCGTCTGTGGGATATCATCGAATACTATATGTTCACCAACAAGACGGTCAACCTGCCCAACAGAGCGCGCTGCGACCAGTTTATAGCGGGCAAGGAAAGCAAAATGCTCTCCAACAGCTATGTCTGCGTCGCCTTTAAGCTGACCAATTTACAGGAAGAAAACAGGCGCCTTGGCCGCAACGCGGGCAACCAGATGATGAAGACGTTTGCCCGCGTGCTGACGAGCATCTTTGTGCCCTCCAAGACGGTCTTTGTCGCCTACAACGATTCGGCGCAGTATCTCGTGTTTGCCGACGAATACAATCCGGAGCAGACGAAGGCTTCGCTGGCGCAGATGCGCACGGTGCTGGCGCAGAAATGCGAACGCGAGGCATTCGAGATTGAATACGACGAGGGATATGCCTGTTCGGGCGAAGAACAGAGCTTCTACATCCGCCGTCTGCTTTCCATCGCCCTGAGCCGCCAGAATGAGAATCGACAGAGAGATACAGAAGCGCCCCGAAAACCGGACAATTCGGAAAAGCAGGCGAAGACAAACGTGAAAACGGAAAAGACGCCCGAAAAGTCGGCGAAAGCGCCTGAAAAAGCAAACGGAAAGCGGAACAAGAAGAAATGAGCCGCGCGGAAACCGGGGGCTTCCGTCCTGCTCAAAGGAAAATACAACCAAAGCGAAACAGCATGAAATATACGGAGGAAAAGGGAAAGATGAAAGTGCTCGTTGTGGGGCCGGACAGCCGAAGGACAAAGGGTGGAATCGCTTCCGTGATTCAGGGCATGCGCGAGGACGCATGGCTGACCGGACAGACGGGCATGGCGTTTTATTCTTCCTGCTACGAGGGCAATGTATTCGTGAAAATCCTCTACGAGGCGCGGCAGATTGCGCGGTTCGGATCTGTGGTGAAGGACTATGATCTGGTACACATCCACATGTCCGTCAACGGCAGCGCGCGGCGAAAAATGCAATATGCGCGGATCGCCAAACGGTATGGGAAAAAGGTGATTCTGCACATCCACAGCGGAAACTTTGTCGATTATTACCGGGCGCTGGGGGAAAAGAAGCGCGCGAAGCTCCAAAGCGTTCTGCGGGAGGCGGACGCGGTTGTAGCGCTTTCGCAGAGCTGGAAAGAGGCGCTCACGAAGGAAATCGGGCTGACGAACTGCGTGGCGATTTTCAACGGCATTTCGCTCAAGTCGTACAGAAACGGTTTCAAGACCTTTGAGGAGCGGCCGATCGATTTTCTGTTTCTGGGCAGGCTCGGCATTGAAAAGGGGACGGACAACCTGCTCAAAGCGCTTAAAAACATCAAGGAGGAAGGTAAACCCTTCCGCTGCGTGCTGGCCGGAGACGGCCCGGTGCAGGATTACTCCCAATGGGTAAACGAAGCGCAGTTGGGGGAGCAGGTGACCTTTGCCGGGTGGGTGAAGGGAAAACAGAAGCAGGAGCTTTTACAGAATGCTCGGATTCTGCTGCTGCCGTCGAGACGCGAGGGCATGCCGATGTCGATTCTGGAAGCCATGGCCTATGGCGAGGCAGTGGTCAGCACGAGGGTCGGCGGCATTCCCGAAGCGGTGGAAGAAGGCGGAAGCGGCTTTCTCATCGAACCGGACGACGAGCCTTCGCTGTACCGCACGATTCGGTGGCTGCTGGATGACCGTGGGCTGGCCGAGCGGATGGGACGGCGCGGGCGCGAGATTGTCAAAGAGAAATTTGATTTGGAGCAGATTCACCGCCAGCTGTACGCGCTGTACAGCCGAGTGATTGGGGTGTGAAGCGTGGAAAGAGTTTTACAGGGGCTGGGTTCCCTCAACATGGGCGGCGCGGAAACCATGGTGGTCAACGTGCTGGAAAATCTGGACCGCCGGAAGGTGACGTTTGATTTTGTGATTCCCGGCGCGGAAGAGGGGCTGCTGGAACCGCGCGTGACCAGGCTGGGCGCAAAGGTGTATCATATGCCGAAGCGGAGCGAATCCTTTTGGAAATCGCATCGCGTTTTTTATCGAGTTGTTCGGGACGGTAGTTATAGAACGGTTCACCTGCATACACAAAACGCATTTTTTACCGCACTGCATGTTTGGCTTGCCCGAAGGGCAGGGGCGGAGACGATTATCGTCCACAGCCACAACACGATGGACTGGCGCGGCGGCCTGACACTCAGGCTGCACAAAGCCTGCCGGGGCTGGCTTTACCGCCACGCAGACGTTCGGCTGGCCTGCGGCAAGGAGGCGGCCGAGTGGCTGTTCGGCACGACGGAAGGGGTGGAGGTGATGCCGCTTCCGGTCTGCTGCGACGCGTTCCGGTTTGACGAGGCAAGGCGCGAGATCATACGCGCGGAGATGGGGCTGAGCGGCAAGACGGTATATCTGCATGTCGGACGGTTTATGGACGTGAAAAACCACGTGTTTTTGATTCGGGTGTTTGAGGAAATCCACCGCCGCAAGCCGGAAAGCGCGCTGCTGCTGGTTGGCGACGGCGCGCTGCGCGCGGACGCGGAGAAACAGGTTCGCGACGCCGGACTGACGGACTGCGTGTTCTTCATGGGGAACATTGCCGACGTGGCAGACAAGATGATCGCCGCCGACGTGATGATTTTTCCGTCGAAATACGAGGGATTCCCGACCGTGCTGCTGGAAGCGCAGGCCGCAGGGCTGGACGCCTTCGTTTCCGACAGCATCACATCGGAAATTGCGCTGACCGGGCGGATTCACCCGCTTGCGCTGGCAGACGGCGAAAAGGCGTGGGCAGAGGCGATTCTGGGCACGCCACGCGCGGCGCATCGCGAAGAGGATAACGCCGTGGTGCGCCGGAAATACGACGTTTCCGTCGTGGCGCAGCGGCTGACCCGGATGTATACACAACCCCGCAAGGCGGCGGAGGCAACAAATCGGTGCTGACAAAGATCATCTATCTGGTTCTCGGAACCTTCATGTTTTATTTTACGATGGGCGCGATTGAGGTTGGCGGTTTCGGTTTCATGTACCGCTATCTCTTCGGCATGGCCATCATCGCCCTGGCGGCGTTTTCGTTCCTTCTCCGCCCGAATCTGGAGCGGGCCAAGCATCTGGCGAAGGGAGCGCTGATCATGGCGGCCCCGTACATGGTCACGGTGCTCTGGTCCGCCGTGATCTGGATTTCGGAATTTGCGGAGCTGCGCACCATGACGCGCGGATTTTTCTTTCCGTTTTACCAGATTATCGCGGCGCTTGTGGCGTTTTCCACGTTGTATCTGTTTGGGCGGGGCGGAATCTGGTATCAGCTGATTGCCATGTGTCTGGGCAACACGCTGATTGTCGCGCAGGTGGTGGCGCGCGGCGGCATGAGCGCGTTCATTCAGGAACTGGTGACGCTGCTGACGACCTTCGGCGAGGTTACGGGCCCGATGATGCACGAAACCGAGGTGCACGACCTGACCTTCTCCTTCGGCCCCTATGCGGTGCTGTTGGGGCTGTATATGGAGCCGAAAAAGGCGCGCTGGTGGATCGCCTGCGCGGCGGTTTGCTTTTACATGCTTGTCGGCCTCAAGCGCATTGAAATCGGCGCGATTGTCATCGCGGTGGCGATGTGCTATGCCCTCAAGCGGATGCAGGATAACACGGTGAAGAAACTCGGCAACATCTTCTGCGTGGCGACGCTGATTCTCAGCTTTGCCTATATCGTCGCGATTCACGAGGGGCTCTTCGATACGCTGGAAAGCATGGGCATGGATACGAAGGGGCGCGACATGCTTTATCGCTATGTGGCGAGGCAGTATTCCATTTCGCCGACGTTTCTGGGGCGAGGATTGGGATTCAGCAGCACGGCGTGGGATTTGACGGGGCTCATCGGTCCGGAATGGCGCGGCGTGCATCAGGACGCCTATCATAACGAATTTGTACGCATGTATGTTGAAGTCGGCTTTTTTGGGTATATCGTCTGGTTTATCTTCTATCTGCCGGTGCGGCTGAGCTACATGTGGAAGCACGGCGGCAAACGCGCGGGCATTTTGACGCTGGCGTTCAGCATCTACTGCATGATTACCTACGCGACGGATAACACACTGTATTATTATTTCATCAACCTGAGCACGTTCATCCTGATGCTGGTTGAACTGATGCCGGATGAGGAAACGGAGAGAAAGGCCAACTATGAAGATGCGCTTGATGAAGAAATGCTTGCGGGCGGCACGGATTAACAGGCTGATTCAGCCCATTGCCTGCGCTTTGGCCGACGACAAGCCGCTGGAGATGGACAGGGACGCGTGCATGCGCGTGCTGGAGGCCGCGCATCCGGATACGGGCAGGAGCGCGATTTGGGCAGAGCGGCTTCCGACACAGGAAAAAAGCAAGATTCAGTTGGACGTCATCGTGCCGGCGTACAACGCTGAAGCGACGCTGACAGAGTGCATAAACTCGGTTTTGGAGCAGCAAACGAAATACAGGTTCCGTCTCATTGTGGTGGATGACGGCTCGACGGACGGCACAGCGGCGCTTGCGGACACGTTCGCCGCGCGGGAAAACGTGCTGGTGCTGCATCAGCAGGACGGCGGCGTGGCGAACGCGCGCAACCACGGAATCCGGCTCAGCGACGCCCCCTATCTGATGTTCGTGGACGCGGACGACCGGCTTGCGCCGGGCGCAATCGAGCAGCTGATGGGCTGCGTTGCCGAGGCGGACGCGGATCTCGCGGAGGGCGGCTATTTCAATTTCAAAGCGGGCTATCGGCGCGCCCATCCGCATAAGGCGGGCAGGATGCAGCCGATGGAGGCTTACGGCATGCCGTGGGGCAAGGTTATGCGCCGGAAACTGTTTGAAAAGGCGGGCTTTCCAGAGGGATACTGGTTTGAGGACAGCGTGCTGCATCAGCTCATTCTGCCCGGCGCGCAGGGCTGCATCGGCATAGCGGACACGGTGGTGGAGCGGCGGCTGGCCGCGCAGAGCGCCGGACACATCAGCCGGGGCAACGTGCGCAGCGTGGACGCGGTCTGGGTGACGCTGAGCCTGATGCGCGACCGCAAGGCGCTGGGACTTTCAAACGATCAGGCGCACTACGAATATCTGCTGGATATGGCCGTGCTTTCGCAATACAGGCTGGAAGGGCTGGATGAGGAGATTCGCAAAGCGGCATTTGGCGTTTTCGCCGCGCTGATCATCGAGGAAAGCGCCGAAGGCTTTGCCACGCGGAGGAAGGACAGAAAACCGCTGGAAGATGCGCTGAAAAACCGGCAGTACGACCGATTCAGATGCTGGTGCGCGTGGTCATAAGGGGAAAAACAGATGATCAGTTTGATTGTGCCGGTTTACAACGGCGAACGGTTTCTGCGCGCCTGCGCGGATTCAATTTTGAATCAATCGATGCGCGAGATCGAGGTTATCTTTGTGGACGACGGCTCGACGGACGGTTCGCGGGAGATTTTGAAAGAATATGCGCGGAATGATGCGCGCGTTCGGGTGATTGCGCAGGAAAACCGGGGTGTGTCGGCGGCGCGCAACCGCGGCATCGAGGAAGCGAAGGGGGAATACCTTTGGTTCTTCGACTGCGACGACGTGATGCACGAAGGCGCGGCGCAGGCGATGCTCGACTGCGCCCAAAAGACGGGCGCGGATTTGACGGCTGCCGGATATTGTTATTTGCACGAGGAAAGCGGTAAAACGGAGACGGTGCATCTGCCCACGGAAGAGAAAACGCTGTGCGGCGATGCGCGGAGCCGGGCGATACGCTTTTCCGCGCTGGGCGGCTGCAAACTCTGGAAAGCGGACGTCATTCGTCGAAACCGCCTGCGCTACATGCCTTATCGGATTGCGGAAGACGTGGGCTTTTACCTCTGCGCGCTGGCCTGCTGCGAACGCATGGCGATGCTCGATCAGCCGGTCTACGATTACCGCGTGTACGATGGCAGCAGCGTGCAGCGCGTGACGCTCAAGGCGCTGGACTGCATCTCCGTTTTTGACGAGACGGAGGCGTTTTACCGCGCGCGCGGCATGGGAAACGCGTTTTACGGCGAGCTGCTGTATGACCGGATGTTTCACTATCTGCTCTGGATGGAGCGCCTGCCGCGCCTTGGGACAAAGGAAGAGCGGCGGCAGATGGAAGCGGCGTTTGAACAGTCGCGGCGCGCGCTGGATTTTTCCGCCGCGCAGAACGATGAAGATGTGACGACGCTCGTGCGCGCGTTTGACCGGAGGATGGCACGGCGCGCGTGGTATGAATCCAACGCTTACGCGGCGCTGTATCGCGCGGCCAGAGCGGCCAAACATCGACTGAAACGATAAGGATGCGAACATGGAAACAGCAATCAGCGTCATTGTGCCGATCTATCGGGTGGAAAAATACCTGCCCGCCTGCATAGACAGCATTTTAAACCAGACGTTTACGGATTTTGAATTGATTTTGGTGGACGACGGTTCGCCGGATCGATGCCCGGAAATCTGCGACGAGACCGCAAAGCGGGATGCGCGCGTTCGGGTGATTCATCAGGCCAATCAGGGACTTTCGGCGGCGCGAAACGCGGGCATAGAGGCTGCGCGCGGGGCGTGGCTGAGCTTTGTGGATTCGGATGATTATATTGCGCCGCAGTTTTACGAAAAGCTGTATCAAACTGCGCAGAGAACAGACGCGGACTGCGTGATGTGCAGCGTTCAGAACGTTGACGAAAGCGGAAAGCCGATAGACAGCGCACTGATGAGGGTGGCTGACGAGGTTAAAACCGGGCGGGAGGTTTTGCGGAAAATCGGCAGGGACGATGTAACGCCGTATCTGACAGCGTGGAATAAGCTGTACAGACGAAAACTTTTTAATACGCTTCGCTATCCGGCGGGCAAACAAAACGAGGATGTTTTCGTCTTTGTGGAGTTGTTTTGTCAGGTTCAAAGAGCGGCCTGCGTGGCCGAACCGCTCTATTTTTACCGGAAACGGATAGACAGCATCATGAATTCGGCGGTGACGCTTCGCAATTTGGATGAGATGTGGGCCTACGTGAACTGCTTCGAGCATTTACAGCAGGATGACGAGGAAAGCATTCTGAAAGAGACGGAAAAGCGCGTCTTTGCCAAGCTGACGGGCGTGTATTATCGGGTAACGGAGGAAGATCGGCACAGCAACAAAATGAAACAGGCGAAAAAAGCGCAGTGGAATATCGCCATGCGTCTCATGAAGCAGGGGCAGCTTGACCTGCGGAGTTTGGCGCGGACGCTGCTGTTTCAGGCGCTGCCCGGCGTATACGTCTTGAGGATGAAGGGATAAGGTATGGATATCAAATGGATGCTTTGCAGAATGCGGGCGATGAGCGCATCCGAGCTGGCCTGGCGCATGCAGATGAAGGCGCTGACCAAGCGGGAAAAGAAGCTGTTTTACGACAAACATCTGCCCGTGACGCAGTTTGCGCCGGATAAGCCGAGAAAGCCGGACGGTGCGCGTCTGTCGTTCAACTGGGAAAATGAGGGCACGCGCTACGCGGGCATGCGGATGTTTGATTGCTACGAGGAGCGGGATTACCGCACGCGGTGGAATACAGGCTTTCAGACGGAAAACGATTGGCCGGAAACGCCGTATTCCCCGACGATGCGCATCGGCCAGCGTGAAGATATCGGCGATATCCGCACCAACTGGGAGCTGAACCGCCACTTTCAGCTGGCTCAGCTGGCGAAAAGCTACTATGTCGGCGGGGACGAGGCGGATCTGACGGAATTCGCGGCGCTGTTTGAGGATTGGAACGCGCACAACCTGTTTCTGCACGGGCCCCAGTGGACGAGCGCCATGGAACTGGCGATTCGCGTCAATTCGTGGATTTACGCATGGTGCTTCCTGAACCGCGCGTTCGCCAAATGGAACAGGCGGGATGAACGCGGGCTGCTGGAGGCGCTGTCAAACGGCATTCAAGTCATGACGGCCTATATCGTGCGGCACAGGGCGCACGGTTCTTCGGCCAACAATCATTTGATTGTCGAACTGTATGCCGTTGCGATGGCGGGCCTTTTTTATGACGATGCGGCGTGGAAAAAGCTGGCCTTTTGCGGTCTGACCCGTGAGCTGGACAGGCAGAACAGCGAGGACGGCGTGAATCTGGAAATGGCGACGCATTATCAGGCGTTTGTGATGGAGGCCTACGGCCTGCTGATGCTCCAGCCGGGCACGGCACACATGACCGAGGGCTGGAAGCCGCGGCTGACGCAGATGAGCCGTTTTCTGTGCGACTGCTGCGGGGAGCACGGCGAGACAGCGATTTTCGGCGACGACGACAGCGGAAAAATTTTGGATTTGGGCGGACGAAACGTGAATGATATTCACGTGGTCTTGCAGCTGATGGGCTGCGCGCTGGATGAGCGCTATATCGACGAGCCGCCATGCGAAACGATCCGCTGGCTGGCGGCTGAGGAAGCGCAAAAGAAAAATGTCGAAAAAACGAGATATTGCAGCCCTTTGGTCAGCGTTCGGCGGGAGGGCGGCTACACGATTCTGCGCAGCAGGGATCAGGCGGTTTTGATTGCGCTGGATCACGGGCCGCTGGGCTTTGGCGCGTTGGCCGCGCATGGGCATGCCGACGCGCTGAGCATTCAGGCGTTTCGGAATGGTAAAAAAATCTTGACAGATCCGGGTACTTGGAATTATCATCTGTGTGCGAACTTGCGTGATTTGTTTCGCGCCGAGACGTGGCACAGCACAGTTTATGTAACCGGACAGCCGCAGTCGGAGATGCTGGGGCCGTTCCTGTGGGGACGGCGCGCGCAGACGCGGCTGTTGGATGTGCAGGAGGACGAGAGCGGCGTAACCGTTCGCGCGCAGACCGAGTACGGCGCGATTCGACACACGCGCACGCTGCGATTCGACAAAATGCGCACCCTGACGGTAGAAGACGCGGTTGAGGGCGCACAGGCCGCGGACGCGCGGAAGAATTTTTCGCTTGCGCCCGATTTGCGCATTCGGATCGAACGGAATCGATGCACGGCGGAAAACGCGGACGGCGCCGTAACGCTCACGGCGGACGGCGGCGACTGGCAGGAAGCGGAATACGCGTATTCCGGCGTGTACAACCACCGGGAAAAGGCGGCGCGCGTGACCTGCCGGGCAGAAGCCAAAACGGAAATTCAATTTTAACGGGCTGGGCTGCTCTTACAACAAGAGAGGAAGTTTTTTTGAAGATGGTAAACGTAAAGGGGTTGGGTTACATCGGTTTGCCCACGGCGCTGATGTTGGCCGCGCATGGCGTGCAGGTAATCGGCACGGACAAGAACGAAGCGTTGGTGCAATCGCTGCGCGAGGGAAAGCCGACGTTTGAGGAAAAGGGGCTGGACGAGCTGTTCGCCGAGGCGCTGAAGGCGGGCATTCAGTTTCAGACGGGCAATGTGGAGGCCGATACCTACATCATCGCGGTGCCGACCCCGTATGACAGGCGCACCAAGAAGACGGATGCGCGCTATGTGACGGCGGCGGTGGACGAAGTGCTCTCCGTCTGCCCGAAAGGCGCTGTGATCGTGATTGAATCGACGATTTCCCCTTCGACCATCGACAAATGCGTCCGCCCGCTGATTCAGGCGCGCGGCAAAAAGATCGGGGAGGACGTTTATCTGGCCCACGCGCCGGAACGCATTATTCCCGGCAATATGATCTATGAGCTGACGCATAATTCCAGAACCATCGGCGCGGACGAACCCGAAATCGGCGAGCGCGTGAAAGCGCTGTACGGCAGCTTCTGCCAGGGCGAAATTGTGCTGACCGACATCCGCACGGCGGAGATGACCAAGGTTGTGGAAAACACGTTCCGCGACATCAACATCGCCTTTGCCAACGAGCTGGCGCAGATCTGCCGCGCGGACGGCATGGACGTTTACGAGGTCATCCGCATTGCCAACAAGCACCCGCGCGTCAATATTCTGTCCCCCGGTCCGGGCGTGGGCGGCCACTGTATTTCCGTCGATCCGTGGTTCCTCGTGGGCGATTATCCGGACATCGTGAACGTCATCCGCGCGGCGCGCAAGGTGAACGACGGCATGCCGAATTTCGTCTTGAAGCGCATTCATAAGGTTATGCAGGAAAATGGGCTGACGGACGTGAGCCGCGTGGGTCTGTACGGCCTGACCTACAAGGAGAATGTGGACGATACGCGCGAGAGTCCGACGCTGCAGCTGCTGCACAACATGGACGAGCATCTGGCGGGCGGACGCATTCAGGTCTACGATCCGTATGTGAAGCGCGACATGGTGCCCAACCAGATGCACGATTTTGACGCGTTCCTCGACGCGGTGGATATGGTGGTCATTCTGGTTGGCCACGACGAGATTCGGCAGAACATGGAGAAATTGAAGGGCAAGATCATTTTGGATACCCGAAACATCTGCCCGCTGGACGGCGTGTATAAGCTATGAAAACGATCATGCTGGTCTTCGGCACGAGGCCGGAGGCCATTAAAATGTGTCCGCTGATTCAAGAGCTGCGGACGAGAAAAGACATCAGGACGCTCTGCTGCGTGACCGGCCAGCACAGACAGATGCTCGATCAGGTGCTCAGCGCGTTTCACGTCACGCCGGATTACGATTTGGCGATCATGAAGGACGGACAGACGCTTTTTGACGTCACCACCCGCGTGATGGAGGAGCTGAAAAACGTGCTGGCCGAGGCGAAACCCGACCTTGTGCTGGTGCATGGCGACACGACGACGACCTTCGCCGCCGCGCTGACCTGCTTTTATATGCAGATTCCGGTGGGACACGTGGAGGCGGGGCTGCGCACCTATCAGCTGGATTCTCCGTTTCCGGAGGAATTTAACCGGCAGGCGGTCGGCGTGGTTGTGAAGTACCATTTTGCGCCGACAGAGCAGGCGAGACAGAATCTGCTGCGGGAGAACAAAAAGCCGGAAACGATCTTCGTGACGGGCAACACGGCCATCGACGCGCTGAAAACGACAGTGCGGGCGGATTACCAAAACCCCGAACTGGAATGGGCGAAGGACAGTCGGCTGATTCTGCTGACGGCGCACAGGCGGGAGAACCTCGGAGAGCCCATGCGCGCGATTTTCCGCGCCGTGCGCCGCATTGCGGACGAGGCGCCGGATATAAAGGTGCTCTATCCCGTGCATATGAATCCGACGATCCGCGCGCTGGCACAGGGAATTCTTGGCGGGGACGAGCGCATTCGGCTGATTCCGCCGATGGATGTGGTGGATTTTCACAACATGCTGGCCAGAAGCGATCTGGTGATGACGGACAGCGGCGGCATTCAGGAAGAAGCGCCGTCGCTGGGCAAGCCGGTGCTTGTGCTGCGGGACACCACGGAGCGGCCGGAAGGCGTGGCGGCGGGCACGCTGAAACTGGTCGGCACAGATGAAGAGACGATTTACCGCGAGGCGAAGCGGCTGCTTACGGATGAGGCGGCGTATCACCGGATGAGCATCGCGTCCAATCCCTACGGAGACGGACAAGCGTGCAGGCGAATTGCCGATATTTTAGAGAAAGACTGAGGAAAAAACGGTGCAGGAAGAAAAGCGAGAAGTCGCGCCGAATCGATACCCCATATTGAATACCTACGTCAACGCGCTGTCCATGGATGAGACGGTGGATTACGTCAAGCGGGTGATCGCCCGGCGCACGCCCCCGGTGCAGCACGTGGTCATTAACGCGCTGAAAGTGAATCTGATGGAAAAAGACCCGGAGCTGCGCGAAATCGTCAACAGCTGCCCGCTGATTAACGCGGATGGCGCGTCGATCCTCTGGGCGGCCCAAAAGCTGGGCGTGCCCGTGACCGAGCGCGTGACGGGGATTGACCTGTTCATGCGGCTGGTGGAGGAAGCGGCGAAGAACGGGTACAAGATCTATCTGTTCGGTGCGAAGCCCGAAGTGGTGGAGAAAGTTCGGGACATTTTCATGGAGTGGTATCCGACACTGCAAATCGTCGGCATGCGCAACGGCTATTTTGGGCCGGAGAATGAGCCGGGGATTGAGGCGGATATGGCTGCATCCGGCGCGGACATGATGTTCGTGGCTTTTTCGTCGCCGAAGAAGGAATACTGGGTGCACCGATATCTCGATCAGCTGAACATCCCGTTTGTGATGGGCGTGGGCGGCAGTTTCGACGTGGTGGCCGGCGTGACCAAACGTGCGCCCCAAATCTGGCAGAAGCTGGGACTGGAATGGTTTTATCGGTTCGTTCAGGAGCCGAGGCGGCTGTTTAAACGCTACATCATCGGCAACATGACCTTTATCCGCCATGTAAAACGCGTGGAGCACGCCCAAAGGCAAAAGGGCTGACCATTCGGGAGGAAAACGCGCGATGCGGACAAAATATTCCCTCATCAATATTGTGGCGGGCGTGGGCGGCCATCTGCTGAACATGGTGCTGTCGTTTATCAGCCGGATGGTCTTTATCCGCTATCTGGCGGCGGCGTATCTGGGCGTCAACGGGCTGTTTTCCGACATTCTCGGCATGCTGAACCTCGCGGAACTGGGCATCGGGTCGGCGATGATTTTCAGCATGTACAAGCCCGCAGCGGAGGATAACCGCGAAGAGCTGGGCAGGCTGATGAACCTGTATCGCATGCTGTACAGGATTGTCGCGGCATTTGTGTTGGTCGTCGGGCTTGCGCTGCTGCCGTTTCTGGATGTGCTCATCAAGGGCGATTCCGGTATCGAGAATCTGCGGATCATCTATCTGATGTATCTGGGCAATTCGGTCTGCTCCTATCTGCTGTCGTATAAAAATTCGATTCTGCTGGCCTATCAGAAAGCCTATGTCAGGACGGTGATCGAGCAGCTGCTGCGCACGATGCAGATGATTCTGCAAATCGTGGTGCTTGCGCTGACGGGCAATTTTCTGCTGTATCTGGCGTTGCAGATTGGCACGCTGATGATGACCAACGCCGTCGTCGCCTTCAAGGTGGACAGGGATTATCCCTATCTCAGGGATGAAAAGCGTCTGCCGGACAAGGAAAAACGGAAAGACATTCTCAAAAACATCATGGCGATGGGCATGCACCGATTCGGTTCGGTCATCGTCAGCGGCACGGACAACCTGATTATGTCCGCGTTCGTCGGACTGACCAGTGTGGGCATATATTCCAACTATCGGCTTGTGCTGAAAAGCCTGAATGATTTGCTCTGCAAGGTGTATTCCGCGTTTACCGGAAGCGTCGGCAATCTGGGCGCGACGGAAGACGGCGAATACGTCTATAAAATCTATAAACAGCTCGATTTTTTCATGTTCCTGTTTTACGGCTACATCACGGCGGGATTGGCGACGCTGTTTAACCCGTTTATGCGGTTGATGTTCGGCGAAAGCTATCTGTTTCCGATGCGGATCGTGCTGGTGTTGATTGTGCAGTTTTACGTCAGCGGCATGCGGCAGATCAACCTGCAATTCCGCGAGGCTATGGGGCTGTTTTGGCATGACCGATACAAAGCGGTGGCGGAAGCGATCATCAACCTGGTAACGTCGCTGATTCTCGTGCAGCGTCATGGCGTGACGGGCGTGTTTCTGGGCACGATCATCAGCACGATGACGACCTGTTTCTGGGTGGAACCGTATGTGCTGATGAAATATGGCATCAAAACGGATTGGCAAAGCAAACTGAAAACCTATTTTGCGGATTATGGCCGCCGGACGGCAACGGTGCTTGTCGGCGGTTTGATGGGATATGGGCTCTTTGCAAGACATATCGATACAGTTATGATGTTTATTTTAAAGGGCGTTGGGTTTACAATGGTTTATGGCGCGCTGGTTCTGGCTGTATTTGGAAGAACGGCTGAGTTCCGGGCGCTGTTTGAACAGGGAAAGCGAATTATCGGCCGCAAAATGAGCAAAGGCAAATGATAAGAGCGTTGCGTCGGTCGGGGCGGCGCTTTTCCATAAAGGGGAGCGACAGATATGACGGATATCCAAGAAATGAGCGTGCGGCAGCTCCATAAGGCGCCCGGCGAGGACACGCTTTGGGCCTGCGTGGAAGCGTTTCAGAACGAAAGATTCCGAACCGTGTCCGGTCTTCCGTACAGCTATCATTTGAAAATCGGGCGCAGAGGCGTATATACCAAAGAGCTTTTTGTGGATAGGCGCGAAAAGAGCAAAAGCATCACATGGAAAACGGTCATGCAGGCATTTGAGGCGGTGCGGCAGGAGAAAAAGGAACGGCCGTTGATCGCCAGACCCAAGGCGTTGGGAGATGTACGCGGCATTTCATACATTTATCCGATTTTTTACAGAATCGGTTTGATTGATGTGCCGGAAAGATTTGGGCAGAACATGGAAGAGGAAGAGCCGGACAAGTGAGGAACAGCCTTTGAATCGCGCTGAAAAGACGAGATTCGAGGCTTTTTTAATGAGCGGAAGAATGTGGAAGACAACGCGGTTATGCCGCCCAAAGCATAAGTGGGGAACAACACGAAGAAAAAGCGACGAAAGAAGAGGATGAGAGGATAAAACGCATGCGGAAACAGGATAACATCGAATTCGTATCCAGTTGTTCGAAGGCTCCTCCAACATGTGCCATTACTACAAGG
>ENA-UEPH01000425-UEPH01000425.1-human-gut-metagenome-genome-assembly--contig:-NODE-425-length-50534-cov-6.751055_pt1 | contig 50534 bp, 51 predicted proteins | sample MGYA00242891_ERZ507898 | MGnify/ENA primary metagenome ERZ507898 (study PRJEB26167, sample SAMN06115411) | human gut metagenome | host: Homo sapiens | place: China:Guizhou | collected 2014-10-15...
GGCTTAGTTTTTTGTACCCAGTTTAAGAATACCTTTATCATGTGATTCTAAAGTATCCGGAGAATATCTGTATGCTTTGTATGCCTATGGTTATGCATAAAAATCCCAGTGATAAGAGTATTTATCACTGGGATTTTTATGCCCTTTTGGGCTTTTGAATGGAGGAAAATCACATGAAAATGATTAATATTGGAGTTTTAGCTCATGTTGATGCGGGAAAAACTACCTTAACAGAAAGCTTATTATATAACAGTGGAGCGATTACAGAATTAGGAAGCGTGGACAGAGGTACAACGAAAACGGATAATACGCTTTTAGAACGTCAGAGAGGAATTACAATTCAGACGGCGATAACCTCTTTTCAGTGGAAAAATACTAAGATGAACATCATAGACACGCCAGGACATATGGATTTTTTAGCAGAAGTATATCGTTCATTATCAGTATTAGATGGGGCAATTCTACTGATTTCTGCAAAAGATGGCGTACAAGCACAAACTCGTATATTGTTTCATGCACTTAGGAAAATAGGTATTCCCACAATCTTTTTTATCAATAAGATTGACCAAAATGGAATTGATTTATCAACGGTTTATCAGGATATTAAAGAGAAACTTTCTGCGGAAATTGTAATCAAACAGAAGGTAGAACTGCATCCTAATATGCGTGTAATGAACTTTACCGAATCTGAACAATGGGATATGGTAATAGAAGGAAATGATTACCTTTTGGAGAAATATACGTCTGGGAAATTATTGGAAGCATTAGAACTCGAACAAGAGGAAAGCATAAGATTTCATAATTGTTCCCTGTTCCCTGTTTATCACGGAAGTGCAAAAAACAATATAGGGATTGATAACCTTATAGAAGTGATTACGAATAAATTTTATTCATCAACACATCGAGGTCAGTCTGAACTTTGCGGAAAAGTTTTCAAAATTGAGTATTCGGAAAAAAGACAGCGTCTTGCATATATACGTCTTTATAGTGGCGTACTGCATTTGCGAGATTCGGTTAGAATATCGGAAAAGGAAAAAATAAAAATTACAGAAATGTATACTTCAATAAATGGTGAATTATGTAAAATCGATAAGGCTTATTCCGGGGAAATTGTTATTTTGCAGAATGAGTTTTTGAAGTTAAATAGTGTTCTTGGAGATACAAAGCTATTGCCACAGAGAGAGAGAATTGAAAATCCCCTCCCTCTGCTGCAAACGACTGTTGAACCGAGCAAACCTCAACAAAGGGAAATGTTACTTGATGCACTTTTAGAAATCTCCGACAGTGACCCGCTTCTGCGATATTATGTGGATTCTGCGACACATGAAATCATACTTTCTTTCTTAGGGAAAGTACAAATGGAAGTGACTTGTGCTCTGCTGCAAGAAAAGTATCATGTGGAGATAGAAATAAAAGAGCCTACAGTCATTTATATGGAAAGACCGTTAAAAAAAGCAGAGTATACCATTCACATCGAAGTTCCACCGAATCCTTTCTGGGCTTCCATTGGTTTATCTGTATCACCGCTTCCGTTGGGAAGTGGAATGCAGTATGAGAGCTCGGTTTCTCTTGGATACTTAAATCAATCGTTTCAAAATGCAGTTATGGAGGGGATACGCTATGGCTGTGAACAAGGATTGTATGGTTGGAATGTGACGGACTGTAAAATCTGTTTTAAGTATGGCTTATACTATAGCCCTGTTAGTACCCCAGCAGATTTTCGGATGCTTGCTCCTATTGTATTGGAACAAGTCTTAAAAAAAGCTGGAACAGAATTGTTAGAGCCATATCTTAGTTTTAAAATTTATGCGCCACAGGAATATCTTTCACGAGCATACAACGATGCTCCTAAATATTGTGCGAACATCGTAGACACTCAATTGAAAAATAATGAGGTCATTCTTAGTGGAGAAATCCCTGCTCGGTGTATTCAAGAATATCGTAGTGATTTAACTTTCTTTACAAATGGACGTAGTGTTTGTTTAACAGAGTTAAAAGGGTACCATGTTACTACCGGTGAACCTGTTTGCCAGCCCCGTCGTCCAAATAGTCGGATAGATAAAGTACGATATATGTTCAATAAAATAACTTAGTGTATTTTATGTTGTTATATAAATATGGTTTCTTGTTAAATAAGATGAAATATTTTTCTATGGGGTATATGCGGGCAAAGTCCGCAAGCAGTGGCAAGAGCGCCCCAATATTTATAGCCTGGCCCCAGAAAGTTGGCAAAAAGGTCATCCACGCGAATCCAAAATTGTTCCAGCCATACCTCAGGAGAAACCGGAAACTGTCCAAGTTTCCGATGCCTGGTCCAAGTTGCGCAAACAAAGTTGGGCACGGTTGTTACAGAAAGTCTATGAAGTTGACCCGTTTGTTTGCCCAAAATGCCAGGGAACAATGTCGGTTGTGGCGATAATCGAGGATCCCAAGGAGCTTGCCAAGATTATTAACTGGGCAAAGCAGCAGGAACGGGAGCAGCCAGTGGCCGTCTGTGCTCGTTCACCTCCTGAGCTTGCTTTGGTGTAGGTATAATACCCAAAAACGAAGTTTATGCGGAACAGGATAACACCTCGAAATCGGAGTTTATATGGCTTCGTGGGGGAGTTATGTGTTTGAGCTTTGTCGCATTAACGCGAATCAGGGGTTGACGGCAGAAATAGACTGGAATTACACTTCTTGGAGTCGGCGTTGCCGGAAAATTCTGATTGGATTAGTTGTTCGGGGTGCGAAAACAGTCGTAGTTCGGGGAAAAAACCGAATTTTGACCCAAAACCGCGAAAAACTCGAAATGACAGTTCCTATCAGTTTTCATAATGAATTAAAACAAAAAAATTAGGCTGCAAAGATAGGGAAAATGTGTCAATTTGCGTAAGTGATAATTAGTCAATTAAGATAAATGCTACTTTTGTAATCAAAGCAAAATGATATGAGCAAGATTTTTGGAATCGTAAATATAACCACCGATAGTTTTTCCGATGGAGGACTTTATTTAGATACAGATAAGGCAATTGAGCATGCTCTGCATTTGGTTGAAGATGGAGCAGATGTGATTGATTTGGGAGCCGCTTCCAGTAATCCTGATACAACTGAAGTGGGCGTTGTGGAAGAAATCAAAAGACTCAAACCTGTCATTAAGGCTTTAAAAGAAAAAGGCATTTCTATTTCTGTTGATACATTTAAACCTGAGGTTCAGAGTTTTTGCATAGAACAAAAGGTTGATTTTATTAATGATATTCAAGGTTTTCCTTATCCTGAGATTTATTCAGGCTTGGCAAAGTCAGATTGCAAACTTGTGTTGATGCACTCCGTTCAGCGAATTGGTGCAGCTACTAAAGTTGAAACGAATCCGGAAGAGGTTTTTACTTCCATGATGGAATTTTTTAAAGAAAGAATTGCTGCTTTAGTTGAGGCTGGTGTAAAGCGTGAACGAATTATTCTTGATCCGGGTATGGGCTTCTTTTTAGGCTCTAATCCAGAAACATCTATTCTTGTTTTGAAGCGTTTCCCTGAAATTCAAGAAGCTTTTAATTTGCAAGTAATGATTGCAGTGTCACGGAAATCATTCTTAGGTAAAATAACTGGAACCGATGTGAAATCTCGTTTAGCACCAACTCTTGCAGCAGAAATGTATGCATACAAAAAAGGTGCAGATTATCTCCGCACCCATGATGTTAAGTCTTTATCAGATGCCTTGAAAATATCCAAAGCCCTAGGTTAGTTTTATTTTTTTAGCTTTCTAAATGAATATGCTATACTTGCTCTGAAGTTGTGTTGGCGTACTTGACTTAGGTCTGGATCTTTCGAACTGTTACTAAGAGGGTAATCATAGCCAAACATAAACTGGAAATGTCCTAATTCTAAACCTGTTCCAATACCTACACTATAATCAAGAGGACTTAAACTTCCATCACTTCCAAAAGGTTTTGTGTACTTCTCTTGAGTTTTCGTAGCTAAATAGTAGTGTTTGTTGGTAAATCCAAATAATCCAATATTCAATCTTGCGACCGGGAAAGTCCTCTTGAAAGTACCACAAGTTCGCGGGATGGAGTTTTATCCCAGCTGCATCGAGAAAGGCATGCGCAGTGAGCGTGCTCTCAAGCTCGCCATCGCCGAAATGTATGTCAAAGGAGTAAGTACCCGCAGGGTCTCGGATATCGTCGAAATTCTTTGTGGCACCGAAGTCAGCTCGTCCCAGGTCAGCAGGCTGGCAAAGGAGCTCGATGAAGAGATTACGTCTTGGAAGGCGCAGCCTGTCGGACAGATTCAATACTTGGTACTTGATGCGACCTATGAATCGGTTCGCGTCGGTTCCCATGTGGTCAAGCAGGCGCTTCTAGTGGCTATTGGCGTTGATTACAGCGGGAATCGGCATATTCTTGACGCCGAAGTCGCGAACAGTGAGGCAGAGGTAAACTGGCGTTCCTTTCTCGAGGGTCTCGTACGACGAGGGATGCACGGCCTGCGAATGATCACCAGTGATGACCACTCAGGACTGCGCGCGGCAATCGATGCTGTCTTCCCTGGAATTCTGTGGCAACGCTGCCAGTTTCATCTGCAGCAGAATGCCCACTCCTACGTCACGAAAAAAGATGAGATCCCGCTGATAGCCGCTGATATTCGGAAGGTGTTCAATCGGAATATGTCAAGATAGTTTATGCCAGATTTTTGAGAGGTTTGCATCAAGCAGCCTTCGAAAGAGGACGGCATGACATTGAGACCGGCAAGGCGTCGTAGATACGCACTTTCCCAGTACGCCACCGTAAGGGGTTTTTCTCTTTGGCAGCAAGAATGGTTTGGTTTCTTTTTTCCTCGGCGCCGTAGGCGTCCGACTAACGCCGAAGTTAAGTCGTGCCGCGAAGCGGCATCGGCTTGAACGCATTGTTAGACATCATTGCCGAGCACCTTGGTGATCTCGCTTTTCATGAAGTGAATAAATTCTTCCAACTTATCTGCGCGCAAGACCGAGCGATCTTCCTCTTGCCCAAGATAAGCCTGTCTAGCTTCAAGCAAGACAGACTGATGCTGGGCAGGTAGATGTTCCATTGCCCAGTTGGCAGCGACATCCTTCGGCGCGATTTTACCAGTTGCTGCGCTGTACCAAATGCGGGACAACGTAAGCACTACATTTCGCTCATCGCCGGCCCAGTCGGGCTGCGAGTTCCATAGCTTCAAGGTTTCATTCAGCGCCTTGATTAGATCTTGTTCAGGAACTGGATCAAAGAGTTCCTCCGCCGCCGGACCTACCAAAGCCACGCTATGTTCTCTCGCTTTCGTTAGCAAGATAGCCAGATCGATGTCGATCGTGGCTGGCTCGAAGATACCCGCAAGAATGTCATTGCGCTGCCATTCTCCAAATTGCAGTTCGCGCTTGGCTGGATAACGCCACGGCATAATGTCTTCGTGCACGACAATGGTGACTTCTATAGCGCGGAGAATCTCACTCTCGCCTGGGAAAGCCGAAACCTCCAAAAGATCGTTGAACAAAGCTCGCCGCGTTGTGTCATCAAGCCTTGCGGTCACAGTAACCAGCAAATCAATATCACTGTATGGCTTCAGGCCGCCATCCACTGCGGAGCCGTACAAATGTACGGCAAGCAACGTCGGTTCCAGATGGTGCTCGATAACACTAAGCACCTTGGATAGTTGCGTCGAAATTTCGGCGGTCACTGAGTCCCTCATGATGTCTAACGTAAGGATCACCGGCGGCTGAAAGCCGTCCGGTGGATTATTTTGTTGGGCTGGTTGGTTCAATACTCATGCATCTATCCCAGTTTCGATGCGCTTGGTGAGTTCTTCGATAATTGTTGTAGGTAAGCTGATGTTATCGTTTCGTGCTGCTCTTTTCATCAACTCGCAACCCCACTTCCACGTCTCACGGTAAGCATGCCAAAGTCTTGCTTGATCGAGGTCGGCTGTACAGGAACGGTAGCGCCCATATGCTTCCACGGAGATATCTTTTTCCAGCCCCTTTGATGGGGTTGGCCAATGCTCTGTTGTTCCTTCTGCCAGACGGACCAATTTGAGTAGATTACTGTGACTGTCGCTCAATAAGGCCCAGGCTCTTGCAAATTCTCCTCTTGCCAGCACGTTTATTCCAAACAGCACCAGGTTTATGAAGTTAGCCGCAACCGACATTACCTCGGTGGTCGTATTGCGATCGGGAGGATTCCCGACAAAGGGGCGCAGATATCTTTCGATTGCGCCTGTTCGATCGACAATGATCGTTGACTCTAGAGAAGGGAACCAGGCATATCCTTGCCATGTTTCGATAATCGGAATTCTTGATGCCGGTTCGAAATGAAACTCACCCCGGACCAGGTTTGTAAAAATCGCAGTATGATGTCCATAGTCATCGGCAAAATAAAGCTCAAGCGTTTCAATCTGTGCAACCCAGTGTTCCTGATCGATATTGGGGAAACTCTCATCTTTAAAGAATAATATAAATTCAATATCGGAGAATCGGTCGCCCTCTCCAGTTGCAAATGAACCGAACATAAACGCGCCCTCAATACGGGCATCTTGCACACAAAGCTCGCGGACGCGCTCTATCATTTTCTCCTGCAACATAAAAACCTCCGGGGAAAAGCTGTTCTCGTTCGCATTGCTCAGGTACGTAAAACGGCATCTGCACACAGCCAGAAAAGCTTCTCGCGTATGGCGGTTCTTGATTGCCATGAACGTTCATCCCATTCTAAACAGCTCAAATCGTCACCGCCATATAATACCTGCCCTAGGACTACACCACGAAATTGAGCAACTGCCATCATCCCAGCGCTTTCCATTTCTACTGTAAGACAGCCTTCTTCTTTTCTCATGGCAATTCTATCCGGTGTCTCCCTGAAAGGCGCATCGGTCGTCCAAGTTTTACCGATATGATACGGAACGTTCGTATTGCTCAGGGTGTTTACAAGGGCCTTCACCCCCGCTTCGTGCGCAAACACTTCTCGACTTGGCTGCAGGTAATGATACGAAACGCCTTCGTCGCGAATTGCGCTGGATACAACAACCAAGGTACCAACCGTTATAGGCTTGTCAAGAACTCCACAACCTCCACAAACCATGAATTTACGACAACCATAAGCGATGACCTTTTCGAGCAGGCCTGCAGCCAGTGGAGCGCCGACACCTGGATGGAAGAATGCCAATCGCTGGTCACAGTATTCAATTTCATAAATGGGATGAGGTCCATCCTCCCAATAGTCTGTTACCAATACCTTTGCATTGTGCTCGATTACCACTTTATCGATCACTTCTCTGAAAAAACAGATTACACAAAGCTCAGGCATGTCCAGAGGTTTGATGACCTTTGAAGGTTCAATAAAAGCTATACGAGTTGAGTCGTATTCAAGAATAGGAAATGTCATATTTATAAATCCTTGGTATAGCCCAACAAATTATTAATTCGTTTCTTTATATCTCGTCTTAGGTGGTGCCGATCATGAGTGCCCGATCAGACAACTCCACTCAAAAAATGCTAGATTACACTTAACAATTGGCAATTTCAAGAAAATACTTGAAATTTTTCCTTATGGATATCATATTATTTTCATAATAAATGTGAAGAGGATATCCCATATGATCACGTTGCCGAAGGCGCTTTTGGACAAATATGACGATTGGCTGGAACGGGAGGCGGTTGATGCCAACCGTCATGGCGAGCACCGGAAATGGCTACGCTATTATCTGGATTTCTGCCACAAATACGGGAATGGATACCTTGACGAACTGAGCCTTGGTCTATTCGCCGAAAAGCTGCAAGACAAAGGTCAGCACCCTTTCCAGATCGAGGAAGCGTCACGTGCCGTTCGTTTGTATTACCGAATGGCCGGGGAAACGAAAGATGCCCTGCCGACACCTGCCTGCGAACCTGAAAGAATCTCAAAACTGCCTCCGGCCACCATGAAATCTGAAGGTGCGTCCTGGGTGGGTGAACTGACAAGGCTCAGGGAAGAAATCCGGATTCGTCATTATTCTGCCAAAACGCTATCGAGTTATTATGGCTGGGCCAGAAAGTTCCAGGCTTTTGTCCGGAGCAAGTCCCCCACATTGCTTGATACCGACGATGTCAAACGGTATTTGACGTGGCTGGCGGTGGAAAGGGATGTTGCGGCCTCAACACAGAATCAGTCATTCAATGCGCTGTTGTTTTTTTATCGACACGTTCTGGGCAAAGAATTCGGAAAAGTTGATGGCGTTGTACGCGCCAAGCGGCGTAAATACGTGCCGGTGGTCCTGTCCCGGGAGGAGATCGACATAGTTCTAAGTAAACTTGAGCCTCCTTTTGACCTTGTTGTAAAACTGCTTTATGGCTGTGGGCTCCGGATATCGGAGTGTCTGGATCTTCGAGTGAACGCATTCAACCTTGAGATGGGTGTGCTGACAATTCATGACGGCAAAGGCGGAAAGGACAGAACGGTGCCTTTGCCCGAAACCTTGGTTCCGGCTATTCGTTCTCAACTGGAGGTGGTTCGCTCCATTCTTGATCAGGATTTGTCTACGGAAAGCTTCGCCGGGACGTTTCTGCCACACGCACTGGAACGCAAATATCCAAAAGCTCCGACAGAATTTATCTGGCAGTGGTTTTTCCCGGCCATATTGCTGACAAAAGTTTCAGGCGCAAATGAGTTCAGACGCTATCATTTGCATGTGTCGCATGTGAACAAGGCCATCAAAGCGGCATCCGATTCCACAACGCTGACAAAGCGCGTGACGGCGCACACTTTCCGCCACAGCTTCGCCAGTCATCTTCTTCAGGCAAATTACGATATCCGGACGATACAGGAATTACTGGGGCATAGTGATGTGCAGACAACAATGATCTATACGCATACGGTCAAAAGTTCGACAAAGAAAGAGCCTCGCAGTCCGTTGGATTTTTGAACGCTTCAGTCGAGCAGGCGCATTTGGACGTGTTCGCGAGAGGGAATGCGCAGGGCCAGGCCGGGCTCGAGCGCCAATGGAAAAAAGAGGTCGTTGTAGTCGCAGATGATCCACCAGAGCCGGGCGTCACCCAGATAGCGGTGCGCGAGCAGATCCAGACGGTCGCCCTCAACCACGGTGTGCAGGCGGTCGTCATATCTCGGAGTAGTGTCGATCCGCTGGCGCATGCCGAGGGAGGTACCGTCACTGTCCCGGTAGAGAAGACAGCGGGCGTATCGGGAATCACGGCCGATCATGAACGTACCTCCGACCAGTTGATGGAACGGTCCACATATTCCTCAAGAACAATATCCACCTCGGCCCGTTGCGGCAGCAGGTTGTCCCGGTCGAACAGGCCGAAGAACCGCGCCTTCACCTGACGGACGATGCAGGTCACGCCCGGGTAGAGATCGCCGAAAATCAGCAGTACGCGGTGCGGCGCGTTCTTGAGCATGGTTCCGGCGTGTTCCGGATATTGCAGCGAGCGAAGCCAGTCGACCTTCTGTTTGACCGGCCCCTTGAACAGCTCGACCTTGAAGGCGATCCGGCGCGGCTCTCCGGCGACGTACTGGTAGCGCGGGTGGCTCATGCCGGGGATCTTGATCGTCGCGTAGTCGGTCGACTTCTCGTCGCTGATGGAGTTGGGGTTGTACTGGAATTCGAGCCGCTCCCCCGTGTCGGCGTCCACCAGATATCCCTTGATGGGCTGTTGATCCCAGGCCATTGCTTACACCTCGGCGATCTCGATGATCGGCTTGCCCAGTTGTCCGGCCCGGTCCAGTTCCCGCCGCATGCCGCTGGAAATGCCGTTGCCGGTGAACGCCCATACCTCGTCGCAACATTCCATATAGGCCAGGCCGCAGGCGATGCCCGTCTCCCGCTGCTCGGGAACGCTGTCATCGGTAAAGGTCGGATACAGCAGGTGCGGCGCGAACGGCGCGTGACCACTTCGCATGACCCGGCGGCAAAGCGCTTCGGCGACCCTGACGTTTCGGGCTATGTCGCCCGCGAACGGGCTGCAGACAAAGATGCGTTTCATCGGTCCTCTCAAAGGGTTTCGTAGTTTCTGATCTTCCGCTCCCGAAGATCCTTGTAGACGGCCTCGGCCACCTTCCGGCCATCGATGTTGGTGGTCACGCTCAGTTCCACCGGGCGGTCGGCCAGGCCATCGAGGCGCGAGAGCAGGGATTCCAGCAGCTCACGCAGACCCGGACCGGCTTCCTCTCCGCGCATGGGTGTCGCGGGAGCGGTGCGAGCCGGAGCGATCAACCGTTCGGAGGGCACCGTCTCGGCGAGTCCCGATTGCAGGGGCTTCGCAATCGGAGTCGGCGCGGCCGTTATGGGCAGCTCGATCCCTCCTGGTACCAGAGAGGCGTCTCCCTTTTCCGGTATCGGTTCCACCGCGAACGGCTGGATATAGCTCTTACTTACCGGCTCGACGGCCGCTGCGACGGTCTGCACGATGCCGTTCATCGGTTGCGGAGGCGGCGCGGCAGTGGCCATGACCGGCTGGAGCATCAGCATGGCGCTCAGGGCCTTGGGCACCAGGCGCTCGTCCAGACGCGGCACGAGACTCAGCACGCTTTCGATGATGCGTTGCCCAATCGATTCAGCGGGCTGCGCGGTCTTGAGCGGTTGCTTCTGCTCGGCCACCTGCGGAATCGGGGTCTGGACTCCCAGCATGGCGCGAGCGGAGGAGAGCAAACCGTTGGCGATCCCAGCGCTTCTATCCTTGATCGCCTGAATGCCCGCGCTCGCGCCGCTGGATAGCCTCTGCCAGAGGGTTTGCCCCTCGGCACCGGCGTTGGTAAAGATTCGACCGACAGCCCCGGGGACGGCCGACAGTGTGGCAACGATCCGGTCGCGGACAGTGACGGCTCCCGTGGCCAGCGCGTCCCAGGCATTGACCTGGGGCGGTTTGAGCGCCAGTACGGGCGTGTCGCCAAACAGGGATTGTTTGAGACCGCCGAAGATGGCACTGGCCTTGGCCGCGACGGTTTGAGCCCCGGAGGTCAACCCATCCCAGAGTTTTCCAGCCATCCGGAAGGGAGCCGAGGCGGCGTCCATGAGGTTTCCGCCTGCCGTCTTGATCTGCTGCCAGGCTCCCGCAGCGGCCGAGAGAATCCCGCGAGCGGCGAAGCCGAACACTTTTGCAGGCAGCGACTGGGTAAGGCTCATGCCGTCGGCGAGGGTCTTGAGCAGCGCGGAACCGGAGACGGTCAGGCTGGCGAGTGGTCCCTCGCGGGCATCGGAGAATGGCAGCAGATTGCGCAGCTTGCCCAGGACGTTCTTGAGCATGGTGAAGGGATAGGTCACCGCCGACCAGATCCCTTCGCCCAGGGTGATCAGCAGCTTTTTGCCCGCCTCGAAGAAGGTGGTGTCCCCGGCGAAGAAGGAGCGCACGGTGGCAAACAGCTCCCGCAGGGTGCTGATGATCGGCAGATTCAGAATCGCCTGGCCGATCTGTCCAGCGGCGTCGGCCACCAGGCGTCCGATGGAGGTGAATATCCCGGAAATGAAATTCCAGACACCGACCACCACATCCCGCGCCCAGCGGAACGGGGTGGCAAGAAAATCGTAGACCGCTCCGCCAACGGCCTTGAGACCGTCCAGCAGGGAGATGTCGCCGGTCAGTACTTGCCAGACCGCATAGACGATCTTCCCGGCGGCCACGAAGGCCTCGCCGATCATGCGCACGGGCAGCAGGAACTTGTAGATGAACTTGGTTGCTCCGATCAGGGACCCGACGATGATCTTGCCGACCCAGACCACGCTGCGCACCACCACCGCCAGGGTGCGGACGATGAGCGACAGGTTCCAGGCCACGATCTTCAGGGCGAACGCCAACCCCTGCAGAAGCACACCGGCGACGGTGCCGATAACCGTTCCGAAGGTGCGCCAGGACGATCCGTCGGTGGCGCTGGCCGCCACGCCGAAGATCTCCACCACTGAAAAGACCGCGCTGGCCAGTGCCGCGTAGGCGCTCATCAGTGTGCGGACGGTTGGTTCGAGGATGGCGCGGATGCGGCCAAAGGCATGGGAGAACGCGGCCCACAATCCGGCCAGGGCCTCACGAACGCGGTAATAGGCCTTGAAGACGGTGACCACGAAGCCCAGCAGTCCGGCGGATTCGAGCTTCTTGGCCAATTCGGCCGACATCTGCCCGACGCCGCCGCTGAGAGAACCCACCAGCTCTCTGATCCCCTGGAACACCAGCGAAACCTTGTTCCAGGCCCCGGTGATGACATCCTGGATGCCGCCGAAGTTGGTTTCCCAGGCGCGTTTGAGCAAATATACCGAGAGGATCACGCCCGCGATGATCGCGGTGACGGGCAGAAAATAGGTCGCGACCGCCGAACCCACTCCGGCGAGCGCGGCGCTGATGGCCACGAACCCGGCCTTGATGGCGGGAAGCATGAGTCCCACCATGCCCACGGCGGCGGTGACGGCTCCGGCCACGACCAGAATGGTGCCGAGGGCCATGGATAGCCCCAGGACCACCCGGGTCACGCCCGGCATCGATTTGGCCATGCGCTGCAGGAACAGAATGAAGCGGGAGACGCCGTTGATCATCGGCGTGACCACCGGCAGCAGAGTGCGGCCCAGAATTTCGCTGAGGTTGGCCATCTGCTGGCGCAGGAGCAGAAACCGGGCTCCGATGTCCTGATTCATGGCGTCAGCCATCTGTTCGGTGACCGCCGTGCCGGTCTTCATGGCCCGGCCCACCGAATGGATATTGCCTTCGAGGCTCTCCATGCCCGCCGACATCTGCAGCAGGAACTTGACCGCCTCGTCGGAGCCGAAGGCCTTCTTCAGCTTCACCTGAGCGGCGGCGTTGGAGAGGTCGGGGAACTGGCGCTTGATCTCCTGCAGGATGGGAACCACGCCCTTGAGGCGGCCACTGGTGTCGGTGAAGGACAGGCCAAGCTCGTCACCGGCCTCGGCCGCCTTCATGATGAACGCCTTGTACAACGTGCCCGCCTCGGAGCCGGGCATGGTGGTCTGAAGCTGACCAAGCACGGCGAGCTGCTCGTTCAGCGGAATATTGCTCGCGGCCGCCACCGCGCCGATGTTCTTGATGGCGTCGGCCATCTGGGTGCCGTTGGTCTTGAACGAGGCCACGGTCTGCGCCATGGCTCCTGAAAAGGCGGTCGCCCATTCCATGTCGTTCATGTCGGCCATGATGGGCTTGAAGATCCCGTAGGCCGTGGTGAAGGTGCCGACCATTTCCTGGGTGGTGGCCTTGGTCGCCTTGGCGGTCATGGCGGCCATGGAGGTGAAGACGCCCACCGCCTCGTCGCTGAGGTTGGACAGGGCCGATTTCACATCGTAGGTGGCGGTGATGAAGGCGGCTTTGTCGGCACCGGACCATTGGTTGGTGAAGGATTCGGCGGCGTCCTCGATAGCCCGGAGATCCTGCACGCCGAGGGACGCCAGCTCGCCCAGGGCTTTCTGGGTCGCGGCGGTGGAGGCGACCAGGGCGGCGGGTACTGCCATCAGGGCCAGTCCCGCCCCCAGCATCATGGTCCCTTGCTGGATGCGGTCCAGGTTGCGGGTCATCCGCTCGCTGGCATCCGCCACGGTGGAATCGAGGTCCATCATGGAACCACGGATGCGCTGCGCGTTCTGCGAGAACGCATCCTTCATCGATACCACTATGCCCAGTCCGAGATCGCCGTTCATCTATCGCCGTTCCGTTTGCTCACGTTCAAAATCAAGTTGCCGCTCGAGGGCCTCGACGAACTGACGCCGGACCCTGAGCGGCAGCGAGCGGGTTTCCGACCAGCCCCAGTGCAGTCCGCCGTAAGCGAGAAAGAATGCGTCGCTTACAAGCGAACTCCGGGGAACAAAAAAGCCGGTTCGGCCTCCAGGCGGGTGCGGATCTTGGTGCCGCAGCCATCGCATTCGGTCTCGACCGAGGTGTCGATTCCCGCGTCAACCCGCGACATCTCCTGCCGCAGCGCGTTGCGGTCGCGCATCGACATTTCCGCCAGGCTCTTCTTGGAGGGTGCCTTGCCGTCGATGTCGAGGACGCGGATGAGCATGGCCGAGGTGATGTTGGGCTCGCGCAGGCTGGCCAGACGCTTTTCCTTGTGGCCGTCGAGATATCCGAAGCGCACGGTTTTCTTCGAGCCGGGCAGCTTGAAGGCGAACTCCCGCTCCTCGCCGTAGGGGGTGACCTTGAGATCCTCGAGATTGATGGTCACAAAGTTGGTCATGCGGCAGGAGCTGTTCGGGCAGCTCAGCTCCAGCTCCACCTCGTCGCCGAGGGAAATCTGGCGCAGGCGGACCAGGGCGAACAGCCGGTCACCCGAGAGCAGGTTCATCACCTCGGCGAGATCGGGATCGGTCTTCTCGTCCAGCCGGACGAAACAGTTGCGGAGCACCTGGTTGATCGCCTCTCCGGAACGGATCAGGCGCTGGTTGGTGAGCAGTTCTTCCTCGGCCCCGGTCATTTCCCGAAGCTCGAGTTCAGTGCCGCTTGGCAGTTCAAAGCTATACATGGTCGATCCTCCGGTTTAGGTCCAGTATTGGAAGCAGATGGTGAGCTTCTCGATGGTGTTCTCGGTGTTGCCGCCTTCGAGCTCGTCGTATTCGAGCGCCTTCACCCAGGCCCCGTGCAGGGTCCAGCGGCGGGTCTCGTTGCCGGTGCGGTCGTAGCGGACAACGTCGATGTCGCGCATGTAGTCGGCGGGAAGACCGCCGGTGACGGCGTTCACGTCCACCTGTTTTTTGATCCATTCGCGGGCCGCCTCGTCGGAGCCGTCCTGCAGTGCGCCTTTCTCGAGGGTGATGTCCTCGAACTTGACCCGTCCCGCCACCTTCTGGTCGAACATCGAACCGGCCGGAGCGAAGGCCACTTCCTCGAATTCGGTTTTGGGCTCCTGTCCCTTGTGGAACAGGGCCACGTCGAAACCGTTTACCTCGATGGCGAACTGCCAGTTCTGGTAAAGGCTCTTGGGCATGTTTCCGCTTCTCATAGCCGTGTTCTCCCGTTAGATGATTTCTTTGAAGTCCGCGCCGGTGCTGGTCAGGATGAAGTTCAGCTCAATGAACTCCGCCGTCTTGGTCGGCTTGACGAACACGCGGGCCACCATTTCGTTGCGGTCGATGACCGCCGGGGTATTGGTCTCCTCGTCGCACTGGAAGGCGAAGTCGTAGAGGCCGCCCTTGTCCTTGATGTCCTGCAGGAAGGGATTGATCAGGCGGCCGAGGGCACGCCAGGTCTGGGGATGGTTCGGTTCGAACACCACGAAGCGGGAGGATTCCGAGATGGCTTCCTCCATGTACATCATCAGGCGGCGGACGTTGATGCGGTCCACGGCCGATGGCTGGCTCTGCAGTGTCTTCTGCCCCCAGATGTTGATGCCGGTGTCGGGGAACACGGCGATGACGTTGACCCCTTCCGGATAGAGCACATCGCGCTCGCCACGGCTGGTCTTGTAGGCCAGGGAGAGCGTGTTGAAGATGCGGCCACGGTCGATACCGGCGGGCGCGTTCCAGACGTTGGTCTTCTGGTCGCTGCGGGCGATGCAGCCCGCCACCGCGCCGCAGGGCGGCACCAGCTTCTTGCGCGAGTTGACCGGATCGCTGATCTCCAGCCAGGGGTAGTAGAGCGCCGCGTAGGAGGAGTTGAAGGCCGCGTGGCTGTACATCCCTTGTCCCTTGCGGAAATCTACCGCTTCGAGCGGCTCCAGGTGCATGGGCGTGTCGGCGATGAACAGCAGATCCTTGCGCCCCTCGGCATAGGCGATTCCGGCGTTGATCACCGGCACCGTCGTGACGCCGGGGACCATCAGCAGGTTCAGGGCGTCGATCTCGTCAAAGCCATAGAGGCCGGTATGCTGCGAGGGATCGCCGATGAAGTCCGCATCGGCCAGATCGGTCAGACCATTGTCGCCGCCGCTGAGCGTGAACACGCCCAATGCCGGACGGTCGCTGGGCGTTCCCATTGCTGCGGCCAGATCCTGGACCAAGATGAAATCCGAGCGGTCGTTGATCGCCAGCTCCACATGGTTCGGCAGCGTCTCGTCCATGCTCAGATCCTTGAACACCTCGACCACATCGCCTTTGTGCCGGACCACCAGGTTGAAATGGTTGGCCGGATCGAGAGAACCGTCCTCGATGGAGATGGAGAGTCGGTCGCCCCAGACGCCTTCGTTCACGGCCTCGATCCGCAGGGCGTCGGCGGGCGTCGCCTCCCGGTTCTGCAGCACGATGGAAGATTTGAGCGCCGTCAGGGTGTCCCGGTCGGTGGAGTCGGTGAGATGGGCGATGCGGGTGACGTAGAGGACCGACCCGCCGTTGTCGAAAAACGCCCGTGCGGCGTAGGCCAGATAGCTTTCGTTGATATAGGAGCCGAAACGGTTGATAAACTGTTCCCAGCTCGTCACCAGCACGGGCTTGTTGGTCGGGCCTTTCTCGGCCACTCCGACCATGGCAGCCGACGAGGTCGAGATCTGCTTCACATAGAAACTGAAGTCCGTTTCCCGGGTGTAAATCCCGGGCGATAGATAGGTCGGCATGGTTATTTCCTCCGCTTGCTGGTGGTCTTGGCCTCATCGGCTGCGGCGTCATCGGTTGCCGTGGGCTTTTCCGGTTCTGGTTCCGCGCCGCCGGTCAGGTCGGTGATGCGCACCAGGCCGCGTTTTCCGGCGGTCTTGATCTCGGCGGAGAGGTCCTTGCGGGCGATGCTCTTGCGTTCTCGCGGCCCGAGGTGAAGGGTTCCCTGGCCGGAGAGGTTGAACGTCAGGGGTTGGAACTGCAGGTTTCTGATCTCGATCACGGTTGTTCTCCTTTACGGTTGAATGGTTCGTTGCTCTGTCACGTCGCCGTGAAACTGGAAGGTCCGGTCCCGGATCAGCCGACCGTCGCGCAGGTCGCCGTCGTACACCGGGCAGGATTCGATGCGGATGCGTCCGGAGCTTTGCCGGAGGTTGGAGAGGTTCACCCGGGCCAGGCCGCCCAGAGGAACCAGTTCGGTAAGGTTCAGGCTGCCCTGGTCGGCGATGGCGATCTCCGGGTAAAGCTGGAGGAACCGCGACACCGATTCGTGAAAACCAAGCAGTTCGGCCTCCCGGTCCACGGTCACCACCAGGTCGAAATCGAGGTGATAGAGACGGGGAAACCGGCACTCCTCGAAACTCAGCTCCGCGACATTCTTCTCAAACAGGCGGCTCTGGCTGCGGCGGAAACGGTCTTCCGCCAGCTTCGGCCCCTGGAGGATGACGCTGGGGGTACGCTGGACCTCGAACAGGTCATCCGGGAACACCAGCACGGTGTCCGGGTGGATGGCCTGTTTGGCCAGGCGGATCAGGATTTCTGTGACGGTCTGTATCGTGCTCAAGGGACGCCTCCGTTTTCTGCCTGGTTACTTACCGGAAGCGCTGGCGATGTGTCGGAGGCTCAAAGCGCGGAGCGGATCGCCTCGCGATAGTTCTGGAGGATCTGCTCGCGGTACTTATCCATCACCGGATGCAGAAAGGGTCTGGCGGGGATGATGATGGTCGCGCCGTTCGGATGTTTGATGGTGGCCCCGTACTCCATGACGGCACCGATGTTCACCATGTCTTCCCCGTCCTTGTTGACGGTGCCGCGCAGCAGGCCGACGAACGCCTTGTCGGCCATGATCTTCTGGGTGATGGCATTGACCAGAAAGCCGGTGTCGATGAGCGCCTTGCTGGAGCCTTTGCGCTCGATGGTGCTCTCGGCGAGTTTCACGAAGGGCTGTCCGCCCGGGGCCTGGGAGCGAATCCCCCGCTGGATCTCGCGCACCAGAAAAAGGGCGTTACGGATCGTGGCCTGACGCAGGGCCGTGGCCAGGCGCGGCCCCATGCCGGTGGTCAGCTTGGCGCGGGCCTTGTCCCAGTCACCGGTCCGCCTAACGCCCATTGAGTTTCACCAGTTGCAGGTTTTTGTGGGTGACGGTGCCGAAGAAGTGTTCTTCCTCCACACTCTGTATGCGATAGGTTTCCCTGTCGGTGGCCAGGCGGTCTTCACCCCGGACGTCGGCATCCGGAAGGACACAGGCAAGCGCGTCGATCTTGCCGCTCAGCTCCTCCGGCGGGGTTTCGTTCAGTTCGAGGGGGATGACGGAGATTTCCGTGTATTCGGCATCGTCGGTGCCGTAGAGCCGCTCGCCGGGAACCACGCGCAGAACCCGTGTGGTCTGACCCGAGGAGAGGATCAGCCGGGCGACGTCGGCCACGGCTTCGGCGCGTTCCCGGTCATTCAACAACATCGAGATCGATCCCTTGTTCGTAGATGACCGGCGTAAGGCCGCTCGGGGTCAGGATGTAGGCTTCCTGATCGAGCTGGGTGGCCGGACGCAGCTCGGTGAGCCGCTGCCGGTAGTCGGCGAGCAGATCGGCCTCGAGCTTGGCCCAGTGGCCGGGCTGGCCGGTTTTGTCCACCCGCTTGTCACCGCTGGAAAAGGAGAAGGCGTTGGCGGTGGCCGAACGCATGACCTGGCAGGCGTGGATCTGCGCCATGATCACCAGGAGCTCGCGGACCTCGCCGGTGGGATCGGGGGTGATCTCTCCGACCGTGATCGTCAGCGATTGGTCGAGGTCGCGGCCAACCCGGAAAACGGCTTTCCGGACGCATCTCTCCAGAGTCTGGTCCTCGAAGAGAGATGCGCCCGGATCGGACAGGTCGAGCCGCAGGTCGGCGATCAGGTCACTCAGCAGCACCTTGCAGGCCCTCCAGACGGCTCTTGAGCGCGTCGATCACCGTGCGGCGTTTTTCGGTTTCCATGTAGCCTTTGAGGGTTTCCGGATTGGCTTCCTCATTGACCTTGGAGATGGCGTCGGTGGCGGAGAGTTTGCTCAGGTCCACCGGTTCCGCGTCCTGGTCGGGCTCTGGAGGGGCGAGCGGTTCCTGCTTCGGTTTGTCGGCCATGGCCAGGCGGCCGTTCTTGAGCGCCGCCTGGATCTGCTTGGTGAGGCGTTCCACCTCGACCACCTGGCCGGGCTTGAGTTTCAGCCCGGCGTCGGGGATCACCAGAACGCCGGGACGGATGTTCTTGATTCGATTCATCTCACGTCACCTCCCGGATTACGGAACCAGTTTGACCTTGGCCATGATGTCGGGGCGGGTAATGCCCTGGCCGATTTCGGACCACACCAGCCAGCCGGTCTTGAAGCGGGTCTTCTGATCGATGGACTCCGTCTTCAGGTTTTCGCGCACCGGCATCTTTCCGACCTCTTCATCCGGGACGATGATGATCTCGTCCAGCGGCATGGAGGCGGTCAGCAGAATGCCGCCGGTGCCGTAGTTCTTGATGACCCCCTTCTGGCGCAGCTCGAGCTTGGTCTGGGGATCGAGGTTCCAGCCGCGCATGTCGTTGAACCGGCGGCCACGCATGACGATGTACTTCACCGACAGCTCCAGGTCCTCGATGATCGAGATGGCCTCGTTCAGGGCATCCTCGGTCAGCAGGTCGCCGGTGACCTCGATGGTGTTGGCCGCCTGGATGGCCGAGGAGAGCACCGAGATGGTGCGGCGGTCCATCTCCTTGCGGATGGCGTCGGCGGCGCTGGTCTGGATGTCCATCAGCGTGCCGATGTTGCCGTTCTTGAGGACGGACACGTCCACCATCGGATTGGAGTGGATGCGGTTGGTGGGGAACTCGACTTCGTCCTTGCCCACCTCCTGCTCCTGGGCGTCGCCGTCCTTGCTGATCCAGTGGGCCTTGACGGTCGGTTTCTTCTGGTAAACCGGACGTTCGCCCTTTGGCAGCGTGTGCTTGGTGAGCAGCAGCGAGGAGATCTCCTTGCGCTTGATCTCCTGTTCGATGGGCGCGGCAATGGCGGCGGCAAGCGCTCGCATGCCTTCGGGCGACTCGAGAGCCTCGCTCATGAGCCGCGCCATGGTTTCCATGTATTCCTGGGAATGGATCTTCAACTGATTGGTTTTCATGTGCGTTGGCTCCTTGGGTTAGACGAGCAGGCGGAATTTGAGGACGCCGCTCTGTACGGAAATGGCGTGGGCGACGACGTGCTCTCCGGCCGCGACGCCGTTGGTCAGGCGACCGCCCGCCGAAACTTTCAGGTCGTCTCCGGCGACGACGGTCCCTTCGAAGGCGTCAGTCTCGTAAACGCCGCCGTCGCAGTAGATGCCGGGCATTTCGCCACCGGCGTAATCCTTGATCAGGATGCCGAAGGAGCGCTTGGTGGGATCGGTGTTGACGGCGAACAGGTCGTCGCCGACCACGCGGACCACCTGGCCGAGTTGGCCGTCGCCCTGGATGTGGCCGTCGCCATAGGCGAGGCTGCGGTGACACGGATTGATGAATGACATGGTGTTTCCTCCTTATGCGTTGATTTGCGAGTGTTCGGGAGAGTCCTCGCCGACACGGTTGCGGTAAGCGGCCATGAACCCGTCGCGCAGACGGTCCTCGAGCGACACCTTGCGGTCGTCCACATCGTGGGGCCGGACACCGGCGTCGCTGCGTAGCGGGGTTTCCGTCGATGCCTTGGCGGCGGGCTTGCCGCCCTGGTCGCTGTCGGCGGGTTTCTCTTCCTTGTCCTTGTCCGCCTTGGCCGATTTGGGCAGGCGTTCGTAAGCGGCCTCGGTGGCGGCGAAGGCTTCGTCGGACAGTTCGGCCAGGCGTTTCAGCTCGGCTTCCCGGTCCTCCTCGGAAGCGAAGGAGAGCCCCTGCTTCTCCAGACGGGTGAGCAGCTTCTTGGCCCGGGAGCGGCAGGCGGCCGCCTTTTGTTCGGCTTCCAGTTCCTGGACGCGTTTCTGCAGCTCGGCCACCTGGGCCTTGAGCTGCCGGTTTTCCTTTTCCAGGTCGGTAACGCGGGCAGGATCGCCTTCCTGCTGGGCCGGTTTCTTCTTGGCCGCTTCGACGGCTTGGTCATCGGTGGGTTTGGTTTTGTCTTCCATCGTGGAATCTCCTTCGGGTTGGGATTGGTCGGGCTGGCTCTGAAGGGACGCCACCTGCAGAATTCTGGCGTTCTCGTCCGCGCCCTTGCGGTCGAGCAGCCCCAGTCCGGTGAAAGTGACGCCGTGCAGAATCTCGAAAACGGGTTGGCCGTTGAAATCACGGCCCTTGAATTTGCGCAGGTGGGTGCAGTAGTCGGCCTTGTTCTGGAAGCGCTTGTGGCAGACCGAGCATTCGCCCTCCTGGTAGTCGCACTCCATGGAGACCTGGGAGATGATCCCGCGCTTCATCAGCTTGTAGGCCAGCCGGGCAGCCGGGGTGTCGTGGACGTACAGCTCGCCGACGCATTCCACGCGGCCGCCGTTGTCGTCCTCCAGGTAGTCGGCGGCGACGATGCCACCGACGATGTCGTTGAACTCCTGCGAATGCTGCAGATCGACCTTCTTGTTCACGGCCGTCATGTGCCGACCGGACAACTCCTCAGCGGTGAAGTGGTCGCCGTTCTTGTTGGTCCCGGTGCGGCAGAGCACGAAGCTGAACTGGGGGTCGCCCGCCGAGCCGACATCCATGGCCTCGGTCGCGAGGCGTTCGCCTTCACCCAGCCGGATGTCCACGGGAATGCTGGTGTGGAAGTTCGCTGCGGCGGCCATCGGAACGGGTTTCTCCTCCCGCTCGGCGCTGGCCTTGGCCCAGGGAGCGCAGACGAACAGACGCTCCTTGGCATTGGAAGCCTCGCCGTGCTTGGAGGTGATGGCGTAGTGGTGATCCTTGGACTTCATCCGGCTCTGTTTGCCGAAGGAGCCGATGATCCGCTTCATCTCCTGCTCGTTGGGATAGGCGTGATCGCGGTAGGAGATCAGCCAGTTCGGGATGTGTTTGGCGTTGCCGAGAAAGGTCTGGAAGAACTCGCTGGCGTTGGCCTTGGTGACGGTCTTGTGGTCGGTCTCGTAATACTTGACCTTGGTGTCGGCCTTGATTTCGAGCCCTTCCCAATAGGTCATGAGCCCCTCCACGAAGTGGTAGGCCCGCTCGTAGTTGGTAGTCGAAAACTCGGTGGCGTAGGGCGGATCGAAGTAGGCCAGATCCGCCTTGGCTTTCGGCAGCAGGTCGTTGATGTCCTGCCGGTGCGCCTTGTTCTCCTTGTCGTTGTCGAAGACCAGGGCGTTGATGCGCTGCAGGTTCTTGCGCAGACGATCCTTGAACTCGTCTGGAGTGTCCTGGCGGCGGCCATAGTCGGTGGAGGACGAGAAGTGGCCGAAACCGCCCTTGCCGCTCATGCAGGTCTTGCCAAGGCCGAACAGAGCGATGTCTTTCTTGAAGCCGGAGAGCTTGTCGCAGTTGGCGCGGATGGTGTCGATCAGCGCATGGACGCCCTTTGCGAAGAAGATGCCCTTGAAGTTGTCCTGGACGAAGCTGCCCGCCTTGGCGTTGTCGGCCAGAAGCGCTTCGATCTCGTCCTCGCTCAGGCGAACCGAGTTGTTCTCGATGATCGCCTTGGCGGCGTGGTGGCAGTAGCGGAGCCGGTCGTTGGCGATGACCTGGAGGCCCTTGGTCTTGTACATGTAGGCCACGACCGCAGACCCCGAAAATGCGTCGAGCACGGTGCCAACGCCTTCCGGGGTATGCTTCCAGATCCAGTCGACGAGCTTCTGCTTACTGCCGATGTAGTTGGTGATGTACTTGGGGCGTTTCTCGGGAGGGAGCTCTTCAGGAGCGGACTGTTCGGCGGCCTCGGTCCCGAGCGCATCGGGATCGAGAGTCAGCGCCGCATCGGCCTCCAGTAGAAACGCCAGCCTTTCCAGGTCTGTGGCGAACAGTTCCATCAACGTCTCCGGTCAGTTTGCTGTGCTCTCCGCGACCTGCGGGGAGCGTTCAGCGGTTACTTACCGGAAGCGTCGTTGATGTGTCGGAGGGTGACGGAGAATTTCAGCGGGTGGGGTTCAGCCGGGCCAGAACGGCCTTGCCGCAGGCGTCGAGGGAGGGGTATTCGTCGCTCTCGGTGATCTCGGAAAAGACCCCGTCATAGGGGGAGCGGGACAGCCGGTGATATTCGAGAAAATTCGCCGGAAGCGAGGTGGCCTCGGCCTCGACCAGACGGTTGACCACCCAGGCGGCCTCGTCCTTGCGGTCGGCAAGCCCGTTCGGCCCCCGGTCGAGGTAGTACATCTCCACATCCAGACCGGGACCCGGCCCCTGAACCCAGATGCCCACGGTCACGTATTCCGGGACGGTGGCTTGCCGGTCGGCCATTATCGAGTCGATCATATAGCGCAGTTTCATGACCAGTCCTCCGCGATCTGGAGATGCTCTTCCAGAAGCTGGGCGTCGATCCGGTGGAATCTTTCGGCGTTTTTCTGTCGGTAGGCGATCCAGCGTTGCCAGTCCGCCGCGAGCTCGGGCTCCGAGACCGGCTCCATCATTTCGACATGGTGAATCCGGCCCAGATCGTCGGTCAGCTCGACAATCAGCCAGCCTTCGGCCTCCTTGCCGTCATGTTCGGCCATCAGGGTGTCTTCGACCCGGACATCGACCACTTTGATGGTGTGGGCGTGCTGAAAGCCCTCGTCGTAACCGAGCGCCTTCCACAACAGCCAGAAATCGGTGCGCAGATGGTTGCCAGCAGCGTCGAAATGGGGTGCGATCCGGGTGACGGTGAAGCTGTCCACCAGGGTATCCAGAAAGAGATCCCCGGATTCTCTGACCGTCATGCGGCTGCCCCGGCTGTTGAACCAGTGCAGCGCTTCCTGCAGCCGCCGTTTTTCCTGCTCGATAAAGTCCTTCATGGTCATTGTTTGCGTTTGCTCCAGCTTTGCGGGGTATGGACGATGTCCTCCACCTTGCGCCCGTCGGGCAGTTTCTTGATGCCGCGCCGGGTGAAACTCTGGATGATCTCCCGGCGTTCGTTGTCGCTTCTGGCCACGATGAACTCGATGTTGTCCAGCAGCGTCACCGAGTATTTGAAGATGGTCTCGTTGCCATGGCGCTGCGAGAACCGCTTCCAATCATCGATGCTGGCTCCCCGGTTGCGCTGCACGTAGTCGTCAATCACCTTGCCGTAGGCGTCATGGTCATAGCTGATGGCGTCCATGCGCCGCAGCATCTGTTTCTTGAAGTAGAGGGCCGGTGAGGCGTCGCTGGCCGGTTGCTTCTTGATTCGGGTGAAGAAATAGCTCGCGCCGCCGGTCTGCATGTCGGCCACCGGGGACATTCCGCCCGGAGCCACGCCCATGCGCATCTTCTCGACCGTGCTGACCATGGCTCCGTTGTTCTCCATGATCAAGTCGATGAAGCCGGACATGCTCTCGCCGTTGGTCAGATCGTGGACCAGCGAATAGCCCTTCATCTGTTTTTCCAGCTCCTCATCGGTGATGTCGAACCGGAACTGGTGCCGGTATCCGCCCTTGGCGTCGCGGTCCAGAAAACCCGCCTGGTATTCGCCCAGCGGGTTGTATCCGGAAAGCTGGGTGATGTCCTGAACTCCCAGTTCCTTTTGCCAATAGCCGCGCAGAGCCTGGACCCGCTCGGTGGTGGTGGCATTGCGGTCGTCGAGGGATTTCTGCAGTCGTTTGTAGTCGGCGCTCTTGTCGGTCTTGCGGATGTAGGCGAGCTTTTCGAGATACATCTGCTCGGCGTTTTCCGCCGTGGCCACCCGGGTATCGATCCCAAGCTGTTCGAGCTTTTCCAGCATCGCCTCGACCCGTCCAGGGGTGGCGTCGCCGTCCAGGATCATTTCCAGCTCGCCGCGCTGGGCATAGAGGTTGGTGTCGGACCAGGGGCGATAGCGGACCCGGGTGCCGTCCTCGAAGGTGACGGTGTACTGGTGCCCGTCCTGCATGCGGGAGTTGTGATTGAACAGCGTCCGGTTGTCGATGTCGTCGGCCTCGACGGTAATGGTGCCGGACCCGATCCTGCGCTTGGTATGGGTCACCTTGCCACGTTCCACCTTGAACGGCGGTTTCTCCTTGGGTTTCTGCGCGTCGAGCTTGGGCAAGTACTGATCGAATACGCCGTTGGTGGCCCGGTCCCAGTCGACGGACTCTTCGATCTCCTTGACCCATTTCAGATAGTGGTCCGCCATCTCCTTGACCTTGGGGTCGGCGCTCTTTTGCAGGGTCTCCAGTTTCTTGCGCAGGCGCAGGGCCTTGTCGATCTTGGTCCGGTTGTACTTGCCGTCGCCCACGTGGAAGTTGACGTTTTTGACGGCGTCCAGAATCGTCGGAAAGAAGCTGTCTTCGACCAGCGGTTGTCCCTTTTCCCCGGCCGCCGTCTGCACATACCTGCGCAGCACCTCGTCGATGCGGCGGTCGGTGTCCGGCCGGATCTTCATCTTGACCACGGTGCGCTTCTTACCCTTGAAGCTCTCGGTGAAGATCAGCGCGTTCTGGTCCTCCACGTCGCCGCTGTCGAAGGGCAGCGTCTTGCCCTGCCAGCCGAGTTTGCGGGCCTCCTCGACCAGGGTCTCTTCGGCGGAGGAGAGCAGCTTTTTCTTCCCGGTGGCTGCGCTCAGCTTGTCGAAACGGAAGCCCCGATCCCCCAGCACATCGGCGTAATAGCCTTCGAAGTCCCGCCTGAGATTGTGTTTCCGCTCCAAGACCAGATCATAGAAATGCCGCAGCCCGGCCGGGTCCTTGGAAAACCGTCCCTCGGCGTAGGGCCGCAGCAGATCGAGGTAATCCTCGTCGGCGATCTTTTCGACTTCCTGGATGTAGCGAAGGGTCGCGTTCGGATCGACCCGTACCTTCCCTTCCTTGGCCGCCCGGAAGACCTTGTTGTAAAACGGCTCTTCCTCGCCGCAGACACCGTTGGGGTGATAGTCGAGCGAGAGCTTGTCCTGCCCCAGAAACTTGAATGCCTGGCCTTTGTCGATGCCGTAGACGCGACCGCCCCGGGCGCGGATGAACTGCTTGGAATGTCCGTCGTGGTTAGCGATCAGCCAGTCGACCACATGCTCGCGCTGGATCTGCTCCAGTTCGATGGTGGTCAGATCCTGTGGCAGGATGTTGCGAAAATCGAAGTCGTCCCGCAGATCGGTACGCCATTTCTGGATGGAGCCGGTGCGGCCGTTCAATTGGATGGTGCGCACCTCGATGGAATGGGGGTCGATCAGGCGGCCAATCTTGTAGGCGGCTTCCTCTCCGAAGGCGATGAACTCATCATCCTTGCGGCCAATGGGCTTGAACAGCCATTTGTCGCCGTTTTCGTCGGTCCAGAACTCCTTTTCGTGTGCGCCGCCGACTGCGGCCTTGCCGGTTTTCTTGAATTTTGACGGCAGACCTTTCTGCTGCCACGCTGAATCGACTGTGGCGAACTCCGCGCCTTTCTTGCCGATCTTGGCCTCGGGCGGCTTGACCGGGCTCGGCTGTGGAGCCGGTTTCGGCGGCTCTTTCTTCGGCGTGGCGGGCTTGGCAGGAGCGGTTTTCTTCTTGCCTCCATGCTTTTCGGCCCAGGCCGCGTGCTTGGTGTCGATGCTGGCCTGAACCGCCTTGATTTTCGCCGGGTCGGTCTCGGTGAAGAGCGTGGTCAGCTCGTCTTTGTTGGCCCACTGCCAATACTGGACCTTGGTCTCCTTGGCGAGCGTCTTGAGCTCTGCCGATTTCAGTTTTCCGACCTGATCCTGGAAGAGCTGTTTTTTGAGGGCGATTTCCTTGCTGTGGGCCGCGAGCAGCTCCTGGGGCAGATCGGTGCCGCCGGAAACCGCCTGTTCCGCCTTGGCAATCGCGTCGAGGAAATCCTTATAGCCGGTCGGCGTGTCGGGAACGACCACGGCCTTGGCGGCGTCTTCGAGGGCCGTTTTCTGTTTCAGGATCAACTTCTGCTTGGCCTCGTCGACCGCCTTTTTCTTGACCGACTCGGCCATGTCGGCACCGGCCTTCTTCTGCAGCGCCTCGACGAGCTGCTGTTTGTTCTTGAGGATGCCGATGCCGTGCTTCTGTTTGGCCGCCGCGAGTTTCTTGCCCATCAGACCGCTGTGATCCACGCCGGGCTCCAGCTTGTCGAGCAGCTCGATGGTCTCCTGTTTGGTCATATTGAGGGAGATGCCGTTCTCCTTCGCCATCTCCTTGAGCTGCTGGGCGGTCATGCCCTCCAGCCCCTCGGCGGGAGGGATCTTTGCCATCTGGGCGGCGAGCAGCTTGGCCTGTTTGAGTTCCGTCTGCTTCAGCCCGAGCAGCTCGACCAGTTCTTCCTTGGTCCGCAGCAGGCCGATCTTGTGTTCCTTGAGCTTGGCGCTGAGTGCCGCTCCGGCCAGGTCGCCGTGATCGATCCCGGGTTCGGCCAGATCGAGCAGCTTGATGAAATCGGCCTTGGTCCGGGCGATGGCCACGCCGTTCTGTTTCGCCAGGGTCTGGAGCTGTTTGACCGTCAGCGAGCCGAGGTCGGCGATGTCGCCGTTTTCAAAGGCGCTCTTGAGCTTGGCGTTCTCCTTGGCCTGGGCGTCGGCCATGCCTTCCAGCACGTGGGGCGGGAGAATGCAGGCGTCCCCCTGCGATGCCTGGGCGGCGGCCTTGGCGGCCATCTCGCTGCCGCAGACGGTCATCGGCCAGGCCACGATGTTGGTGCAGCGGCAGTGCGGGTGCGCGGGTTGCTGGGGGAACTTGTCGATGGGAAAGGTCTTGCCGTCCAGGCCGCCGCAGACCGGGCACATGCGCTCGTCTTCCATGGCCAGCCATTCCAGCTTCTGGATACCGACCCGCTCGTGGAACTTGAGCCTGCCCATGTTGTGGGCGCGGAGGACCTCGGTGCGGGCGATCATCTCCATGTGGTACTGCGCCTTGCTGAACACCCGGCTTCCGGCCTGGCGAAAGGAGTCCTTGTCGATGATCACCTTGCCCATGTCCCGGACGATGTCGTCGGCTCCCTTGCCCGTGGCGACGCCGTTCAGGATGGTGCGCTTGATGCCGTCTGCGAGTTCGCGGTGGACGTCACCGGCGAGTGTGAGGTTGTACTGCGCCATGAAGTCGAGGGCGTTGGTGTCGACGATGGTGAACACCTTGGTGGCCAGCTTGTCGATGCCCTCGGGCTTCAGGTCGGTGTAGAACGGCAGCGCAGCGTCGGCGAGCTCTCCGATTCCCTGCTGGATGCCGAGCTTGAAGGAGTCCTTGGTCGTCCTGCGAAAGACCAGGGTCTGTTCCCGCTTGAGCCGTTTCATGGTGTCGTCGAGTTCGAGCTGGAGCTTTTCCAGCCCCTTGAGGGCGGCGAGCTTGTTGTCCGGCAGGGAGCCGAGGGAGCGGTACTGGAGGATGGCGCGGGCGACCTCGTCTTCGGCCTGTTTCAGCGCCTGGGTGAGCTGGGCCGTGACCTGGTCGTTGTAGCGATTGCGGTCCGTCAGGCTTTTCAGGGTGGCCGCCTGGATGCGCTGCTTGAGGTCCGACGGCATCAGCGGGGCTCCCGGCGGTCGATGAAACGACAGGCCGGGGCGTCGAAAGTGCGCTCGCTGTTGTGGACCCGGCAGTGGTTGGTGTCAGCAATAAAGTGGCTGCACTCGTCGCACACGGCCGCATCGCCGGTGGACTCCAGGTCGCCCGACCAGACTAATGCCGCCTCCGCCGTGGGTTCATCGTCCTCGGCCGGAATCCCGAGCATCTTCCGGGCGCGAGGCACGCTGAGGATGCCGGAGACGACCATATCCACCACCGGCTTCACCTGTTTCTCGTCCATCAGGTCGATCTGTTTACGTTCGGTCTCGCGGTTGGCGGCCTCGATGTCCGGGTCCAGGTCCATCTTGAGCTGAAGGCTGGAGCGGCTGATGAGTTTGCGGTCGTAGAGTTCGATGAGGAGCTTCTTGAAATCGACCGCGTCGCTGGGGTCGAGGTCGTTGAAGATGAACTGGATGCTCTTGTCGCCATGGCCGTTCAGCTCCATCCAGTCGTCGAACACCCAGTCGAGGAGCTTGCGTGCGGCCTGTTTGATCTCGCGGATCATGACCATCATCTTCTGCATGCTCACCGAGGCGGTGGCGAAATTCGGGCCGTCGCCGGTCACCAGCGAGCGTGACAGACCCAGGGCCACCACGATGTCTTCCTTCACCTCCTTGACCTTGTCCTCGACGTTGAGGACCTGGCCATCGGTGCCGTGGGTTTCGACGTTGACGTAGAACGGGACCACCAGGCCGCTTTTCATGTCCATCTTGTTGACCATGTCGCGAACCTGTTCGAGCATCCGCTGGTCCGGCATCACCATCTTCTGGCCGAACGCGCCGCCCACCTTGAGCAGGCGGAACGGCGTGGCCCAGCGCTTGGCGATGGCCTGTTCGGCCCGGCGGTAGTCGCGCAGCAGTTCGATGGCTTGAAAGGCGGGAAGCACGAGTGAGTTACCTCGGGGCGAGAAGGCCGGAGCATCCCATTTGAGATGGATCACCTGTTCAATCGGTAGGTAGATTTCCTCTCCACCCCCAGGAGTTTCTTCAGGGAACTGCCGAGCCTCGATCAGTTCGCCCTGGGCGTATTTGACCTTGACCGAAACCGGATTGACGCAGACCAGTTCCTCGATATCCTGGCCGGACTTCGTGAATCGCTTGAAGCCGATGGCGTCGCCTTTCACCAGGAGCTGAAGAACCATGTCCTTGATGAACTGCGAGACGTTCAGCCGCCAGGCGGCCTCCAGGGCCTGCTCCTTGAGGGTTTCGTCATCGCTGGTGATCTTGATCTCGTCGCCCACGGCGAAGGTGCGCCAGGAGTTGACGCAGTTCTTCACCAACGGCTCCTCGACGTAGTATTCCCAGGCCTTGCGGGCGCGTTCTTCCCAGGTGGCCGGAATCGCTTCGGCGGCGTTGACCTTGCTGAAGGCGGCCGAGTCGAGCGCTGCCGCTGCGGCCAGCGGCGCGATGACAAAGCCGGTGGTGTCCAGGCTTTCGGGTTGTTCGTCCTGATGGGCGGTGCTTTCCACGTGATCCTCTCGGTAGTTTCGGCTATGACAGCCGCACATCCGGCCCGTGTGGGCCGAACCCGGCTCGATGCCCGTTACTTACCGGAGCGGGGTGGAAAGCGTCGGAGGATGCGGTCAGATGAAAACCGGATTGGTGAGGATCGGCTTAAGCGAAACCACCTCTTCACCGACCGGGTCGAGGTTGCCTTCCTCCCGGATCAGCATGGCGCAGCGCACCGCGTCGATGATGTGGTCGTTGCCCTTGGAATAGATGATCTTGCCGTCCCGCAGGGTGTAGGTGTGGGTAGTGAACTGGTCTTCCACCTCCAGATCGTCCGAGGGGAAAATGAGCTGCTTGCGCTGTAGGGCTCCATTGATGAGGCTGGTCATCTGCTCCTTGGTGCGCTTCTTGATTTCCTTGCCGTCGCGCACCGCCAGCCGGGTCATGCCGCCGAAGTCGTATCCCTTGAGCCTGCCTTCCAGCTCCAGCCCTTTGTACTTGTCCAGGGTGAGCAGCTCCTGAACCACGGCCAGACCGTTTCCGCCGTTGTCCACGCCAATGCCCGCCGGGGTGTAGTAACGCTCCAGCAGCGCGATGATCTGGGCGATGTGCGGATAGGAAACGTGTTCAAGATGCACGCGCAGGATCATCTTCAGCAGCGTCCGCTCGCCGATCTCCGTCTCCTGGAATACGACGATCTCGGTGGGGTCGTTGGTGTAGCCCAGGTCGCCGCCAACCCAGAACTGCCCGCTGCGGGGCGTGAGGTTGAGCAGCATCTCCAGCCGGTCGTGGGCCGCTTCCTCAGTGTCGCAATCGCGCAGCTCGGAATCGGTGATGACGATCTTCTGATACTCCAGCAGATCCTGCCGACAGAGGTTGAACTGTTCGACATTGAAGGCCCCATAGGAGGGCTTGCCGTGTTCACCGGCCACCTCGTGCTGCCAGCCGGAACTGTCGCGGCCGCCGTAGAACTCCAGCAGTTCGGCCTCGCGATCCTCGGTCCACAGGGGGTTGAGCCAGGACGGCCAGCGGAACACATGGAACTGCTCCGACGAGGTGAGCCGGTAATAGGTGGTGTCGCGCAGGCCGTTGGGCGTGGAGTAGATGCGTAGCGTCCCCCCGGCCTTGAGGCACTGACGCAGCGCCTTCCAGGCCCGCTCGGTCAGCCAGGCTCCTTCATCGACCCAGACGCGGCCCACGTGCAGGGACCGGAAGGCGTCGCCATAGGCCCCGGCCGGGCGGAAATAGAGTACCGAACCGTTGGTGAACTCCAGCCGGAAGTAGGGTTTGCGGTGGATCTTGGGTTTGCCGTACTTGGTCAGGGCGATGCTGTTCATCAGATCCGGGTTGGTGTCGAGCTGGAACTCGATCTCCTCGATGATGGTATCGAGATGTCCCTGGTGCGGAGCGGCGATGAGGCCCTGACCGCCCCGGGTGGTGAAGGCGTAATGGAGCGCGTCGGTCGAGAGCACGATGGACTTGCCCACGTCCCGGCCGTCGAGGTGGATGATGTTCTTGGCCGGGCAGCGCAGGTCCTCCACCTGGTGCGGCCAGTAGTCGCGGCCTGAGCCATCCCGGTTGTAGAGGTAGGCTTGCCCCCACAACACGGGATCGCTCAGGGTCGCCGCGAGTTTGCGCTCCTTGTCGGTTACCGCCATCAGTGCATTCCTGTCCTCAAGGCGTTGCCGAGGATGGTGCCCACCAGTTCCGTCAGGATCTGCTGCACGGCCAGGGTGTTCTTCCGGTCGTGGACAGCTTCCTGAATGTCGATGATGGCCTGGTCCAACTCCGCCCAGGCCAGGTACTGCTGCTGGGCCGCTTCCAGACGGCCGAGGGCGTTCTCTATCCGTCCCGCCGCCAGCTCGGTGCCGATTTCGACCAGGGCCTCACCGGCCTGGCGGACGGCATCGCTGTTTTCCTGAAGGATCTCTTTCATTGGCCTGCCTCCTGGTTCGAGCCGTTGGCCCACTGGTCAAGGGCGTCCACGGCGGTCTGCAAGCGCAGGCCGACACCGGTCAAGCGCTCGGCGTCCGGGTGGCCGACCTCGTGCAGCGCCTTGTTGGCCTCGGTCACATACTCGGGTGTGTGGCGGTTGACGGTGGCCACTGCCGACTGGATCTGGGCCGGAGGCCGGTAGGTGGCGCAGCCGGTCATGATCCCGGCCAGGACCAGCGGGATGGTCCATTCGAGTGTCTTCTTCAACATGTTGATCTCCTTTGGTTTATGGGTTTGGGGCACATGCAGAAAGATCTCTGCAAACACTTGATTTCCAACGAAATAGAAGCGTCATTGGATGTGACGCGGGATGGTCCCGCATCCAAGAAAACCGGAACCGGAGGCAGGCCATGACCTACGACAGAAACCGCCAGCAGGCACTCAAGGCGTACCGAGAAAAGCAGGAGAACATCACCCGGCTGATAGAGGGCATTCGCGGCAAGCTCGAAGCGGACGCGAAGCAGCCGGACATCACCTGGGCGAGCGTCGGCTCCCTCGGCCACGTCGAGGAACTGCTGCGGGAGCTGGACGAGTTCCTGTCCTGAACACACCGGGCCACCAACAAAGGAGACATCGACATGACCGAATGCACCGTGCATCAAGCCGCAGAGGCTTTCATCGGCTACCTGCGGGAATCCGGAAAGAAAGAGCGGACCCTTTACACCTACCGGAAGGACCTCGACGCGGTGGAGGCCTTCTTCGGCGCGGATCGCCAACTCGCCGAGATCCGGCTTCCCCAGGTCGGAAAGTTCTACAAGTCCGACCTGCTGCTCAAACTCCCCGACGGCAAGGAGCGGGCCGAGCGCACCATTGCCAAGACCGTCCGGGTGTTCCGCATGATGATGGTCTGGGCCAGGGAGTCGGGGCGCATCGAGGAGCTGCCTCTGCCCAAGAGCACACCCATGGGCCACAGCCGGGTGAAGGAGTCCAGCGATGAGCAACCGAACGGCTGACCTCGACCTGACGGGGGCGACAGAGGCGTTCTGTGCCCGCCTGTCGGCCGAAGGACGCTCCCCGGCGACCATATCCGCATACCGCCGGGACCTCGCCCTGGTGGCCCGCGTGGCCGGGGAGCTGACCCCGGGCATCGTCTGCCGGGCGGTCACGGCCGGGCTCCTCGACCAGGTGTTTTCCGACGGGGCGGTCACCGAGAGTGAGCGAGGCCCTCGCTCGGCGGCCTCGCTCCATCGGATGAAGGCGGCGGTGCGGGCCTTTTTCGCCTGGGCCGTCGAGGCGGGCGTGGTCGAGGACAATCCGGCCCGGTCCATCCGCATGCATCGGTTGCCGAGAAAGCTGCCGGTGTTCCTGACCACCGCCGAAAAGAAACGTCTGCTCAAGGAGCTCAAGGGACGGACCGACTTCTCCGCGCTGCGCGACCGCGCCATGATCGAGGTGCTGCTGGGCACAGGGATCAGGCTTGGCGAGCTGGCCGCGCTCGACATGGATGACATCGACCTCGACGCCAAGCATCTGCGGGTGCGGGCCAAGGGAAATGTGCCGCAGGTCAAGTTCATCAAGACCGACCTCCGCACATTGCTTCGCCGTTACCTGGCCGAGCGCCGTCGACATGGCCGCCCAGAAATGGAAGCCCTGTTCCTGTCGAACCGGGACGACAGACTCTGCCAGCGGCAGATAGCCAACCGGCTCGCCCACTGGCTGCGGAAAGCCGGGATCGAAAAGGAACTGACGCCGCACGGGCTGCGGCATACCTTCGCCACCCACCTCTACGGCGCGACAAATGACCTGCTCGTGGTGCAGCGGGCCTTGGGGCACCGGGACGTTTCCACCACCCAGATCTACACCCACCTCGTGGACGGCCAGCTCGAGGAAGCCCTCGAACGCCTCTGATCCTTCCGGACCCGATGATGGGAGCGGCCTCGGCTGCTCCTGTTTTCGTTGGCCGAGACAGTGTCGAAGCCAGTGAATGACAGTGCCCGCAGAAGAACACATCTGCCGATGATGAATGATCATGACGATGGTTCTCAGCCTCCCTGGCAGAGCGGGAAATATCGATTGACCGGAATTTCTCCTTTTCTGTCTGTCGGCCGCACATGCCAATAACTGCTTGGCTTATGCGCTCCGGGCGCGGAACACACATGGCAATATCTGCTTGGCTTATGCGATGGCCGCTGGCGAAGGAATGGCTGTTTGCGGGGCTTGGCCGGTTCTGCCTGGGGCTCGACATGCCCATATTTACTTGGGTTGTGTGAGAGAGCCCCGGCGTGAACATGCCAATATCTACTTGGGTTATGCGGCTCGGCTTATGCGCACACATGCCAAGCGGATATCGAGAGCTGCAGGAAGAAATCGAGGAGTGGTAATGATGATCGACCGCCGGAGAATGCCGATTCCGAAAGTGCAAGGAACACGTCTTATCCGCAATTCCTGGTGAAGCTGTCTGCCGCAAGTCGCCGTGTGCCGGGGTCATCGGAAAAGCCCTCCATGGTGTTATCCGCAATTCTTTCCGCGTTTCTTGCGGCCGGAGGGTTTCGCGCCCTGGGCGTTGGCGGCCTCGGCCACCTTCTCGAGCAGCGCCGCCGCCCATTCCGCCGGAGAGGTCTGCGGGCCTTTGGGCTCCTCACCCTCACGGGCGATCTTGGTGGTCTTGAGATCCTTCATGTGGCAGCGGATCATCCGGTCGAGTTTTTCGGCGGCGTCCGTGTTCCCCTCGATCTGGGCGCGGACCAGCTTCACCGAGTAGACGCCCACCAGCTCCACCTGCAGGAAGTCGCTGGACTTGTTGAACTCGAAGTCCTGGTTGAGGCGGTCGATGATCGCGTCGAACATGACCTTCTCTTCCGGCGTCAGGCAGCGGTCGGCGAAGATGCCGTGACGCAGCCGGTTCTGGTTGCCCTCGGGCGCACCAGGCCCGCGCCGGGGCAGTTCGGTCTTGCCCTCGTTGCGGTGCCAGCGGTCCAGCGTCTCTTTGTCCGGTTTGTTCAGTGCCACGTGGAAATCCTGCCGAATATTGTTTTCCCAAGCCGGGATGCGGGGCGGGAGGCCGATTTAGCCTCCAAACGCGCTCCCGCCGGTTCATGGGTTACTTACCGGAAGCGGCGGCCAACTGTCGGTCCCGGTCCTGTTTTCGTTCGGCGGCGATGATCTGATTGACCCGGCGGGTGGTCACTCCGGCGAGGTTGGAGATCTCCTGGCTGCTGATCCCCTGCAGATGAAGGGCAAGCACCAGGTCGCGGCGCTCTTGGTAAAACCGGCTCGGTGCCGGAACCCAGAGAATTCCGGTGTAGTGCTTCTGGATCTGCGCGAAGAGTTCCTCGGGCAGGACATCCTTGGCGTTGGCGTAGCGTTTCTTTTTCTTCACGGTTCAATCCTCCACTTTCTTCATCCACGGCTGCGGAACGTCCGGGTTGTAGAATCGCAGCGTGCTGGGACGCCCGGACTTCGGCCCATGGATAATTTCGATAGAACGCTCGGTGACCTCGCCAATCTCCTGATCGCCATCGACGAAGCAGACCAGGCCGTAGTCCTCGCCGCAGGGAAACCGGAAGCGGCCCTGGTTCTGATAGAGGCGTGCCTCGGACCAGCCCTTGGCCATGGCCTCCTCACGGATGGCGTCGACCTTGGCGACAGCCTGGGAAGTCACCGGCTGCTTACATTTCCAAGCTTGGTTCCCTGGATAAATCCAGTCCTTTCTGGGAGCTTCGACAGGTTTCTCCTGAGACTCGGGACGAAGCGCGGGTGGCCGGTAGTTCTTCGGGGAAAAGGACTGCAGTACCTCCTGCAGGCTTTCCTTGCCGAACTCCAGGATGGCCAGCTCCTGCAGGGCGTTGAATCTCTGCCGCAGCGTATTCCAGGCATCGTCGGGGAGTTTTCCGACCTTGTGCGCTGCTTGGGCGGTGACCATGCGGGAACGTAGCCAGGCAAAGTATTCAGGCGACAGACGGCGACACAGCGTGCCGTTGATCTCCCTGTCTTCAGGCCAGTCGCGAGCGTCCTCGACCTCGTGGACGTCGAGCCCGGTGGAGACATAGATGGCGGGCTGCGGTGGTTGCGGTGGTAATGATGGGGTTTCACATCCTGCCGAGGCGTCCTGACCTCCGGCGGTGTGCTTGATCATGGTTTTCAGAAGGCTCATGGTTTCAGGCTCCAGAAATACGGGTTAATCGCTTTTCCCGTTACTTACCGGAGCTGCCCTGAAACCGTCGGTGACCACCCGCTGCGGTGGATATCTGCGGTGGCTGCGGTGGTCGTGCGGTGGCTGTTTTTTCGTCCCACCGCAGGGGGTGAAGTGTTGTTTGTTATTTGTTTTTAGATAGTTATGAAGAAAGAGAAGAGAGAGTGCGGTGGTTGCGGTGGTATTTGAGGAATGTCTCTCACGCTGGGCCGGAATTTCTCTGGCGTGGGATGTCGGGTTGGTAGGTAGAAAAAATAATCCAGCCCATAGGGGGTGAGACCTCTGGATTTACCACCGCAACCACCGCAAAGGCCATGAACGCCTTGTCCGGCAAGGGTTTGGCGTGCGGTGGTTATCCACCGCAAGGGACAGCGGTGTTCACCGCACCACCGCAAAAGAAAAGGACGCCCGAGAGCGTCCTGAATGATTGGGAGGGCGAACAGATTAGGGTTCAGACCTGGAGAATGTTTTCGACCAGCCTGTAAACCGTGGTGCCGCCAAGGGCGCGTGGCCAGTCGGCGCAGGGGGGATTGTCGCGCAGCCTGGCGCGGCGGATGGCTTCATCGATCCGGTCGCGGGTGATCTTGCGTGCGTCGATCCCCTTGTCGTAACCGGGAAGGTGCCGCTTAAGCCGGTCGCTGCAATCCCGTGACGACGCGATGCCGGTGCCGTCCTCGAAGTGGAGCAGCAGCCAGTATTCGAACTTGGGATTGCTGAGGGCGAAGCCGTAATTGTCGCGTGCCCGAGCCCAGGCATGAAGCTGGTCCAACTGTTCGTCGGTCCACTGATCCTTGTCCACCACGAGCCAGGCTTCGTCGGAGGATCTCAGCTCCTCCTGGCGGAGATGGTCCTCCATCCGTTTCAGTACCTGCGGCGGGGAGCTATCATGGCTGCCTTTAAGGCAGTTCACCCGGATTACCGATTGCTGGTCATTGAAGATGGCGAAATACTGCGGCTCGGTCTTCACGCCTTCCACCGCGATCACGAACAGTTTGCGGTAGCGACGCTCGCCAAGGGGTCTCTGAAATTTGCGTCTCTTCGGCGGCATCAGTCATCCCTCTCACTTTCCTCGGTGAGGCAGGGATTGGTCAAAGCGCCTCCCAAGAGAATCCGGGGAATTCCACCCAGTCGCCCCTGCAGGTAGCTTTTGCGGATATCCTTGTCGTACCGGACATCCTTGTACTCGCTGAAGGAGAGCAGGTTCGAGGCTCCGGTGGCGTCTCTTTCGGCGACCCACATCTCGTCACGGCGCAGGAGTTGCTGATCCATGAGCAGCACGTCATGGGTGGTCAGCAGCAACTGCGTTCTGGTTTCCGTGGAGCAGTTGGCCAGGTACGCTTCGAGCAATCTGCGTGTCAGCAGTGTGTGCAGGCTGCGGTCGACCTCGTCGATCACATAGACCTTCTTCGAGACCTGGGCCGAGAGCTCAAGAAACGCGGGCAGCAGATCGATCACCCGCTGCGAGCCGTCCGACTCCTGCCGGATCTCGAACTTGGCTTCCGTGCCGTCCGCCTTCGGATGATAGGTCACCAGCTTCTTGGCGATCAGTTCGCCACCTTTGCGGGTCACCACGAATCGTTCGTTGATCGGCTCGGTCAGCAGACGAACGGTCATGCCTTCCTTCACATCTTCCTGCAGCTTGGTCTTCAGTGGCTCGGGCAGCGGAATGTTCTCGAACGGAATCTCCTCGCCACCCAGGTGCGCGATGCCGGTGTCGAGCTGCGGCAACATCTCGTTCATGGTCGAGTAGAGCGGATGCCCCTCGTCGAGGAATTGCTCGAACGGTTCGAAGCGGGAATCGGGCGCGACCAGTTCGAGCGTGTCCTTGAACCAGTCGTAGACCGGACGGAAATTGTCGACCTTCTGGGAGACCGAGTTGGTAAGAAAGAGTTGATTGTCCCGGGTCCCTTTGAAGGCGAACTGGAGGAACTGGTCCTTGGCAAGGGAATCATCGAAGTTGGGCTTTCCGTCTCGACGGTGGTAGAGCACCTTTTCACTGGTGCTGGTGATGGCCACCAACTTCTCTTCCAGAACCGCCTTGCGGGTCACCGCGAAGCTGAACTCGTAAATGATCTCGTCGATCAGCAGCTCGAAGCCAAACCGTGACGGCTGATCGGCCACCTTGGCGTCCAGCCGGAACGGCTCGACAGGAATCAGGCTGTCGGGCTGGGTGCCCTTGACGACCAGCGCCTTGGCGAAACTCAGGGCCTTGAAAAAGTTGGTCTTGCCCGACGCGTTGCCGCCGTAAATTGCCGCAACCGGAAGAACTCTCGTCTGGTACTTGCCGAGCTTGGGAACCCTGTCTCCATGCTGACGCTCCCTGCTGGCGACCATCGAAAATGTGACCCGGTTGCGGAAGGACATCCAGTTTTCGAGTGAGAAACTGACTATCATTTTACCGCCTCCTAAAGTGAAATATTCGCTTTATCATGCCTTTAATATAGGCATGGGCGGCCTGAAAGTCAATCTAAAAGAGATAATATCTCGTTAAACACCTCTGCAACCAATCCGGTACTCGAAGTTCTTGGTGTGGGCGTTGCGCTGCCGGTCGATGTCGAACCCGGCGTCCCGGATGACGTCCAGGTCGTTGCTGATGCGCCGACCGAGCTGGGCGGGTTTCTTGTATTCGAACTCGAGGTTGAATTCCCGGCCGACCCTGCGCAGCGCCGCGAGCAGCTGTCCCGCCGATACAGGCTCCATGGTGTTCTCGTTCTCGAACCTCACCTGGTAGCGTTCGATGAACCCCACCACGTGGTTTGCCCGGTCGTCCTCGCCGTAGCGGGCCTTCTCGTCCAGTTCCACCGCGTTCCGGTAGGCATGGAAGAGCGACGCCAGCGCCGTGGCAATGGGGTTCGACTCCCGCGCCATCTCCTGGCTGGTGTCGTTGATGGAATGAATCTGCTCGATGAACAGCGGGCTTAGATCCTCGAGTCCGGTGGTCACCTCGTGTTCCTCGGACCCGGCCAGCATCATCAGGTACATCAGGCTCAGATAATCGTTGCAACGGCGCTTGCCATGGGTCGGCATGGTTCGGTGCAGCAGACGCATGACCTGTTTCTGGGCTCCGTCCCGGATCATCGCCAGAACATGACTGGTTCGCTTCATAATGGCCGAGATGATCAGGTCCCGGTTCTGCTGGATGGCGGAAATGACCTCTGATTCCAGAAAGCAGTCGCTGGCCTGGTTGGCGAGGTCGAAGTTGATGACGAAGGACCTCGACAGAATCTCCGAAAGTTCCCCGCACAGCGGCTCGATGCCGGTGGTGTTCAGCAGGCATTTGGTCCGCTCGGTGATGGTCTCGCTGTCGGTGCCGCTCTTGCGTTTCTCCTTGGCGATGCCGGTGATGCTGGTCAGCATGAAGGTGGTCAGATCCTCGGTCATCTGCTTGACCTCGATGTTGTCGAGGACGATGAGCGGGTTCTGCGAGCCATCGGTGTAGTTCGCCGCGTCGGTGGCTTTCTTGTGCTGGGGCTCGCCGTAAAGCAGCGTCGACGTGATCTTGCTGGCGGTGGTCTTGCCCGATCCGGCCGAGCCCTCGAAGCGAGTCATGGGCCGCGTCCCGGCGAAGTCGATCAGCAGGAAACAGGAGAGCCAGGAAAGGATGAGAAAGCGATCCCCCTGCGGACAGGTCATGTTGCCCACCAGCAGATCGACCAGGAGCCGGTCCGCCTCTTCGAGGTCGGCGTCGGGCAGGAATTTCAGCGGCTTCATCTTGCGCGAGCCGTCCAGGATGATGCCGTCCTCGTTGCCGCCGTTCTTCATGATCTGAATTTCGTCCGGGGTGATCTTGGCGATCTCGTGCTCCGGATTGTTCAGGTTGAAATAGACGGTGTAGGAAGCCACATCCGTGTGCAGCCAGGAAAAATGGTCGCGCACCTGGCCACGGATCATCGCCAGGCTGGACAGTACCTCGAAAAATGTCCGTCCGCCGTTGGAGGTCGGGACCATGCCCGTGTGCTTGTAGAGCATGGCCGCGTAATGGCGCTTGCGGCCTCTGTCCGGTGAATCCATCCAGTAGATGGCGTTGTCGAAATACATGAACGGCTCGCCCTGCAGGGTATGAAAGAACTGGGCACCGTTGGCGGTAAACCAGTCGTAGGCGGCCTCGGCGGCCAGGGTGTAGTCGGGAGCGCCGTTCTCCAGTTCCGTGTCGATCAGCACCTCGTCGACCCGGGCGCGGCATGATCCGGGCATCGCGCCGGACATCCGCTTGGCCTTTTTCTTTTCGTTGCGGAACTCGACCTTGCGGTCCTTCTGGATGGCGCGGATCTGCTCTTTCAGGGTGGCCATGGAGACGCCACCGCCGATGCGCTCCTGCACCAACTTCAGCAGGCGGGCCTGTTCCAGCGGCGACTGCTCGGAAATCTCCCCCAGGATCGGTTCGAGCAGGCGGTTGCGCTCCTCTTCCTCAGCGCCCTCGGGCAGAGAGCGCACGCCGAACTCGATGGGCGTGTTGGCTTCGGCGAGCAGACGCTCGAAGTCCTCCCGGGTATGCCCGGCGGCAATGTAATCGTTGACGTCGATCTTGGCAGTGGCGAGAAGCGCTTCGGCCGCCTGGACTTCCTCGGCGGGACGTCCCGCCAGCAGCTTGGCCAGCTCCTTCGCCCCCACGCTCGCCGTCAGGCCGAAGCGTTCGGTCAGCTCCTGCCGGGCCGAGTTCTGTGTCTCCGACAAGGGCAGCGTCACCAGCCGGGTGTCGATCTTGTGTTCGGCCAGGGTACGGGCGGTTTGCAGCGCCCCCTTGAGACCGGCTTGGGAGAGTTCGTTGTCCTGACAGATGTAGACGGTTTCGACGCCGCGCAGCTTGGGGATCAGGCGCTCCCAATCGGCGGCCCGGATGCGGACGGTGACCGGAGATACGGTGGGCAGGCCCAGTTGCATCAGCGCCAGACAATCGGTCACCCCCTCGGTGATGATCACCTTGCCGGGCCTCGCCAGCAGGCAGTCCTCGTTGAACAGCAGCGCGTTGTTGATGAAGTCGGCGACGTAAGGCCGTTGGTGTTCGTCGTGAACCGGCAGTTTCTTGTATTTCCCTTGCTCCCAGCCCACGTCCGGGGTCCACGGCGTCTTGCGGCCGATCATGAACACCACCCGGCCACGGCTCCAGTAGGAAAAGACGATCCGGCGCTCGAAAAATGGCGTCAGGCCGTCCTGGCTGGTGGGACGGAAAGCGCCGGTGGCGGCGAGCTCCCGCTTGGAGAAACCGTCCTCACCCCCGGTCAGTTGGGCGACCGCGCCGGACGCGTTGTCCGCGTAGCCGATCAGGAGATCGTCGATGGTCTCCTCGCTCAGGGCGTATTTGGATTTCAGCCAGTCGAGGACCTCCGGCGACTCTTTGAGTCTGGCGTGGTAAAGCCTGGCCAGCGAGGTCAGCGCGTCCTTGACCCGCAGTTCGAAGGCGCGGTCGGCCTCCGTCTGGGCCAGACGCTCCTGGCTGAGGCCATAGCGCGACAGCGGCGGCAAGCCCGCCTTCTTGGCGAGATAGTCCCGGGCCTGACGGTGGCTGTCCGGCATCGGACCGGATTGCCCGGCGGTGACCGAGCCCGTCTGAATGAACTCCACGAGCTGCAGCACATCGCCGCCGACTCCGCAGCCGAAGCAGTACCAGCCCTGCTTGTCGAGCATCACGTGCAGCGACAGGCGCGACTGACTTTGATGGTTGGGGCAGTCGCACATCAAGCGCTGGCCGGTCTCCTGGGTGATCCGTCCCGGCAGGAGTTCCCGGGCCACGTCACCGATGTCCATCTCGGTGACGAGCCGGTAATACTCCCTGACGTTATCCGTTCCGCCCATACTCATTCAGCCTCCGCGACACGGGCGAAATCGGCATCCGCGTGCTGGGCGGCGTCCAGAAACAGGGGCAGGAAGGTCCGGCGGTCATCCACCTGGCAACGCTTGGCGCAGTTCTGGATGCCCCAGTGATCACCCAGAACAATGGCAGTGCGCCGGGCGCGGGTCACCCCGGTGTAGAGCAGATTGCGGTGGTGCATGAAGGAATGCGCCTTGTGAACCACCACCACGGCACAGGGGAACTCGGAACCCTGGGTTTTGTGGATGGTGAGCGCATAGGCGAGCTGCAGGTCCTGCAGGTCGGGCGAACCCTTCTCCAGCTCCACCGGAATGCCGTCGAAGTCGATGACCAGGGTGCCGTTCGCGAGGACATCGACCACATAGCCGATGGCACCGTTCATCACGTTCAGGTCGTAATTGTTCCGGGTCTGGATGACCTTGTCGTGCTTAAGAAACGGGGCGCGGCGGCCCATGGCGACCGGCGGCACCTCGGTGTTCCAGAGTTTGCGCTGGATGAGCCGCTGCAATTCCTCGTTCAGTTCCTTGGTGCCGAGTGGCCCCTTGTGGGTCGGCGTCAGCACCTGCACATCCTTGATGATGTCGAACCCCAGGGCGTCGAGCCGCTCCTGAAACAGCTCCAGCAGGAACGAGCGTGCCGCCATCGGGTCGGTGAACTGATCCACCAGATACCAATCCCGGCATCCGGCCACCGACGCCTCGCTGGTCTTGCGCACCTCGCCCTTGAGAACGGCGGTGCAGTTCTCCTTGAGGACGCCAGCCTGGCGCACAACCTTGTCGAGGATGACCGTGGGGATGGCGCGTGTCTGAATCAGATCGCGCAGGATGTTTCCGGGTCCCACCGGCGGAAGTTGGTTGTGATCGCCGACCAGCAGCACCGTGGTCCGCGACAGGTCGACTGCCTCGAACAGATGCCAGGCCAGCGGCACGTCGACCATCGAAAACTCATCGACCACCAGGACATCGGCATCGATGGGGTTCTCCTTGCTACGCGAGAAACCCTTGCCGTCATAGCCGAGCAGACGGTGGATGGTGGTGCCGCTACGGCCGCTGACTTCCTCCAGGCGCTTGGCGGCCTTGCCGGTCGGCGCGGCGAGCACGACCTCCAGGTCGCTCTCCTCGCAGATGGTGTTGATGACCGAAATGGTGTAGCTCTTGCCCGAACCGGCTCCACCTGAAATCAGGCTGATGCTGTGCTGGAGGGCCGAGCGCACCGCTTCGAGCTGCTTCTCGTTCAGCGTTGATGCGCAGCGCCGAATCAGGGCATCGAGTTTCTTGACAGAGTGGAAATGCGGGTTGGGTGTTTCGGCCTGGCCGAACAACGAGGCCAGCTCCCGCTCCATGCGGACGATCTCCGGCAGAGCGACCACGAAACGTCCACCGTGGGAATCGCAGGAAAGCGCCTGTTCTTCGATGAGAGCGTCGAGGGCGCTCTCGATACGGACCCGGCTGTCCAGGGCATCCATGACCAGCAGCAGATTGGCCTGGTCCACCAGATCCTCGTATTCGATCCAGCAGTGACCATTGTCCAGGGCTTCACGGACGCAGAAATTCAACCCAGCGCGGATACGAGGGGTGTGGTCCTTGGGGGTGCCAAGCTTGCGGGCGATCTTATCGACCTTCTTGAAGCCGAATCCCCGGATCTCCCGAATGAGGATGTACGGGTCTTCCTTCAGAATATCGAGGCAGTTGCCGCCGAGTCTTTCGACCAGAGTGGTGACCTGATGATGGGTCAGTCCGAATGCCGACAACCAGGCCATGACGGCGTTGACGCTGCGGTTCTTCAACCATTCGTCACGCAGCCGCCGGGCAGCATCCAAGGGCAGCCGAGCTTTAAGCGCGATGCGCTCGGGGTCATTCAGAAGGGTTTCTTCAAAGGCGCCGCCGAAACTCTCGACGATCAATCTGGCCTTGGCCGGACCAATGCCCTTGATCTCCGGATGGTTGGCCAGATAGTGGATCAGCCCCTCCGGATCGAGTTCGAGGTCGTGCTCCATCCCGTCGACCTTGAACTGACGGCCGTATTTGGGATGGGTGGCCCACGACCCGAGCAGGACCACAGGCTGATTTTCCCGGGCGAACAAATTGCCCGCGAACTGGACTTCCTCACCGGTCGGGGTGAGCAGTCGGCCTGCGGAGAACTTGGGTCCGGCATAGTAAACGCGCTCTATTCTTCCCCGGAGTCGCGCCGGGTTACTCTCATTTCTTTTTGGCATCTCGCGATCCTCCGGTGAAAACGTGTCAGGTACTCCTCGACAAAACGGCAGGCGGCCTGCCGGTCCGAGCAGAAGTAGACGGGGACACCGAAGTCGACGACGATGGAGGCGACCGTTCCGATCAGCGCATGCGGGTGGGCATCGCTGCGGTAGCGGCCATCGACCAGATCGCGAAAGTTGCATTCGACAACCACGCAGGCGGATTCGTAGGCTGAGAGCTTTTCCAACTCGCGGTGAAACCGCTTTCGCCCCCGGATGACGGTGGAGACGAAATCCGTCAGGGATTTGCGCTCCACCGCCACCCGTTCCTCGAGGCCGACCAGTGAGTAATCACCGGCGGGCAGCGCCTTGCGAACCGCCGAAATCTTGTCGCTATCGAAGCTGTAGGGCTCCTGTTCGCGGGTGTCGACGACAACGGTGATCCGGTCCATCATCAGAACGGGATCATGTCGTCCATCGCCGCACCGGGAGCCCCGGTATCGTCGGCCATGACAATGCGACGGTTGAAGTAGATGTTCTCGTTTTCACCGCGAGTGCGCTTGGTCACCTCCAGCTTGATATTGAGAAGCTGCTCGAGGTGGCCCGGCAGGTCGGAGAGCTTCTGAAGCTGCAGCCCGCAGGTGTAGAGGTCCTGCTTGAGCCACTTGATGTTCTCGTTGCTGGCCATGACGTTGTTACGCCAGAGCAGACGGCCCTTGTGGGTCGGCGCGAGAATGCGCAGGGTCCACTTGAGCATGGGATTGCCCGAGGTCTGGGCGCGAGTCAGTTCGACCCGGTCGACGTTGACCTGGTACTTGCCGTCGGGAACGGCCTCGAACTCACGTTCCTCGACTTCGGCGGTTTCGAAGGCGTTGTCGAACTGCGCCAGGTCGAGGTTGCTGTTGGATTGGTTTTCGTAGTGTTCCATGGTCGGATCTCCTTACTGTTGGGGTTTCGCCGCCGCACTCGCGGTCGGCTCCGGCTTCGGCCGGGCGGCACTCGCCGCAGCTCCGGCTGCCGTGTTGTTGAAGGCTTTCATGAAGCTCGAAAAATCGAGGGGGATGACTTCGGGGAGGCGACCGGTGCGGTCACCGGCGTCGTAGTTGGGACTGGGCTTGGTGCGCATCACGCGCTGCCATACAGGCTTGCCGTCCTCGCCGGTTTTCATGTCCAGGTCGCAGAACAGGATCAGGTCCACCAGACCGGTGACCAGCTTCCGCGCCTTTTCCGGCAGCGTCGGCACGATGCGGGTGTGTTTGCCGGTCCGGGTCTCGATGTCCCGCTCCTGGGAGTGGGAAATCAGGATCAGCCCGTAGGGCAGGAAGGCGAGCTTGTTGATGACGCGCTGGAACTCGTTGTTGATCAGCGCGTAGCCCTTGCCGTAGCCCAGGTCGGATTCGTGCTCGATCTTGAATTTCTTGCAGACGTAGTCCGAGCACATCTTGTAGGCGTTATCCACCGTGTCGACGACGATGGTCTTAAACTCGTGCTTGCCCTCGGCGATTTCGGCGCAGGCCTGCAGAAGGTCGTCCCAGCAGGTGATCGGGGTCTGGAACACCTCCAGGGCGTTCAGGCCCGGCTCGGTCGCCAGGAACAGTGCGTCATCGGCCTTGGAGCACCAGGTGCTCTTGCCGATCTTGCTCGGGCCGTACACCAGGGCGGTGAGGTCCGAGAGCGTGTGTTTGGGTTTGCTTTTGGTCTTGGGAAGCATGGCTTCGTCTCCTTATGGTTGGGATTTCAAAACACCGGAGCGGCGTCTTCACCGGCTCCGTCCCGCAGCTCTTCGTGCGGGGCGATCCGTTGGAAATGGTTTTCGATGACGTTGGGGTTGCCGCCCGAGCGGCAGAGCTGGAAGTAGGCGCAGGGCCTTCCGTACTGGAAGCAGTAGCTGGTGTTGCGGTAGAAGGTGTCGCGCCGACGGGCGTCGAGCATGGCCTTGGAGAGTTCCCACAGCTCCGCCCGCAGTTCCTCGAACTGGTCGCGGGAGATGTAGAGCACCTCGCGGTGGAACATGCCCGGCTCGAGGTACTTCTCCTGGAGCCGCTGCTGGAAGGTGTCGTCATCCTCCGGCAGCTTGCGCTTGGCGCTGCTCTTGCCGGTTTTCGACTTGGCGATCAGATCCGCCCGGCGGGCCTCGAATTCGGTCTCGGTCTCACCCTTGCCCTGGCGCAGCTTGGCCTTGACCAGGACGTTGTAGATGATGCCGCTGACCGTGATGCCGAGGGTCTGCTCCAGGTACCAGGCGTAGAGGATGATCTGGAAATCGGTCCACAGCCGCTCCAGGTAGCTGGCGTCGATCTGCGAGGCGGTTTTGTGTTCCAGTAGGAAATACTGGCCATCCTGACGGACGATGCCGTCGACCTTCCCGGCGAGAATGAAACTGCGCGAGGTCGCCCCGGTCGCCGGGTTGACGATGGGACCTTCGAAGGTTTTCTCGAGCGCGACGACCTCGAACTCTTCGGCCGGGTAGTGTTCCGCATAGGCGCTCATCATGGCCCGGGCGAGATGCCAGTCGGCCTGTTGATGGTCGTCCTGCGCCCGGTTCGGATAGGTCCGGTCGATGTGGTCGAGGACCTTGGCCAGATTCCGCTCGCCGTGCCAGCACTCCAGGCAGTCGTGGATGACCGAGCCGAAGGCCAGATTGGGGTCGCGCTCGAGCGGCACCAGCTCGTCGATGTAGCGCCACTTGCAGGCCATGCGGCAGTTGCGGAACAGCCGCCACATGGAATAGGTGGTGGTCATCAGCTCGCTCATACCGCCACCCCCGCTTCGGCGGCGGGCGCTGCGCGATGCTTGGAGGCACAGGCGCAACCCGGCGGCTGGGTACGTTCGATCAGGACCGAGCGTTCGCCGTATTCCTTGGTGGCGAAGCCGGTGAAAATGCGGGCGAGGTCGCTGCCGACATCGGTGGAGGCGTCGATCACGCAGGTGCGTCGGGCCTTGTCCAGATTGAACCGGCTCTCCATCCGCACACGGGAACGGCCATGCAGGCTTTCGACGGCCAGCATCGCCAGCATGAAAGTGTCTTCCAGTTCCTGGGCCGGGACCGACTCGTCAAAACGGTACTTGTAAGTGTCGTGAGTCATGGTTGAACTCCTCTTTTGTTCAGGTTCTGATTTCCGAGGCCCCGGATAGCCGCACCATGCGGCACGGTGCTTACTTACCGGAGGCGGAGCCGATGCGTCGGAGATCACAGGTAGTCCTCGAGCCCGGCCTCGCGGAACGCGTCCCGGAGCTTGCTCAGCCGGTCGTAGAGGGTGGTTCTGGGAATGCCCATCTCCCGGGCGACTTCGGCCATGGTGCTGTCGTGCAGGCGCACGCACAGATCCCGGAGCTCTTCCGGCAGCGAGGCGATGGCCTGGCCGAGATCCATGCGGATCTCATGGGCGAGACGCTCCCTTGTCTCGCGGGTGCCGCCTCCCAGGGAGCCCTCGCTGTCCAGGAAGTCGATCCGCTCGGTGGTGTTGCCTTCGCCGTTGTCGAGGGGTTCGTTGAGTGAGGTTTGGCAGAGCCGCCAGTCCCGGCATTGGGCGAACCGGGCCTCCAGGATGGTGGAGATGTGACGTTCGACGATCCGGGCCATGAAGGTGGTCTTCTTGGCCTTGGCGGGATTGAAATGCCGCATCCGCTGCAGCAGATCGATCATCAGTTCCTGTTCGAGGTCGGGTCTGTCGTCCTCGGTGAATCCGGCCTTGCCTACGAGTTGACGTGCTTTGTGCCGAATGAGGTCGGCGGCATACTTGTCGATGCCGTCGTAAGAATTCTGAGAAACCATCGGGGCCTCCTCGGAGCGAGGAGGAGGTCCGCGTGGGTGTCGGCACGGGCCAGATCACAGGACAAAGCTGTCGCGTGGGCGAAGGGGTCGCAGGTACGCCGCCAATTGCCGTATTCGGCTCGGCGACACCCACAACAGCCTCCGCCATGCGTCCAGCTTGTTGTCCAGTGTCTAAGGGTTCAGGTCGTTATGTGTTCAGGCTGCCCGTTCCTCGATGCGCATCAGGAACGGGAGACCGTGCTTGATCTCGAGCAGGCAGACTTTTCCGCTGCCCATCTGCGCGAGGTGCTCCAGCAGCGCCACGACCTCTTGCTTGAGGATGAAGTCATCCTGGTCGCGCTCGGGCCGGGGACCGCTCTGTCCGCCCAGCTTGATTTCGCGCTCGATGACCGTGTCAGGGGTGAGTTCCGGCTCGCCGTCGCGGACCGGAATGTTGGTGATGCGGCCGAAGTTGATGTCCTGCATCAGCTCGATGAGTCGCCGCTTCGATGGGGTGAGATTTTTTTTGTTCATCGTTCTGCCTCCTAAGCATGGTTTGATGTTTCTGGAGGGCAGAATAAATCCGGTTTTCATGAAGCCCTGTTTTCTGGACTTGTCTTTGGACTGTCCAAAATGAGCGGCCCAAAAAAACAAAAGGCCGCTAGGTTTTTCACCTGCGGCCTCGGTTGCGCGGAAATATTTTTTAAGAAAAGTTTCTTTGGACTGTTATTTGGACTTGACTATGTTTTCGGGAAAACGCACGCCTTTCCCCTTGCGAAAGTCTATACCAACACCTAGTTTTTTCCGGATATTAGTCAGTTGTCGTTGCATACGGCCTGGGTCTGCCGAAGCGGGAAAATACTCATCTTTCTTCCACGCACACGCATTCATAAAAGTCTTATGCTGCACCCATCCGTGGCCGATCTGATCATAAAGAATTTCCATGATCTTGGCGACGATGGACTCATTGCGGACAAAAATGTGTCCTTTATCCACCCCGTTCACGAACCAGTGGACTCTCTCGCCGATTTCTTTTCGTTCGAGAACGATCTTATCCTCTTCGGTTATTGTATTTACAGAATCGTCTCTCGATTCGTCTTCCCGCAGTGCCTCTCCGGCGTGATCAATGGAATGTGCAACATGCAAATCCGCTTTCTTGGCAATGGCATGCCAATCCAGCAAGAAAGCACAAGAAGAGTTTGTTGTGATGGCGACCATAATAATTCCAAGTCGTTTCATCTGTTGGCGGATTTCTGGGGAAAGTGCGATGCCGCCTGGGGTTAAAATGACAATCCCCACGGTATCAAGCTCTCGGTCAAGTCTCCTGCATCGAGCAATAACATCATCTTCATCCAGGTTTGGAATCGAAAGAAAAATTTCCAACGTCCCGAGGCTATCAAGTGTCTTAAGCCCCATAGGAATCAGGCCGTGATGATTGGCAAACCCGCTGCCTTCAATGCCATTCGCTTGGCGGATCACTGTCGTGAGTTTTGGAAGGGAGAGTTCATACTGCCGGACGTCGTCCTCGGTGAGCGGGATCGGATCGAAATAATTGTCCTCATCAGCAACCCCAAATATGCCCTTCGAGGTCTGGCGGACAATCAGATCGCCACCTAGGGGGAAACGTTTCGGTCGAGGAATCTCCGTTGCTCTTGATGTTTCCCTCAGGATTCCTTTCTCTCGAAGGACACGGAACTCATCTTCTGGGTAACACTCCAGTTCCCCGTGCAGAAAGACAGGACTCTCGACTTGGTCGAGACGCTGAAAGATGAAGTTGAGGAGCCCCTCAGTCAACGACGATCCCCCAATTCTTCAGATATCGGAATACGTCTTCGGCATGTGTGGCCCGTTTGAACTTGATTTTGTTGGTGCCGGACAATTCGATGCGTTTTCCCCGTCGGTCATCGGGGAACATGATTTTAAATACGGCCCGTCGGATCGTGCCACCCCCCAAACGCTTACGCAGGTAAGTCTTTTCAAGCGTCTCCATCACATTCTTGGACCGCACTATAAATGATGGGAACGGCGCTTGCGGAAGGTTGAAATGGATCTCGGCGAGGATGACTGAATGATCTTCGTCAACCGGCATGTCAAAGTCCTCCTCCGCGATCCTGGCGAGGTTTAGTCTATCTGCTGATCCGGGCGAGTCGAAAAAGTCTTCGTCTTTGAGGCAGCACTCAGCAAAAGCCTTGCGGAGAGCCGTCTCTTCTTTTTCAACAGCAGCCTCAATTTCAATCTGGCCGGTCTCGTTGTTATAGCTGATGAAATCTTGCTGGGCCGGACGTAGGATGGTCGGGGAGACTTTCGGACTTGCAGTGGTTCCTTTGAATATCAGTTCCGCTTTGACCCGCTTCTCGTGGTAAATGATGAAATTAGTGTATGCTCCTTCTTGATAGTAGCGGACGAGAACACGGTCACTGTTTTTATGATTTTTGAAAATCTCGGCAAGTTTTGATTGAAAGACTCCGGAAGCTGTATCTACGTCTGCAATGGCTGCTGCAGTCTTCCCGCGAAATATGGTGAATCGTTCTGCACGCCAAAGGGTATACCGATCATATGCGAGATTAAAAGCCTCCTCATTTTCAGTTCTGACCTTAAGGCTCAGGCACTCGACCGGCAACTCCCCGTTTCCTTCCGGCGAATAATTGCATTCCTGACAAGCTGCCAAGAGGTCTTCATGACCTCGCTCTGTACAGAGGTCATAAGCCATATAGAGACTCTCAAGCAGATCATCCTTGCTATAGCCATCGCCATTAACGAGGAATTCTTTGAAGAGGGGAACATCAAGCGATGCGGAATCAAGCTCAAGATGGCCATTCCAAAGTTCAACGAAACTGCGGAGAATGGGCTCATAGCCTTGGAATTTATCCAAAAACCGCTCTGCGTTAAAGGTTCGATGTTTCGGCTTCCCCATTTTTCTTATCTCCCTTGTTTATGCCTAACGGCAACGACCTTACCCAACACGCGAAGATCATCCT
>ENA-UEPH01000427-UEPH01000427.1-human-gut-metagenome-genome-assembly--contig:-NODE-427-length-50404-cov-8.802710_pt1 | contig 50404 bp, 49 predicted proteins | sample MGYA00242891_ERZ507898 | MGnify/ENA primary metagenome ERZ507898 (study PRJEB26167, sample SAMN06115411) | human gut metagenome | host: Homo sapiens | place: China:Guizhou | collected 2014-10-15...
ATTTTAGGCGGTAAAATCGGAACATCAAAACAAAAATACCACCCAGGAAGACAACAAAGTCATCCGGGTGGTATTTCACTAACTCTCAAGTCACAGAACAATTAAAATTATCCATAAGCATTTTGCAATACTTCATTATGCGGTAAAAATGCACAAAAACGATGCTGCGGATTTGACAACAATATACAAACTTCCGATAAATTACAGGAAATCTCTTGCAACTGATTCGTGAATGTGCTATCTTCTAATTACAGCAACGGAAACGTTACCGGTAACAATACCGATACCGATTCCGAAACACTTACGGGAACATGAAAAAATTATGAAATGACCCGTACAAACATAAAGGAGAGGTAAGATTATGAAGAAGAAATTGGCAAGCGTATTACTTTGTGCAGTAATGGCAGCTTCCATGCTGACCGGTTGTGGAAACTCCGGTGATGCAGCAGCTACCACCCCTGCTACCGACAGCAAGACAGATGCAGCAACCACCGAAGCTGTTGAAACGACAGCAGTCGCAGACGGATCTGTATACTACCTGAACTTCAAACCTGAAGTTGACGAAGTATGGCAGAAGCTGGCTAAGGAATATACCGAGGAGACCGGTGTTCCTGTAAAGGTTGTAACCGCAGCAAGTGGTACTTATGAGCAGACCCTGATGTCTGAGATCGCTAACAAGGAAGCACCTACCCTGTTCCAGATCAACGGACCTATCGGTTATCAGAACTGGAAAGATTACTGTGCAGACTTAAAGGATACAGACCTGTACAGCTGGTTAATGGATAAGAGCCTGGCAATCACCGGCGAAGACGGTGGTGTATACGGAATCCCTTACGTAGTAGAGGGTTATGGTATCATTTACAACGACGCTATCATGCAGAAGTACTTCGCACTGGATGGCGCTAAGGCAGCAAGCATGGATGAGATCAACAACTTCGCTAAGTTAAAAGAGGTTGTAGAAGATATGCAGGCTAAGAAAGATGAGCTGGGTATTGAAGGCGTATTCGCTTCCACATCCCTGACTCCCGGTGAAGACTGGAGATGGCAGACTCATCTGGCTAACATCCCTGTATACTATGAGTTCAAAGACAAGGGTATCACCGATACCGACAACCTGGAGTTCACTTACTCCGATAACTTCAAGAACATTTTCGATCTGTACATCAACAACTCCTGCACAGCACCCGGCCTGCTGGGAAGCAAGTCTGTAGACGACTCCATGGCTGAGTTCGCTCTGGGTCAGGCAGCAATGGTACAGAACGGTAACTGGGGTTGGAGCCAGATCAATGGCGTAGACGGCAACACTGTTAAGCCTGAGGATGTTAAGTTCCTTCCTATCTATACCGGAGTTGAAGGTGAAGAGAACCAGGGACTGTGCACCGGTACTGAGAATTTCTTCTGCATCAACAAGGAAGCTTCTGCTGAGGATCAGGCAGCATCTATCGCATTCGTTGAATGGCTGTTCTCTTCTGAGACCGGTAAGGCAGCAGTAACCAACGACCTTGGATTCATCGCTCCTTTCGATACCTTTAGCGATGACGAAAAGCCCACCGATCCTCTGGCACAGGAAGTTCTTCGTTACATGGCAGATAGCTCCAAGACATCTGTAGCATGGAACTTCACTTCCTTCCCCAGCCAGCAGTTCAAGGATGACTTCGGTGCAGCTCTTCTGGAGTATGCTTCCGGTTCCGTTGACTGGGATGCTGTAAAGACAACCGTAGTTGAAAGATGGGCAGCTGAAAAGGCCGCAACTGCAGCTAACTAAGCTCCATCAACAAAAAGACAATAACTTAATCCATCTTATATAACTTCAGACACAGGGGGCGGTGGTGGTACCACGGCCCCTGTGTTTGTAAAAAAGGAGACAGGCTTATGCAAAAGACATTAAAAAGATATTTTCCCATTTTTGTACTGCCTACCCTGATCGCGTTTTCCTTTGCTTTTATTATACCGTTTGTCATGGGCGTATATCTGTCCTTTTGCAAATTTAAGACAATTACAAACGCGCAATTTGTAGGCTTAGACAATTACATTAAAATTTTTGCGGACAAAGATTTTGTCAACGCATTTGGATTTACTCTAAAATTCTCCGTAGTGTCCATTGTCACCATTAATGTGTTTGCCTTCATTTTGGCACTGGCATTGACGAGAAAGATCAAAGGAACCAACCTGTTCCGTACAGTATTTTTCATGCCGAACCTGATCGGCGGTATCATTTTGGGATATATCTGGCAGCAGATGATCAACGCAGTATTGTTAAAATACGAGACAACACTGGTGGCGAATCCGACCTATGGATTCTGGGGTCTGATCATTCTGATGAACTGGCAGATGATCGGTTATATGATGATCATTTATGTAGCCGGACTGCAGAATGTACCTACGGATCTGATCGAAGCAGCAGAGATCGATGGAGCTACTTCGTTACAGACATTATTCAAAGTGAAAATTCCGATGGTTATGCCATCTATTACCATATGTTTGTTCCTCACCGTGTCCAACAGCTTTAAGCTGTTCGACCAGAACCTTGCATTGACGGCTGGAGCACCCAGCAAAAAGACAGCTATGCTGGCTCTGGATATCTACAATACCTTCTATGGCAGAAGCGGATTTGAAGGTGTTGGTCAGGCCAAAGCAGTACTGTTCTTCATTGTAGTGGCAGTCATTGCCCTGGGACAGCTGGTACTTACCAGACGTAAGGAGGTAGAGCAATAATGACTAAGAAAAAAACTTCTAATGTGATCATTTTTTGTATCCTGTGTGTGCTGGTAGTTGCATTTTTGACACCTATTTTCTTCGTGCTGATCAACTCCTTTAAGGGAAAACTGTTCATCAGTAACAATCCTTTCGCACTGCCTACTGCAGAGACTTTTGCAGGGCTTACCAACTATGTGAACGGTATTGAAAAAACAGGTTTCTTCACAGCCTTCGGATGGTCTGCTTTTATCACGGTATTTTCTGTGGCAGCGATCATTCTGTTTACTTCCATGACCGCTTATTACCTGACCAGAGTAAAAACCGGTGTGACCAACGTATTGTATTATATGTTTGTATTTTCCATGATCGTGCCTTTCCAGATGGTTATGTTCACGATGTCTAAGCTGGCGAATATGACTCACTTAAATAACCCTCCCGGAATGGTGCTTCTGTATCTGGGCTTCGGATCTGGTCTGTCCGTATTTATGTTCTGCGGATTTATCAAATCTATTCCGTTGGACATCGAAGAGGCAGCCATGATCGACGGCTGTAATCCGCTGCAGACTTTCTTCGGCGTCGTAATGCCGATCCTGAAGCCGACTGCTATCACAGTAGCGATTCTGAACGCTATGTGGATCTGGAACGACTATTTGCTGCCCTATCTGGTAATCGGTCTGAGTACTAATTATAAAACCATCCCGGTTGTAGTACAATATCTGGTAGGCTCTTACGGTGCAAAGGATCTGGGTGCCATGATGGCACTGTTGGTATTGTCTGTTATCCCTATCATCGTCTTCTATCTGACCTGTCAGAAGTACATCATCGAAGGCGTGGTAGCCGGCGCAGTTAAGGGTTAAACGAAAAAGTTACAACGGGAGATTTATGTTATGAGAAAAAGTGGAATCTTGCTGCCGGTGAGCAGTCTGCCTTCCAAATACGGAATCGGCTGCTTTTCCAAAGAAGCATACAAATTTATTGACAGATTAAAAGAAGCCGGTCAGGCATACTGGCAGATTCTGCCGTTAGGTCCGACCAGCTATGGAGATTCTCCTTACCAGTCCTTCTCCACCTTTGCAGGGAATCCTTATTTCATCGATCCTGAGGATCTGGTGGCGAGAGGCTATGTGACCGCTGAGCAGTGCAATGCTTATGATTTCGGTACTGACATTCATTCCGTGGACTACGGTAAAATCTACAAGAGTCGCTTCCGCCTGCTAAAAGAAGCGTTTGATAATAGTCATATTGAAGAAGATGCAAGATTTCAGGAGTTTGTAAAGAAGAATGCATACTGGCTGGAGGATTATGCATTATATATGGCAGCCAAGGATGGCTTTCGTGGTATCTGTTGGGCAGCCTGGGAGGATGATATCAAACTGAGAACTCCTGCGGCTATGGACAAATATCGCAGAAAATATGCGAAAGAGATCGCTTTTTACCAGTTCCAGCAGTATCTGTTCCAGGTACAGTGGGAGAAACTAAAGACCTATGCCAACGATAACGGCATCAAGATTATCGGGGATATTCCCATTTATGTGGCATTTGACAGCTCAGATGCCTGGGCGAATCCGGAGCTGTTCCAGTTTGACGAGGATTGTGAGCCGGTAGCAGTAGCGGGATGCCCTCCCGATGCATTTTCTGCCACCGGACAGCTGTGGGGTAATCCTCTGTATAACTGGGAACATCACAAAGAGACCGGTTATGCCTGGTGGATGCAGCGGCTGGCAGCCTGCTTTGAGCGCTATGATGTGGTACGTATCGATCATTTCCGTGGATTCGATGCTTATTATGCGATTCCCTATGGGGAACCCACTGCGGAGCACGGTCACTGGGAACAGGGTCCGGGATACGATATTTTCCGTGCCATGAAGGAAAAATTGGGAGAAAAAGAAGTTATTGCAGAAGACCTTGGCTTTTTAACACCATCTGTGATAGAATTAGTGAAGAAATCCGGTTATCCAGGTATGAAAATTTTGCAGTTTGCTTTTGATTCCCGTGAGGAAAGTGATTATTTGCCGCACAATTATACACATAATTGCGTGGTATATACAGGAACTCATGATAATGATACTGTGATGGGGTGGTATGACACCTTGAAGGGAGCTGACAAAAAGCTCTGTGACGACTATCTGCGTCTGAAAAATGCGGACGGAGAGCCGATTCCCAGAGAGCAAATTCCCTGGGAATTCGTGCGTGCCGCAATGTCCAGCGTAGCGGATATGGCGATCATTCCCATGCAGGATTATCTCGGACTGGGATCGGAGGCCCGCATCAACATTCCTTCCACGCTTGGCATCAATTGGATGTGGAGAATGGGGAACGGAGATTTTACAAAGGAGCTTGCAGGGCGGATCCGCAGCATGACGAAGCTGTACGGCAGATAAGTCTGTAGGCTTAGAAAGGTTTGCATTCCATGGAGGAAATCACGATCAGAGACATTGCCAGAATCTGCGGTGTCGGCGTCAGCACGGTATCCCGTGCCATAAATAACCACCCGGACATCAATCCTGAGACCAAGGAAACGATCATGCGGGTGATCAAAGAGAATAACTACGTACCCAACAACAGTGCCAGAAACCTGAAGCGTCAGGATGCCAAGGCAATTGCAGTACTGGTCAAAGGTATTAATAACTCTTTCTTCAGCCAGATGATCAAGGTATTGGAAGAAGAGATCAAGGAAAAGTCCTACTCCATGGTTTTGCAGCATGTCGATTATGACGATGATGAAGTGGAGGTGGCGCTGAAGCTTGTAAAGGAAAAAAGGCTTCGGGGCATTATTTTTCTCGGTGGTTATCTGGTTCACAGCGAGGAAAAACTGGCACAGCTTCATGTACCGTTTATCTTGAGCACTACCGGAATGCTGCCAAAGGGATTCAGCCGTAATACCTATTCTTCCGTGACCGTGGATGATACCAAAGAAAGCTACAAGATGGTGGACTATCTGTGTAAGAATGGGCATAAGGATATTGCGATCGTCTGTGCCCGCAAAACGGATGCTTCCATCGGTAAACTGCGTCTGGAAGGCTATAAAAAGGCGTTGAAGGATAACGGAATAGAAGTAAGGGAAGAACTGATCCTGCCCATGAGGAGTGATTTGGAAGATTACTCCCTGGAGAATGGCTATATGGTGACGAAGGAATTCCTGGAGAAGCAGATTCCGTGCACGGCGATCTTCGCAATCTCCGATATGCTGGCAATCGGTGCAGGAAAAGCATTGTCTGATGCCGGATACAAGGTACCGGAAGATATTTCCCTGACAGGCTTTGATGGCGTGGAAATCGGGAAATATGTTATCCCGTCATTGACGACTTTAAAGCAGCCGGTAGACAGCATGGCGAGAGAGACTGCCCGGATTCTGTTTGACATTATCGGGAAAAAAGCGAAACACCAGCACTGCGTATTCGATGGAGAACTGGTGGTCCGGGATTCTACGATGTCGAGGACGTAAGAAAGAGTCATACAGTCCCTGTGGGGACGAAGGGAATGCTGTATGGAAATACATGGTTTTAACAAGACAACTTTATTAGATTATCCGGAACATATTGCAGCCACTGTTTTTACAGGAGGCTGCAATTTTCGCTGTCCGTTTTGCCACAATGGGGAACTGGTACTGGATCCTGCGAGACAGCCCTCCGTCGCGGAAGAGGAAGTGCTGTACTACCTGAAGAAAAGGCAGGGAATCCTCCAGGGCGTCTGCGTCACCGGCGGAGAGCCGACTCTGCAGCGGGATCTTCGCAAGTTCCTGCAAAAGATCAAGGAGCTGGAGTATCCCATCAAGCTGGATACCAACGGCTATATGCCCGGAGTATTGTGGGAATTGTTACAGGAGCACCTGATCGATTATGTGGCGATGGATATTAAGGCTTCCAAAGATAATTATGCCCGGGCGGCGGGACTGCCATATATAGATATCTCCCGCATCGAGGAGAGTATCGGTATCCTGAAAAGCAGCGGCATCCCCTATGAATTCCGGACTACTGTGGTAAAGGGGATTCATACCGTGGGAGAATTTGAGGAGATCGGCAGATGGATCGAAGGATGCCCTGCATATTTGCTTATGTGCGATAAAGAAGTAATAGAAGTGTAAAAAATTTTGCCGTTCCTATCAGACACTTGCGCAGGGTGTCGGATAGGTCGGGCTTATTCTTCGGGCAAGTCAATCTTGCCGACAAAGCTGTAATAAATATCAATGCGCTGGCGGCGTACTTCGTTCTCGTCATATTCACATTCATAGACAACGATTTTCTCCACCATTTCACGCAAGAGGGTGTGGGTCAGTTCCTCGATAGAAAGGTACTTGCGGACAATGTTCATAAACTTTTCAGCGTTTACCGTGGCTTCCTGTGCCTTGTCCAGTTCGCCCTGCAATGCGGCGGCTTTCTCTTTCAGTTCCCGCTGCTCGGCTTCGTAGTCTGCGGACATTTCCATGAAACGCTCATCACTGATTTTCCCGTTTACATTGTCCTCATACAGACGCTTGATGTAGCGGGAAAGTTCTGCAATCCGGCGCTGCACCTGTTCAAGCTGCTTCGTGGCTGCCGCCTGTTTCCTCTTGCCGCCCATTTCATTCTGCTGGATAAGCAGCTTCACGAACCGGGCTTCATGCTTCTGTGCATAGGCGGTCACTTTCCGCAGATTGTCCAGCACACCCGCCGTCAAAAGGTCGGTGCGGATGAAGTGCGCCGTACAGTCGGCGGTGCGCTTCTTATAGCTGCCGCAGATGTAGCAATCCTGCTTTCTCTTGTCGGTCTGATACCGCTGCTGGTACATCACATGACCGCAATCGGCGCAGAACAGCAAGCCGGAGAACAAGCCCACATCATCGTAGCGGTTGGGGCGTTTGCGCTGCTTGCGTAACTCCTGCACCCGTTCCCACGTCTGCAAGTCGATGATTGGCTCATGGTGGTTCTCGAAAATCGCCTGTTTCTCAATGGGATTGTCTACGCTGTGCTTCATCTTGTAGGATGGTTTTTCCGTCTTGAAATTCACAAGACAGCCTGTGTACTCCCGGTTTTCCAGAAGATGAACAACAGTATTGGTCGCCCACTTACATTCATAGCCGGGGTGGTAGCGGCGTGTGCTGCCTGTGCGCTGGTATTCCAGCGTCCCCGGCGTGGGGATTTGCTGCTCGGTCAGCATACGGGCTATCTTGGTAGGCCCGTTTCCGGCAAGGCAGAGCTGATAAATCTGCTTGACTACCGAGGCGGCTTCCTCGTCAATGATGAAATTCTCGTCATCGTCCATGAGGTAGCCGTACACGGGCTTGCTGGTAACAGGCTTTCCGCTTAGACCTTTTGCTTTCTTAACTGCCTTGATTTTCTTGCTCGTATCTCTCACCATCCATTCGTTGAAAAGATTACGCAGCGGGGTAAAATCGTTGTCGCCCATTGCGCTGTCCACTCCGTCATTGATAGCGATAAAGCGGACGCCTTTCTGTGGGAAAAGCATTTCTGTGTACATTCCCACTTGGAGATAATTTCGCCCTAAACGTGACATATCCTTGACTATGACTGTGCCGACTTTTCCGGCTTCAATGTCTGCAAGCATGGCTTGAAATCCGGGTCTTTGGAAGTTCGCACCACTATAACCGTCATCCGTGTACCAGCAGAGGTTGGTAAAGCCGTTCTGCTTGGCGTAGGTTTCCAAAATGCGCTTTTGGTTGGATATAGAGTTGCTTTCTCCTTGCAGTTCATCTTCATGGGATAATCTCGGATAAAGGGCGGTAATAAGGTTTTGGGTTGTCTGTCTTAACATGGTTTCCTCCGTTTCCGACAGCCAGCCCCACTATTCCGTACTTTGATTGTACCATACAGCGGGGCGGCGTGTATAGCGGCAAAATGTGAAAAATGCTTCTTTACAGCCCGTCATATTGCCGATTTTTGCGTAGCGGTTTCCGCTTCCAGCACCTTAGCCATTTTGTCGGCTGCGGTTTCCGTGGCACTCTGCTTGAAAAAGCCGGACACCACAAGGACGGAGTTCCCTATGCGGATTTCCGTCACGCAGTCGGCGGGTGCGGTGCTTTTCATGTCGTGTCTGATATGCTCTTTTTTCTCGGTCATAGGCGAACTCCTTTCAATCGTTCATCAGTTGCTTTAAGCGGTTTAGCTTGTTTTGTGCGCTTTCCCTGCGGAAGTTCTCGCCGGAGAAGCAGACCGGGGCGCACATTTCAAGCAGTCGGTCATAAATCCGGGCGTGGGGCGTGTCCTGCGGGTTCTGTAACTCGGTAAGCGTGAGGTTGGTCGTGACGATCAGCGGCTTGCCGCTTCGGTAACGACTGTCAATCACATTGTAGACTTGCTCCAATCCGTACTCTGTGCCACGCTCCATTCCAAAATCATCAAGGATAAGCAGCGGATAGCGGCAGAGGTTGGAAATATATTCGTTCCTGCCCTCAAAGGTGGCGGCAAGGTCACCCAGGATAATGGCAAAGTTCGTCATTTTTACGGAGATTTCTTTCTCCATGAGGGCGTTTGCAATGCACCCAGCAAGGTAGCTTTTGCCTGTGCCGACGCTGCCCCAGAGCAGATAACCGATGTTCCCGGCTTTCATGTCCTCCCAATGCTCCACATAGAAATGGGCGGTTTTCATCTGCGGGTTTCTGCCGTTATCGTTGGCAAAAGTCCATTCCCGCATAGCCGGGTCGGTAAATCCCCGGCGTTTCAGTTCTTCTACCTTGTCCCGGTGCTTTCTCTGCTGTTCGGCGGCTTCACGCTCCATGCGCTGCGCCCGCTGGCAGTCACACTCTGACGGGTGGCGGTCACGCCCAAACAGGGCGATTTTATCAGCCGGAAAATAGACTTCTTTCGGTGTCCGGCACTTGCCACAGTAGAGCAGACCGTCCTCACCTGTGTAGTCCTCCGGCTCGGCGGTGGCTGCTGGTATCTGTAAATTCATATCTTCAAAAGCTGGCTTCATAGACTTTCTCCCTCCTTGTAGGTGTAATCGGGTATGCCCTTTTTCGGGGCAGCTTTAGCGGTATCGTCAGCCGCCCATCTGCGGATAGTGGCGGCATGGTTCTTGTATTTCTTCCCGGTAGAAGCGATATAGCCGGATAGCCGGTCAATGTAATACTCCCACTTGTCGGGCAGTTCTGCTTGCAGTTCGGAAAGTTCCATCTCTGTCAAAATCACATTTTTGTATCTGCCGTAAGCGGCGGGGGTGGCTCGTCCCGGTTTTAACTCTCTCTCTTTTTCTATCTCTATATCTATCTCTTTCTTTATCTCTATCTCTGGTGGACAAATGTCCGCTTTTGCTTCGGACACTTGTCCACTAAGCCGTTTTTGCTCTGAAATCTTCATTCTTGCCCTGCGCTTGCGCTCCCCCTCGGTAGAGGATTGACCGATGAAAAGCTCGATATTGCTCATATACAAAGCCCCGTTGTCCAGCGGTTCGACAAGCCCCAGCTTCATAAAGATTTGCAAAGCCCGTTCAACTGTGCCGACCTGCTGGCGGGTAATGGTGGCTATCATTTGGGCGGTGTAGGGGATATTCTCGTCAAGCTGCAAAGTCCCGCCGTATTTCAGCGATTTTAAGTACAGCTTCAAGAGGATATTGGAATACAGCATACCGTCCTGCATACTTTCCAGCAGCACGATAGCGTCATCGTCAAAATAGCTCTCTTTCAGTTTGAGGTAATAATATTTGCGGTTATCTGACATAATTTTGGTTCTCCTTATCTGCGGGGCGGGCTTTCCATCTCTTTGAGTAATACCGGGGGCAGAGTACCACGATAGCCCTAAAACTCTGCTTGCAGTCATGGGTACAGCCCCGGCAAAGGGCATTGAAAGTAATGCGGTTTCGCTCATTGAGGAAGAACGCCCATTCCAGCCGCCGCTTCTTGCTCATTCTCGGCATGAAAAAACGCTCCTTTCTTCGGTTTGGTCGGGTGTAACGGGACAGGGGCAAAATCTGTATGTTCCCGGTATCATTTTCGGGGAAAATCTGCCCTGTAAGCCCCGTTGGAAAGGTTAGGGGTATTGCGGATAGGGTATGGCATACCCTCTGCCTTTTGTATGGTTTCGGTATCATTTCGGGGCGGTTTTTAACGGTCACGTCCCGGCTTTTTATCCGGGTACAGACTTCCACAGCATACGGCGGCATGGCTACGGATTTTGGCTTCTCCCCGCTGTTCGCTTGCCTTTGCGTTCTTGTAGTCCTCGTCAGAGAGGAAAATCCCCCTTGTACCCAACGGGGCTGTCATTGCTCAAAATATCAACCACAATCATGTGCCGGTTCTGTGGCAGATAGCGTTCAAAACCCGTAAGGTCATGCCCCTGCATAATCGGCTCTTTCGCCTGTGCCTTTGCTTCGGCAAGCCGCCGGATAGAGTTGTCCCGTTCTTTAAGGAAACGGGCTTTGATATCAGCGATAAAGCAGCTGCACTCCGGCTCCGGGATTTTCTCCAGCTTGTCAATGGTGTTTTTCACGATTGCCTTTGTGAGAGGGTCTTTGAGTACGGGGACAATCTCTGCAAGCCCCGCAACGGTAGCCGCCCGGTCAGTAGCGGCGTACTGGTAAATCATTTCTAATTCACTTCTTGTGAATGTCATGGTGCGTCCTCCTGTTCTTATTCGGTATCAATTCGGGGCGTTTTATCGCTCCTGTTCCTGTTTCTTCTGTCGGCTTGGTGTGCCGTGTAGTATCTGCTCGGCGTTCCGCTTGGCTGTGGCAAGCTGCTCATGCTCGGCTTTGGCGGTGCGGTAGGTGTTGTAAGCTGCGTTTTTCTCGGAAATGAGGGTTTCAATCTCTGTATTCAGCTTTGAAATGGCTGGCAGCTTCTTCCCCGGTGCAAGCACCTTTAGCTGGCGCAGGGTGGCTTCATAGATGATAAAATCCGCTTCGTTGGCTTGGTAATAGCGGTCTGCCTTTTTCCCGGACAGCTTTTTATGAACGTCAATGACGGGGCGGGTGCGGCGGTAATCGCTGACAACCTTTCGCAGATTTTTCTTATCGGAAATGCTCTGTTCAATGCCCCGCAGACTTTCCCTCGCTTCGGACAGGGCTTTCCGGCTGCTCTCCACGGCTGCGTCCAGCTTGTCAAGGTCAAGCAGTTCGTTTTCCATGAGAAAGTTGTGGGTAGCCGCCATCTGTTTGAGATTGTGCAGGGAAGCCCAGCGGTCATAGCCTGCGCCCTTGCCCTCGGCTCGCTTGGCTTCCCGGTCAACCATACGCTGTAATCCGTCCTGTTTCGGGGCGGTTTTGGCGGCTTTTTTCCGCTGTAAATGCTCCATAATGCTGTCGGGGTATTCGGGTATGGCTGCGGTCTGTTCGGCGGCTCTGTGGGCGTTCTGCTCCAAAAGGGCAAGGACGGCGGTACGGTCAAAATCGTCCCCCAGCTTCCGGGCTGTGATAGGCTTGGTCCTGTCCGGGGTAAGGTAGGACAGCCGCCCCCGGCTTTCCTTAACGGTTACACCTTCCCGGAGAAGTAATGCGGCAAACTCGTCAAAGCTGCCCGCCCGGTCAAGGGCTTTCCGTATGGTCTGCCGTAGCCGTTGCTTGTCCGTTTCAAACTTCGTCTGCCGGGGCGTGATACCGTCCGCTATCATCGGGGCATTGGCTTTATCAAGGGCAAGCTGCCCTTTCTTCTGCGCCCAGTATTCACGCTCGGTCACTCGGTTCTTACTGCCATGCAAGAGGTCAATCTGATACAGATTTTCCCGGTGGCACATCTCCATGACTTCGGACTTGAAATATTCCATAGCTGCGTCTGTGCAGCGGTGCTTCATGCCGCATTTTGTGTCCGCTGGTCTGTCCATGTAGGGCAGAAGCGGGACAGCTTCAATCCGCAAGCTGTTTATGACGATATGCACATGAATGTTGCCAGAGTGATTGTGCCCGTCCGGGTGGGTACAGACAATGGCTTGGTGTCCGGGGAATTGTGTTTTGCAAAATTCCTCGCCCAGCGATTGTGCCTTATCAACGGTCAGACCGTTGTCCGTTCCGTCCCGTGGGTCAAAGCTGATGATGTAGTGGTGGGACTTCACATCTTCCCGCTTTTGGTTCTTGCCATAGCGGAGATTGGAGCGCATACAGGCAACGGCAAAATCTTCCCCGCCGCAGTTCAGAGTGGCAAGGCGGTAGTCCTCACGGGGAACAAGCCGCCCGTTCTCGTCCAGCGTGGGCTTCATGGTAAACTCGTCATGCTCAAAAGTGAGGTACTGCTCGGCTGCTCCGTAGTCGGCATTTTTAGAGCTGATATGTTTGAATGTTGCCAACAGCTTCACCTACTTTCTGCAAGACTTCAAACTTCAAGGCGGCAAGGTCGGAAATGGCGACTCTGACTTCGCCGGACAGGGCGTTATACGGTACGCCGTATTCGTTCAGATACCGGGCAATCTGATTGAGGATGCCGCCGATCCTGCCATATTCGGCGGTCAGCTTCCCGACAGCGGCAAGCAATTCATCATTGACCGGGGAAACGGTAACAATGGGGCGTATGGTTGCCCGTGTAATGGCTTGCCGGATAAATTCAGACTGGCTCATACCATAAGGGGCAAGCCGGGCGGTAAAGTCGGCGTATTCTTCATCGGTCAGCCGGGTCTTGACTACCCGGCTGCGGTGGAGCGTGTTATATCGTTTCATAGGTGGTTGACCTCCTTTCTGTGCGTGGTGTCCGCTCACTAATAGGAGAAAAACGGGGTGTGCAGCGGAACTGTTTTTGAAAAAATCCGAAAAGAATTTGCGGAGATTTTCAAGCGGCGTAAGCCGCATAAGCAGGGTTTGGGGAAGGCACTCCCCAACAAGATTCCCACCGGGGCAAAAGGAGCGATAAGCGAATTTTGGCACCGTGGTAGAATCTTGCTCTAAGAAAAGCACGCTCCGGCTCGGCGTACTTTTTGCTCAATTTCTCCTGTTATGTCCTACTACGGACAACTTGCAATTTTGCCAAACGGAACGGCAAACCTTTTTCAATGCCGCACACTTTAGGAGAAATGGGCGCAAAAAAAGCAGCAAACCTTTTTCAGATTTACTGCTTGTATGTGCCGCTGTAATGGGCGGCGGTTATTCAGTTGTATCGGGCGGGGATACTCGGCTAAAGCGAAACTTAAATAACGCTTTCAGCAGCGTTTCCGTGATGAAGTCCTCGGCTTCCTTGTCAGCTTGTCCGCTGATACGGGAAGCATAGCGTATTCGCCGCCCATAATACTGCAATACGGTGTTGACCGCTTCCGGCTCGCCGCTGGTAGCCTGTACGATTGTGTCATAGGGGAGAAGCTCGTTATTCCTCATGCGCCAGTCCCTCCATTTCCTCGTAAAGCTGCTGTATGGCTTTTCGGATATGGTAGCCCGCTGCACTGCGGCTGCGTCCGTACCGTCTGCCGATTTCATACTGCGGCATACGCTTAAAAAAGGACAGATAGAGCATTTCCTGCTTCTGCGCTGGCAGACGGGAGAGGGCTTGTACCAGCAGCCCATTGCTTAGGATAACGGTATCGCCGCAAAGATGGACGATGTATTCCTCGTCCGGCTCCGGGGCTTTGAAATATTCATCTGTCGTGCCTAAAGGATAGTGCTTTTCATCTGTGATGTAGTCAAGGGATATTTCTCTTTTGTGTTTCCTGCTCCATGTCCGCAGCGCTGTGTAGCTGGCATTGCGGATAACAATTTTACAAAAAGCGTGGAATGTGTACTCGATATGCTCTTTGTATTCTTCTGTGCAAGTCATAGGAAATCCCCCCTTCCCTCCGCAAAGAGTTGTGGCTGGTTGATAGTTGCTTTTTATGATGACAAAGGGCGGCATCACTTTTTGCTGTCGCCCCTTGATTACCCATTTGCGAAACCGGGCGGGGCTGTCAACGGCGGGCTTTAGCCCGTTCATCTTGACCGTTGACTGCTCCGGCTGGGTTTGCTATTTGTGTTTTAATCACTTACCTAAAGAAATTATTTTTCTTTCCACGACTTTTCAAGAAAATCTGTTAATTCTGGGATTTCCATCTGTTTTAGACCAGTTATATTTCCATTTCTATCTCTTTCTGTAATAATGCCAATATCACCGTTTGCAGAGTGTACCTCAGTTCCTTCAAAAGTTCCATCGGTAGCCCGGTTATCAGCAAAATAGCAGACTGACTTACCATTAAAAAACAGCTGGTTTTCGTCAGAATTATAGGTTAAACCGTATTGCTCATACTGTTCTAAGTTATTAGCAGTTTCTTCGTAAATCTGTTTGTTGATTAGTTCATTAAATGCCTTTTGTTCTTCCGTAAGCCCTTTTTCATAGTCTTGGTCAGTGGTATCCCGAACATTTTCAGCTTTGCTTTTTTCAGGTTGAGTTGAAGAAAAAACAGCATATACGCCACCAACCATCAAAAGCATTACGGCAAGAGTGAGAATAGGAACAATTATTTTTTTCTGTTTCATCATAATATTAAATCCCTTCTTTTTGCAAGTTGATAAGTATAGTATAGTGTTTTCCTCCTTTCACCCATAAGAGCAGCACCATCACAGAATGTTACACATGATTTGCAGTTTTTTAAGCTCTAAAGTATAAAGAGTAGCTACCTCACACAAAGATAGCTACCCTCAAATTTTATGCAGCTTTACTCGAAAATATCTTTTGGTGCAGTAGGTAATAAATCGCCTTTCTTCCAAATAAGCTCACAATTATTAGGTGTACCATAATATACAGCAATGTAGTCCTTTTTTTCATGGTTAAACCCATAATTCATTATTTCGGTTTCTCCATCGGATAATTCTTCTTTGATAACCGTTCTTAATACAGAAATATACAAGTTTCTATTTTCGTCTGTGTAAGTCTTAATTGTTCCTCCACAGTATCCGTCAAGTAGTTCTAATCTAAAAGTAATCTGTTCATCGGTCAGTGAATATGCCGAGATTGAAATTTGCTCTGGGCTTACCATGCTATTTTGTCTTATAAACAAGGCATAATATGTTCCAAATATCGCTGTAAGGACGATAGTCGTTATTACAATTCCTATGATAAATGACCTTAATAGTGAACGTTTCCATGAATGTGCCATCTTCCCCATGACACTGCTTTGTATGCTTTCAGCATTTTCCTTTGTATCAACCACACATTCTGTTTTTAGCTTCTGAAAAATATTGGAACACTTTTCACATTCCTGCAAATGCTCCTCAATCATTTTTCTGCTGTCTGCTGAACAAACTTCATCATAATACAGCGGCAACATATCTTGAATGATGTCGCATGAAATTTTACTCATAACTTTCCTCCTTTACTTGTTCAATGATTTTTAATTTAGCTCTATGAAAGGTTACTCTTGCCCAACTTTCTGTTTTACCAAAAAGTTTTGCTATATCCTGATAACTTAATTCTCCTAACACCCGTAAAGAAAAGACTTCCTTATATGGCTCTGGTAAATTGTGTAGCAGTTTATGTATTCCAAACGCCTGCTCTCTTTGTCCTAACAAAATCTCTATGGAATTAGTATCAACTATTTCATTCTCTACAGAATTAAGGTCGATATTTCTTTTCCTGTGCTTCTCATACAAGAAAAATGAATGCTTCGCAATTTGGCACAGCCAAGTCGTTATTTTACAGTCACCTCGAAAGTTCTCATAGCTTTTCATAGCCTTAAAAAAAGTATCTTGCGCTAATTCTTCTGCAAGTTCTTCATCGTGGCAAAGAGCTAACAGATATTTATATACATCTTCAAAATATAAGGTATATATGTCACTAAAATTAGGGGTATTCAATTATGCACACCTCCTTTCAGCAATAAGAGTAGGCAAGTAACATTTTGTTACAAAAAATATTTGAAGATAACATCAACAAAATATATTATAGCGTGACCGTGTTTGATTTTCAATTTCTGTAAATGCAGAAACATGGAGTGTTCCCCAAATTATACGGAATAGCAGGGGTACTGTCATATCTAATTTATTGTTGCTTCTTTACCAACCATGAGCATTATCTGCAGAGTTATCAGGAGAATGATAACTGCCTGTACCGGATGATACAGACAGCAGAAAGCAATGCTGTTAAGCCGGGCGGTGCGGAACTGTTCGGTGCTTTCTCGCGGGAGGAACTGGAACAGATGGCGGAACTCGTCCGAAAATATGTGGGGAAAGTTGTGTTGCGGGGCGTGGTCGGGACATGATGCCATTATGATGCAATGGTTGTATATACTGGCATTAGGAGGTAAATAAAATGAAAAAGAAATTATTGGCTACAATACTTACAGGACTGTTGCTTGCGTTTACGGCATGCGGAAGTCAGGAATCCCCAGTGATCCCGGAGGTGACCGGCACCGCAATTGAGAATACGCAGGAAAGCGTACTGGAGAATGCAGTAACGGAGACGGCATCGCAGCAGGAGACGCAGACCGAGATTGCTGCAACCAGCAAAGTGGAGATTACCACAGAGGACTTTGAGGGTAACAGTGATCCGGAAAATGCGGAAAGAAAATACACCTATACCTATCAGGTGCCGACGATCACGATAGAAGGTAATGAAGAAGCGCAGGACAAGATCCAAAAGGATTGGAACGCGTATGTGGAAACTTTTTTGGATAGTATCAACAATAGTGATTTCGGTACAGTTTATGAGGGCGAGATGTCGGGAGTGACAAGCTATGAAGAGCTTTCATTTCAGGTGATCCGTGCAGATGACAAGGTGATCAGCGTGGTATGGGGCAATGAGGGCTATAATCAGGGAGCACATGGCTGGTACATACAGGATTACAGAAACTATTATACGCAGACAGGAGAAAAAATTACCTTTGACAGTCTCGGAAACAGCTTCCGTGACAAAGCACTGGAACTGGTGACGAAAAAAGCTGCCGAGATGCAGGCGACGGATGACTGCTTCTTCCCTGATTATGAGAAGAGTATTAAACTGGTAGTGTTAGATGGTACGGAAAATATGGATACTATCTATCAGGAAATCTATGGAGCGGACATCGCAGGTACCGGCAATGGACCGGCAAGCCCGACTTTCAGCATTACGGGAGATGGATTCGTCTTTGAATCCGGGCAGTATGTACTGCAGCCGTATGCAGTGGGAATTGTTGATTTCGAGATTCCGGCAGAGGATTTCGGGGATGCGTTGACGGCGGATATTTTCTAGTATATAATAAAAACATCGGGAATGAGGTTCTCCCAGAAACTTAGGTTTCGAACCGCCGAAATAGGATTTTATTTGGCTGATGACTTCTGCAGAATATGCAGGGGACACCAGCCTTTTTGTTGGAATCCAAAACGTCCTGCTGCGAGAAAATGGAGGAAATTTTTATGCTTACATCACTGGGACTGATTTTTTTGCTGGGACTTCTTATGGCAGCAATCTGCCAGAAGATTCACCTGCCACGCATTATCGGAATGCTGTTTACCGGAATTATTCTGGGACCATATGTGCTGAACCTGTTGGATGCATCGATTCTGAATATTTCATCACAGCTGCGACAGATCGCGCTGATCATTATACTTCTCAAGGCCGGATTATCTCTGGATCTGAAGGATCTGAAAAAAGTAGGACGTTCCGCAGTCATGCTGTCCTGCGTTCCCGCTACTTGTGAATTGCTTGCTTTTGTAATATTTGCCCCCATAATCCTGAATATCAGCAGAATGGATGCGGCGGTCATGGGTGCGGTACTGGCAGCAGTGTCACCTGCTGTGGTGGTGCCACGGATGGTGCACCTTATGGAGAATGGCTATGGCACGGAGAAAAGTATTCCGCAGATGATCCTGGCAGGAGCTTCCTGCGATGACATTTATGTCATAGTGCTGTTTTCCACTTTTGTTGGAATGGCACAGGGCGGACATGTAAATGCACTGGATTTTGCAAATGTTCCGGTGTCAATCCTGACCGGTGTGTTGTTCGGTGCGTTGGTGGGATGGCTGCTGGGACAGCTTTTTGAACTGTTATATCGGAAGGGCAGTTACGTGCGCAACAGCATGAAAGTCATTATTATTATGGGATTATCCTTCCTGTTAATGGCACTGGAGACGATGTTAAAGGGAAAGGTTGCTTTTTCCGGATTGCTAGCAGTGGTGAGCATGGCATGTGCACTGAAGATGCGGACACCTAAGGAAGTCACGGGCAGGTTGTCTGTCAAGTTTGGCAAGTTGTGGCTGGCAGCGGAGGTGGTACTGTTTGTACTGGTAGGCGCTGCGGTGGACATCCGCTATACCATGGAAGCCGGTCTGGCAGCGGTAGACATGATCCTGCTGGCACTGGTGTTCCGTTCCGTTGGTGTGGCGTTGTGTCTGCTGGGAACGGAACTAGGTAAAAAGGAGCGCCTGTTTTGCATGATCGCTTATCTGCCGAAGGCTACCGTGCAGGCAGCTATTGGTTCCGTACCGTTATCGATGGGATTATCCTGTGGCAAGATCGTCCTGTCAGTGGCAGTGCTGGCAATCCTCATAACGGCACCACTTGGAGCTCTGGGAATGGATGCTACATACCGGAAACTATTGGAAAACAATACAAAACCCCGACAGTTATCATAACTGCCGGGGTTTTAAGGAGGATAGAAATCGTTTTGAAAGGAATTAGCCCATCGTAATAACTACGTTGTACTCTTCCTTGCCCTTTTCGTAAGGGATGATGTGTCCGTCAACAGCCTTGCCATCTACGGTCATGGATACCACACCCTTCTCCACGTTCTGAGGATTCTTCACCTGAATGTGATAGGTGCCATCACGGAACTTACGGGTGATGGAGAAATCGCCGAAGCCCTTAGGAATACAAGGATCTACGGATAATCCCTGATGAGTAGGATATACACCCAGGATGTACTGGGAGATATTTACGAAAGTCCATGCCGCGGTACCGGTCAGCCAGCTGTTTTTCGCTTCGCCGTGGAATTTTGCATCCTTACCGGCTACCATCTGGGAGTATACATAAGGCTCGGTACGATGGATCTCGCTGATATCCTCAATGTATGCGGGACAGGTCTTACGGTAGATCTCGAAGGCTCTGTCACCTCTGCCCAGAACAGTTTCTGCGATGGATACCCAGGGATTGTTGTGGCAGAAGATACCGGCATTCTCCTTGTATCCGGGGGGATAAGAGGATACTTCACCAAGTTCGAGGTGATACTCCGTGTATGCAGGTTGTAAGATCATGACACCATACTTGGTATCCAGTCTTTCTTTTACGGAATTCAGTGCCTTCTCGGCAAGCCCTTCCTTTACACCGACACCGGCGAGTACACAGAAGCCCTGAGGCTCGATGTAGATCTGACCTTCGCGACATTCCTTGGAACCTACCTTGTGGCTGTAAGCATCGTAAGCACGAACGAACCAGTCGCCGTCCCAGCCATCCTTCAGGATCGCATCGTACATTGCCTGTACTTCCTTACGTGCTCTTGCGGCTTCTGCGGCATCACCCATCAGCTCGCACAGCTGAGCGTATTCTTCACCGTATTTTACGAACATACCGGCAATGAATACGGATTCTGCCACGGGTCCTTCACTGGGACCGAAGGTCTGGAAGGATTCTCCGGGATGAGCGGAGAAGCAGTTCAGGTTCAGACAGTCATTCCAGTCGGCGCGGCCGATCAGAGGCAGATCGTGAGGACCTTTGTGGTTGATGATATAGTCTAAGGAGCGCTTTAAGTGATCCATCAGAGGAGCAGCTACGCTCATATCGTTGTCAAAAGGAACCATCTGGGTCAGGATGGAGGTATCACCGGTCTCTCTTACGTAAGCACTGGTACCTGCAATGAGCCACAGAGGATCATCATTGAAGCCGCTGCCGATATCGGAGTTGCCCTTCTTGGTCAGAGGCTGGTACTGATGGTAAGCGCTGCCGTCCTGGAACTGGGTGGAAGCGATATCGATGATACGCTCTCTTGCACGATCCGGGATCAGATGTACGAAGCCGAGCAGATCCTGGCAGGAATCACGGAAGCCCATGCCACGACCGATTCCAGACTCATAATAAGAAGCGGAACGGGACATGTTGAAGGTTACCATGCACTGATACTGGTTCCAAGTGTTGACCATACGGTTTACTTTTTCGTCAGCAGAATCTACCGTGTAACGGGCAAGTAACTGTTTCCAGTAAGCCTGCAGCGCTGCGAAAGCTTCTTCTACCTGGGCGTCGGTCTGGTATTTTGCCAGCATTTCCTTCGCGCGGGTCTTGTTGATCACACCGTAGGACTCCCACTTCTCGTCTTCGGGATTCTCGATATAGCCCAGTACGAAGATGAAAGTCTTGGTCTCGCCGGCTGCCAGATCCACATTGATCTGATGAGAAGCAATGGGAGACCAGCCGCTTGCCATGGAGTTTGTGCACTTGCCGTTCTCAACCGCTTCGGGAGAATCCGCACCTCTGTACGCACCCAGAAAAGCATCTCTGCTGGTATCGAAACCGTCAATCTTCGTATTTACAGAATAAATTGCGTAATGATTACGGCGTTCGCGGTACTCGGTCTTGTGGTAAATAGTCGAATCCTGTACCTCCACTTCGCCGGTGCTTAAGTTACGCTGGAAGTTCTTCATATCATCATCGGCATTCCACAGACACCATTCTACATAAGAGAATACGGACAGCTTCTTGTCCTCGGAGCTTCCGTTGGTCAGAGTCAGCTGAGAGATCTCACAGTTATCATTCAGAGGAACGAAGGAGAGCACGGAAGCTTTAACACCGTTCTTGGAAGAGGTGAAACGGCTGTAACCGATACCGTGACGGCACTCGTAAGAATCCAGCTCGGTCTTCGTAGGCTGCCAGCCGGGATTCCATACGGTATCTCCATCCTTAATATACAGATATTTGCCGTTGATGTCTGCCGGTACATTATTGTAACGATAACGGGTCAGACGCAGCAGTTTGGCATCCTTATAGAAGGTATATCCGCCGCAGGTGTTGGATATCAGACTGAAAAACTCGTTGCATCCCAGATAGTTGATCCAGGGAAGCGGAGTCTTGGGAGTAGTGATGACATATTCTTGATGCACATCATCAAAATGACCATACTTCATAAGAAAATCTCCTTCTTTCATGTTGTTGTATGTTGAGTGTTTGCTTTTTCGTTGCGGATTGCTTAATGATCAGTAAACGATTAAGTAATCCGGAATTCTGATTTGTATTATACAGAAGCAGTGCTGAAAATGCAATACGAATCTTGAAAAAGCCTGTAAAATGCGCAATATATACAAATACGCAAGAAAAACATGGACAGAAGATACAAAACAAAACGGATCTTGAAAAAAGCGGATTTACGAAACAAAATAATAGCAAACGTTATCGCATACTTTGCCATTATATAGAAGAAACCCGATTGCTGCACAAGCCAAATGTACAAAAACACTTATTTGAAATTGTTAATTATAGACAAAGTGGATACTTTTTAGAAAAAAACTGCAAAAAAGTATTGCAAAATGCTCAAAGGTGGTATATATTAAAACTACGAAAACGATTAAGTTACAAAACAGGTCGGATGAAATGACGAAGACATGAAACAGGAGAACGGTATGGCATCATTGAAAGACATTTCCAAGATTTGTGGAGTCTCCGTTGCAACTGTCAGCAAGGCACTGAACGACCACAAGGACATTGGAGAAGAAACCAAAGCAAATATCAGACGGGTAGCCAAGGAGATGGGATATTCCCCGAACCTTTCCGCCAGAGCACTGAAGACGAACAGAACTTATGGAATAGGAGTCCTCTTCGTAGATGAAGCACAAAGCGGTCTGACCCATGATTACTTTTCCAGTGTACTGGACAGCTTCAAGAGGACTGCAGAGAAGAGCGGTTACGACATTACCTTTATTAACAGCTGCAAGAACCGTTCGGATCGGATGTCCTACCTGGAACACAGCAGGTACAGAGGCTTTGACGGAGTGGTGCTCGCCTGTATCGATTTCGCAGATCCCGAAGTCATCGAATTAGTACAGAGTTCCATCCCAGTAGTTACTATTGACTATCTGTTTAATAACCGTATCGCGATCATGTCGGACAATGTGGCAGGTATGAAAGAACTGCTGGAATACATATATAGCAGAGGACATAGAAAAATTGCCTATATACACGGCGCAATGTCAGCGGTTACCTCGGGACGATTATCCAGCTTCTACCGGACGGCAGAACGACTGGGACTACAGATTCCCGATGAGTACATCAGAGAGGCAGCCTACAGAGATACAACCACAACCTATCGTGTGACCAACGAATTACTGGATCTTCCGGATCCACCGACATGTATCATTTATCCGGATGATTTCGCTTCCTTCGGAGGCATCAATGCTATCAGGGAGAGGGGGTTACAGATTCCCGAAGATATCTCGGTGGCAGGATACGATGGGATTCAGTCCGCAAGACAGCTGGAGCCCAGGCTGACCACAGTCCAGCAGGATACCGAACAGATCGGCTGTCTGGCAGCCAGAGAACTGATCAGCCTCATAGAGAGACCCAAGACCACCATTATCGAACAGGTCATAGTACCCGGTAAGGTAGTGGAAGGCAAGTCGGTAGCACAGATCCCGACAGACAAATAATCAGGCATTTATATGGAAGCGCCGCAACCGCAACCATATGAAGATAAATGCAACAAGCACTTACAACAAACATTCAACAAAAAATGGGAGGAAACAAACATGAAGAAAAAAGTACTTAGTGCTTTACTTACAACCGCTATGCTTGCCAGTATGCTGGTAGGCTGTGGCAGCAGCAACGATGCTCCTGCAGCAGCTTCCAGTGAGGCAGCACCCGCAGCATCCACCGAAGCAGCAGCTTCTACCGAGGTAGCAGCTGAACCTGCTACAGAGGAAGGCAAAGTCTTCAACATCTACTGCTGGAACGAGGAGTTCAAGAGCCGTCTGACAGATCATTATCCCGGATATGAAGAAGTAGACGGAACCACCGGTAAGATCGGTGACATCACTGTAAAGTGGAACATCACTCCTTCTGATGACAACGCGTATCAGAACAATCTGGATGCAACACTGTTAAAGCAGGCTGATGCAGCAGCTGATGACAAGATCGACCTGTTCCTGGTTGAGGCTGACTACGCATTGAAATATGTTGATACCGACTACACAATGCCTGTTAAGGATCTGGGCATCACCGATGCAGATCTGGCTAACCAGTATCAGTACACCAAGGATGTTGTTACCGACTCCAACGGCAATCTGAAGGGTGTTTCATGGCAGGGTTGCCCCGGCGTTCTGATTTACAACCGTGAAGCTGCTAAGGCTGTTCTGGGAACCGATGATCCTGCAGAGGTTCAGAAGTCTGTATCTGATTGGGATACCTTTACCGCAACCGCTGAGAAGATGAAAGCAGCCGGTTACAACATGGTATCTTCCGTAAACGATACTTATCGTGTATACTCCAACAACGTATCCGGCAAATGGGTACAGGATGGCAAGATTGTAATCGATGACAACCTGATGAAGTGGGTTGATGACTCCAAGAAGATGGTTGACGCTAAGGAAACCGGTACCTTCGACTTGTGGTCTGATGACTGGAGCAAAGGCTTCTATCCCGATGGCAAAGTATTCTGCTACTTTGGACCCGCTTGGCTGATCAACTTCTCCATGGCAGCTGATACCGATGGATCTATCGCAAATCAGGGTGGCTGGGGCGCTACTGAAGGACCTCAGGGCTTCTTCTGGGGCGGTACTTGGATCTGCGGTGCTACCGGAACCGACAACGCTTCTCTGGTTAAGGATATCATCCTGAAGATGACCACTGATGAAGACATCATGAAAGAGATCGTTGTAGCTGATGATGATTTCGTAAACAACAAACCCGCTATGGAAGCTATGGCAGCAGATACCTCTTATCAGAGCAAGGTACTGGGCGGACAGAACCCTCTGGCTATGTTCTGCGCAGGCGCTGAGAAGATCGATCTGAGCAACCTGTCTGCATACGATCAGGGATGTAACGAAGAGTTCCAGCATGCTATGAAGAACTACTTCGATGGCAAGGCTTCTCTGGATGATGCACTGAATCTGTTCTACAAGGCTGTAGAAGAGAAGTATCCTGAGCTTACTCACTAATCCGAAATGATAAGCGAATAGCGAAACAATAAGGAATTGAGAACCGTGCCTGCCTGGCTGGTCAGGTAGGCACGGTTTTTCTCTCAAAATTCCCGGTTGGCAGAAGCTTTTTTCAGAAGAAGATAATTAAGAACAAAAAGAAGAGAGCTGCTGCGAGCCTGATCGGAAACAAAGAAAGGCACGAAAAACGTAAAGTCGCTAAGAGAGCATGACGGCAAAAGGGAGGAATCATTATGGCAAAGGTAAAACGCGGAAAGGTGGTACGCTATAATAAGTGGGGGTATATTTTCCTGATCCCCTTTGTAGTAGTGTATGTATTATTCCAGTTGATCCCGTTGTTCAGGACATTTTATTACAGCTTTTTTGAAAATTACCGTTCCGGACTGACACAGATCGGACCGAATTTCATCGGATTTGGTAACTATGCAAAGCTGTTGTCCAATCCGGACCTGTGGATGTACACCAAGAATACATTGATCATGTGGATACTGGGATTTGTACCGCAGATCATCATATCTCTGCTTCTGGGTGCATGGTTCTCGGATCCCAGCCTTAGATTAAAGGGACAGAGATTCTTCAAGACAGTGATCTATCTGCCGAACCTGATCATGGCTTCCGCATTTGCAATGTTGTTCTTCACGCTGTTCTCTGATGGTGGTCCTATCAATGAAATGCTGATGCAGATCGGAATCTTAAAAGAGCCATATCAGTTCCTTACAAACGTATGGAGTACCAGAGGTCTGGTAGCATTGATGAACTTCCTGATGTGGTTTGGTAATACAACGATCCTCCTGATGGCAGGTATGATGGGTATCGATACTTCCCTCTTCGAGGCAGCCGAGGTAGACGGAGCAACCTCTACCCAGGTATTCTTCAAGATTACATTACCTTTGTTGAAGCCGATTCTGATCTACGTAATGATCACATCCCTGATCGGTGGTCTGCAGATGTTCGATGTACCTCAGATTCTGACCAACGGTAAGGGCGATCCTATGAGATCCAGCATGACCCTGATCATGTACCTGAACAACCATTTGTACAGTAAGAACTACGGAATGAGTGGTGCGTTGTCTGTAATGTTGTTCATTATCACAGGTATCCTGAGCTTGATCGTATTTAAGTTCTCGAACGGCAAACAGGATAAGTAGGAGGTGGCAGAAATGTTGAGCGTAGAAACAAACGAGACAAAAAAAGGTCTGGGCATTCATGCCAGAAGAGCACTTGCATATATCGTACTGGTTATTATGAGTTTTCTCTGCCTGTTCTGGTTCTATATACTGTTTGTAAATGCAACTAGATCCAAAGGCGAGCTGACACAGGGATTTACCCTGCTGCCCAGCACACATCTGATCCAGAACTGGAAGGGTGTCATGGCAGGAACCCTGCCGGTAGTCAGAGGTATGATCAACAGCCTTGTAGTAGCAACCTGCAGTGCTGTGCTGTGTACCTACTTCTCTACCATGACCGCATATGCGATCCATGTATATGATTTTAAGTTAAAGAAGTTCATGTTTACCTTTATCCTGGCAATCATGACCATTCCTACCCAGGTTACCGCACTCGGATTTATCCAGTTGGTAGCTGATATGAAGCTGGAGGATAACTTTATCCCCCTGATCATCCCGGCAATCGCAGCACCCGCTACTTTCTTCTATATGAAGCAGTACATGGAAAGTGCATTGCCCCTGTCTCTGGTAGAGGCAGCCAGAATCGATGGTTCCGGTGAGTTCCGTACATTTAATTCCATCGTATTGCCGCTGATGAAGCCGGCAATCGCAGTACAGGCGATCTTCACTTTCGTAGCGAACTGGAATAACTACTTCACACCGGCACTGGTTCTGCATGATGACAAGATGAAGACATTACCTATCCTGATCGCTCAGCTGCGTTCCGCAGACTTCCTGAAGTTTGATATGGGTCAGGTGTATGTAACGATTGCATTCTCTATCTTCCCTGTTATCATCGTATACCTGTTCCTTTCCAAGTACATTGTCCAGGGCGTGGCAATGGGAAGCGTCAAGGGTTAATATTTCGCCAACAACATTCAATACATAAATCTCTCCTGAAAAGCGGCACTCTTCCCCGGAGTGGCGCTTTTCGCTTGCAAAAAAACGGGGAAACGGGTATAAAATAAAGAGAAGGGTGAACGTGTATTTTGAGGAAGAAAGAGGTAATTGCCATGCAGATGTATGAGGTGACAGCGCTGGCACCGGAAGGACCGGAGGAAGTCTATCAGGCGATGGTGTTTGCAGAGGATGAAGATGATGCCTTGAACCAGCTGGAGGAACAGCTGAAAGAGCAGAAGATTGCCCATGGAATGTGCATGGCGGAAGAAGTGTAGTGTGAAGTGTGAAAAGAACTTCTGATCACTCAGAGCAAGGGCTCTTTCGTGAAGAAGTTCTAAGTTTCACACGCAAATTTGCGCCAATGCGCAAACTTTGCAGGTTATGGAAGGATGTGAGTGTTGCAAATGGAAAATTCCTATCGTTTTTTTGAGAATAAAGATTGTAAATATTTCCCCTGCCACAAGGGACTTGCAGATTTCAACTGCCTGTTCTGCTACTGCCCCATGTACCGCCTGGAGCACTGCCCAGGGAATCCCCGGTATTTCGAGAAAAACGGCAGACGGATCAAGGACTGCTCAGACTGCACCTTCCCACATGATCCGGAGCATTATGATACGATCATGCAGATCCTGCGGGAGACGTAACACATTTTTCTGGAAAATAAACACATATTTTGCACATTTTTCTAAAACGAAAAGCCGATAGTCTGTTTTCACAGATTATCGGCTTTTTATGCGCGGAGACGGTGGGATTTGAACCCACGTGCCCGAGAAGGGCTAACGCATTTCGAGTGCGCCCCGTTATGACCACTTCGATACGTCTCCAAAGGATTACAACGTAGATTATTTTATCTGAAAAATGCCGGTTTGGCAAGGGGAGAAACAAAAAATCCTGATTTTACCGCCAGAGCGATGAAAATAATATATGTGGTAATAATAAAAAAAAGATGTTGACAGAACAACATCCGCGTAGTATATTGCATTTAAATACTTTGATAGTCAAAATAATTTGACGAAGAAAGACTTTAAATGCATAAGGAGAGCAAAAACATGTTAGAAAAAGTAGCAGCTATCATCAGAGAACAGTTAAACCAGGAGAATGTAGAGATCACAGAGGCAACCCGTTTCAAGGAGGATCTGGAAGTGGATTCCCTGGATCTGTTTGAACTGGTAATGGCATTTGAGGAGGAATACGGAGTGTCCATTCCTTCCGAAGAATTGGAAAATATGGCAACAGTAGGTGATGTTATCAGATATATTCAGGAGCAGGCGTAAGAACTGCATATCGGGGCGGGTCCTAAGGTCTTTCACCCACTTATGAGCAAGCTCATGTGGGCTTAGACCTTTTGACCCTGGTATCATCAGAATATGTAATATAACGCAGAACGACGAGAAGGATCAGAAAGACAATGAGAACAAAGATCACGGAACTTCTACAAATCGAATATCCTATTTTCCAGGGCGGCATGGCATGGGTGGCGGAACATAAGCTGGCGGCAGCGGTATCGAATGCCGGAGGCTTAGGCATCATCGGTGCCGCTTCCGCTCCGCCGGAGGTCGTCCGGGAGGAAATCCGTAAATGTAAAGAGCTGACCGACAAGCCCTTCGGCGTGAATATCATGCTGCTCAATCCCAACGCAGAGGAAGTAGCGAAGATTGTCGTGGAAGAAGGAGTAAAAGCGGTAACGACTGGTGCTGGAAACCCGGGAAAATTCATGGAACTGTGGAAGAATGCCGGAGTGAAGGTCATCCCGGTGGTAGCCAGTGTGGCTATGGCGAAGATGATGGAGCGTGCCGGAGCGGACGCTGTGGTGGCGGAAGGCATGGAGAGTGGCGGACATATCGGTTCTACCACAACCATGGCACTGGTGCCGCAGGTGGTGGATGCGGTGTCTATCCCGGTGATCGCAGCCGGAGGTATCGCCGATGGCAGAGGAATGGCGGCGGCTTTTATGCTGGGAGCGGAAGGTATCCAGATGGGCACCCGGTTCGTCGCATCAAAGGAATCCATCGTCCATGAAAATTATAAGAATCAGATCATCAAGGCAAAGGATATCGATTCCGTGGTCACGGGAATGTCTACCGGACATCCGGTGCGTTCCCTGCGCAACCAGATGACCAGAGAGTATCTGAAGTTGGAAAAGGAAAATGCAGACTTCATGGAACTGGAAAAGCTGACGTTGGGATCTCTTAGGAAGGCAGTGCAGGACGGAGATACCGTAAACGGAACCCTGATGGCGGGACAGATCGCAGGACTGATCCGCAGAGAACAGACCTGCCGTGAGATTATTGAAGAAACAGTGCAGCAGGCTCAGGAGTGCATAGCGGCACAAGGACAGCATAAATAAAATATAGCGACAGGTAACCGCTGACAACAGATTTCGAACAGCGACAGGCAGCGTAGTTATATGGAAAACGGTGCATTATAAAAAATGTGCTGTAACCTAGGAGAACAATAGCATCACATAGTAATAGGAGATGACAAAATGAGCAAGATTGCATATTTATTCCCTGGACAGGGATCTCAGTACATAGGAATGGGAAAAGAATTCCATGATACTTACCCGGAAGCACAGGCGGTATGGAAGCTGGCGGACAAGGTACTTCAGAATCTGTACTGGCAGGATAAGCGGGAAAAGCAGGCGGATAGCGGACATCCGTACTCTATGGAGCAGCTGACCTTTGAAGAAAATCCTTATATCAACATTACGGAATATACGCAGATCGCCATGCTGACCATGGAAGTGGCTATTCTGAAAGTATTGGAGGCAAAAGGACTGAAAGCAGAGATGGCAGCAGGCTTAAGCCTGGGAGAATATGGGGCGCTGGCTGCCGCTGGTGTGATGGAATTGCCGGACCTATTCCGGATCATAAGGATGCGTGGTATCTATATGCAGGAGGCCTATCCGGAAGGTGGAGCCATGACAGCAGTATTAGGGCTGGACGGAGATGCTGTGGCAGCAATCTGCGAACAGACAGCAAAAGAAACCGGCAAAGTCGTCTCCGTGGCAAATTATAACTGCCCGGGACAGATCGTGATCACCGGAGAGGCAGATGCAGTAGAGGCGGCATCAGAAGCGCTGAAAGAAACAGGTGCAAAACGCTGTATCCCCTTAAAGGTTAGCGGACCGTTCCACTCAGCCCTGTTAAAAAATGCAGGAGAACAATTGGCAGAAGAACTGAAAAGCGTCAAGCTGTCAACCCCTTGGATTCCTTATGTATCCAACGTAACAGCGGATTATGTGACAGATGCGTCACAGGTTGCGGAACTGCTGAAACAACAGGTATCCAGTCCCGTACAGTTCACACAGAGCATAGAGCGCATGATCGCGGATGGCGTGGACACTTTTATAGAGATCGGCCCGGGGAAGACACTCACAAGCTTCGTCCGTAAAATTGACAGAGATGTCAAAGTATACAATATCGAGAAACCGGAGGATCTGGACCGGGTGATGGAGGAACTGGCATGTTGACAGGGAAAAGCCTGACAGGACAAGTTGCTATTGTCACAGGGGCATCACGGGGCATTGGAAAAGCAGTTGCACAGGCACTGGCAGCAGAAGGAGCCACGGTGATCATTAATTATAACGGCTCTGCAGAGGCGGCGGAAGCGGTGGCGGCGGACATCCGAAACTGCGGCGGCATGGCGGAGGCTGCGAAGTGCAATGTTGCAGATTTTGCAGAGAGTGAAGCCTTTGTAAAGGCAGTAACAGAGAAATACGGCAGAGTTGACATCCTTGTCAATAACGCCGGGATCACGCGGGATAATCTGATCGTGCGGATGACGGAAGAAGAATTCAATGCTGTGCTGGACACGAATCTAAAGGGCGCATTTCACATGATCAGGCATCTGACGAAGACCTTTATGAAGCAGAGATATGGGAAAATCATCAATATCTCTTCTGTCAGTGGCATCGTCGGGAATGCCGGGCAGGCTAATTATTCCGCATCCAAGGCGGGGCTGATCGGCCTGACGAAAAGTGTAGCGAGAGAACTGGCATCCCGGAATGTCTGTGTGAATGCCGTAGCACCCGGATTTATCCGGACAGATATGACAGACAAGCTGCCGGAGGCGGTACAGGACAATGCGGTCGGACAGATCCCGCTTAAGAAAATGGGAAGACCGGAGGATGTCGCACAGGCGGTACTGTTCCTGGCAGGAAATGCCTCGGACTATATCACCGGCCAGGTACTGTGCGTGGACGGCGGTATGGCGATGTAAAAATGGTCCGAAACAGTAAAGCAGAATAGAAAATATGTCCGCTAACGGTACAGCAGGATAGAAAATAAGTCAGGATGCGAGGGAGTATATCACGTATGGATAAGAATAGAAGAGTTGTAGTAACAGGCATGGGAGCCATCACTCCCATCGGCAACAGCGTAGAGGGATTTTGGAGTGGTATCAAAGAGGGCAAAACCGGATTCGGTCCTATAACCTATTTTGATACTGCGGATTACCGTTGTAAGCTGGCGGCGGAAGTGAAGGATTTTGATCCCACACAATATATGGACAAAAAATCCGCCCGCAGAATGGAGCAGTTCTGCCAGTTCGCCGTGGCGGCTGCCGGACAGGCGATCGCAGATGCAGGTCTTATTATGGAACAGGAAGATCCGTATATGGTGGGCTGCAGTGTGGGAAGCGGCATCGGAAGCTTACAGGCCATGGAGCGGGAATATGACCGCCTGAAGGAAAAAGGTCCCGGCAGGGTAGGACCCATGCTGGTGCCTCTGATGATCTCCAACATGGCAGCAGGTAATGTCAGCATTGCCTATGGGCTGAAGGGCAAGAGTCTGAACGTTGTGACTGCCTGTGCAACCGGTACACATTCCATCGGAGAAGCATATCGTACGATCCAGTACGGTGATGCAGACGTGATGGTAGCCGGAGGAACGGAAAGTTCTATTACACCCATCGGCATTGCCGGATTTTCCGCACTGACAGCATTGTCGTTTAGTGAAGATCCTCAGAGAGCTTCTATTCCCTTCGACAAAGACCGCAATGGTTTCGTTATGGGAGAAGGCTCGGCGGTAGTGGTACTGGAAGAGCTGGAGCATGCAAAGAGACGCGGAGCGAAGATCTATGCGGAGCTGATCGGTTATGGCTGTTCTTCGGATGCTTACCATATTACATCCCCTGCGGAGGATGGCAGCGGAGCAGCCACCGCCATGCTGAATGCCTTAAAAGACGGCGGGGTGGCACCGGAAGAGCTTACCTATATTAATGCCCATGGAACCAGCACCCATCATAATGACCTGTTCGAGACCAGAGCGATCAAGCTGGCATTTGGAGAACATGCATATGACCTGAAGATCAATTCCACCAAATCCATGGTGGGACATCTTTTAGGAGCAGCAGGTGCAGTGGAGTTTGTCACCTGCGTAAAAGAAATTCAGGAAGGCTATATCCACCGCACCGTGGGACTGCGTGAGACGGAGGAGGAACTGGATCTGAATTACTGCCGGGACAGCTACAAAGAAGAGGTGCCCTATGCATTGACCAATTCGTTGGGCTTCGGCGGACATAATGCGAGTCTGTTGTTGAAGAAGTACACAGAATAACCGCAGCAGATGTTTAAGACACAGGATAGAAGGCAGAGCATCAACGAGGACGATTGCACAATGCGAGGAAGTAGTTGATACGACAGCATTCGCGGAACGGAGGAACAATGTCAGTTTATAATACACAGGAAATCATGGAGATTCTGCCCCACAGACATCCATTTCTGCTGATCGATACTATCGAGGAGCTGGAGCCCGGTGTGCGGGCAGTGGGACGAAAAAATGTGACCTTTAACGAACCGTATTTTGCCGGGCATTTTCCGGGGAACCCGGTGATGCCGGGCGTGTTGATCATGGAAGCACTGGCACAGACAGGGGCTGTAGCAATTCTGTCTCTGCCGGAGCATCGTGGCAAGACCGCTTATTTTGCTGGGATCGATAAGGCAAAATTCAAGCAGATGGTGCGCCCCGGAGACACCTTGGAGCTGGAAACCACCATTATCCGCAGTAAGGGACCGGTAGGTGTCGGGGAAGCGATCGCCACGGTAAACGGAAAACTGGCGGCGAAAGCAGAGCTTACCTTTGCGTTAAAATAAGAATAGTCTGCGGAAGTGATTTCTTATGGGTGGGACAGAGAGATAAGAGTGACGCAGAATAAGAGGTGCAGGTATGGGAAGTGTAGATACAGAAACAGAGATCAAATGCCCGAAATGTAAGAAAATGATAAACAGAGACCGGGCAGCGAAAAATAAATATGTCTGCTATGAGTGTGGTTATTATTTTCGGGTGAAGACCCACAACCGGATCCGCATGGTGGCAGACCGGAAAAGCTTTCAGCCTTGGTTCGAGGAGATAGAAGAGAGCAATCCACTGAACTATGAGGGCTATGAAGAAAAGCTGTCGGAGGCCAGGGAAAAATCCGGCGTGAAAGAAGCTGTGACCGTAGGTGAATGCGAGATTTACGGGGAAAAGGCTGTGATCGGCATCTGCGAATCCAAATTTATGATGGGAAGCATGGGGCATGTGGTCGGCGAGAAAGTCACCCGGGCAATTGAAAAGGCGACAGAATTGCGGCTGCCTGTATTTTTGTTCTGCTGTTCCGGCGGTGCGAGAATGCAGGAGGGAATTGTGTCGCTGATGCAGATGGCAAAGACCTCCGCAGCGATCAAACGGCATGGAGAAGCAGGACTTCTCTATGCGACTATTTTGACGGATCCCACCACAGGTGGCGTAACGGCCAGCTTTGCCATGCTGGGAGATGTGATCATGGCGGAACCGGGAGCCTTGATCGGCTTCGCAGGACCGAGAGTCATTAAGCAGACCTTGGGACAGCGTCTCCCTGACGGCTTCCAGACAGCGGAATTTTTACAGGAGCATGGTTTTGTGGACGGTATCGTCCGCCGGGAGAATCTGAAGAAGACCTTATATTTCCTGATCACGACGCATCGGTGCAGTGAGGGGAATTATGCAGATTTTAAGAAAAATATTGACTTCCATTTTGAACCTACGGAGATTGTGAAGGAACGGTCATTCCTGACACTCCCCAGAACGGCATGGGAAAAGGTCAAGACAGTCCGGAGAGTGGACAGACCGGCAGCGACCGACTATATTCCCTACATTTTCGATTATGTAGTGGAAGCTCACGGAGACCGTTATTATGGGGATGATAAAGCACTGGTAGGTGCGGTGGCATTCCTGGACGGGCAGCCGGTGACAGTGCTGGCAGATGTGAAGGGCAAGGATTTTGCGGAGTGTGCCAGACGCAATTACGGTATGCCCATGCCGGAGGGGTATCGTAAGGCACTGCGCCTGATGAAACAGGCGGAGAAATTCCACCGCCCCATTATCAGCTTTGTAAATACGCCGGGAGCTTTCTGCGGCGTGGAGGCAGAGGAGAGGGGACAGGGCGAGGCCATTGCCCGGAACCTGCTGGAGATGTCGGCCCTGAAGGTACCGGTATTGTGCATCCTTATTGGAGAAGGCGGCAGCGGCGGAGCATTGGCTACGGCGGTAGGCAATGAGGTATGGATGATGGAAAATGCCACATACTCGATCCTGTCTCCCGAAGGCTTTGCTTCTATATTATGGAAGGATGCTGACCGTGCCAGAGAAGCCAGTGAAGTCATGAATATTACATCCGAGGACCTGAAACGCCTCGGAGTGATCGAGAGGATCGTACCGGAATACGGCGGGGCAGACCAAAGTACCGTGGAAGCCATCGGCGGGTATCTCAAGGAACATATCAAGGAATTCCTGCAAAAATATACCGGCATGACCGGTGAACAGATCGCGGAGGAACGTTATGAAAGGTTCCGCAAGTATTAAAGCGGTAACGAGAGGTAATGTGGGATGAAGCACGGAAAAATGATCCTGGGGGAATTACATGCAGATATTCCCGTGATTCAGGGAGGCATGGGTGTGGGAATCAGCCTGTCCGGTCTGGCGGGAGCGGTGGCAGCTGCCGGTGGGATCGGCATTATTTCTACTGCCCAGATCGGTTTCCGGGAGCCGGATTTTGACAGAGATCCCATCGCCTGTAATCTGCGTACTATCGGAAAAGAAATAGAAAAAGCAAGGCAGATCGCAAGAGGAGGTATCGTCGGTGTCAACATCATGGTGGCAACACAACGCTACGAGGATTATGTCAGGGCAGCAGTGCTGGCAGGTACCGACTGTATTATCTCCGGTGCCGGACTGCCGTTAGATCTGCCCGGAATCGTAGCAGAGACGGAGGATAGGATGACCGGGCGCAGCCATCGGACGATGTTAGCGCCGATCGTGTCGAGTACCCGTGCCCTGTCGGTCGTCACAAAATACTGGATGAAAAAATACGACAGAAAGCCGGACTTTCTCGTGGCAGAGGGACCATTGGCGGGCGGGCACCTGGGCTTTAAGCGGGAGGAACTGGACGCTTACACACCACAGAGCTATGAGAGAGAACTTACGGCAATGATCCGGCAGGCAGCAGAACTGGGAATTCCACTGATTGCAGCAGGGGGTATTTATGACCGGAGAGATCTGGAGCATTGCCTGTCCCTCGGGGCTGCGGGGGTACAGATGGGAACCCGTTTCGTGACCACCGAAGAGTGTGATGCGGCAGATGCATATAAGCAGGCATATCTCAGCGCACGGAAAGAAGACATTGTCATTGTGAAAAGCCCTGTGGGAATGCCCGGCAGAGCCATACAGAATGCTTTTCTGGAAAAAGTGGCAGCCGGAGAACGGTTTATGACCGGATGCAGACATTGCATTAAGACCTGCGACCCGAAGACGGCGCCCTATTGCATCACCAGAGCGTTGATCAATGCGGCAACGGGAGATGTGGATAACGGACTGCTGTTCTGTGGCAGCAATGCCTGGAGGGCGCAGAAAATAGAAAGAACAGTGGATATCATGGAGGAAATGGCGTGAGGACCATAAGAATCACCGGAACCGGAAGTGCACTTCCGGGAAGGATTGTTACAAATAAAGAATTGGAGCAGATGGTGGAAACCTCGGATGAATGGATCCGGGAGAGAACCGGTATCCGTGAGCGTCATGTGTCTGTGGGGGAGACAGTTGTGACGCTTGCGTCAGAAGCAGCCCGTAAAGCGCTGGAACAGGCAGGAAAAAGAGCGGAAGAGATCGACCTGATCCTGGTGGCAACCTGTTCCCCGGAGCAGTATCTGCCCTGTTGCGCCTGCCAGGTACAGGCAGCTGTCGGCGCGGTGAATGCTTTGGCTTTTGATGTGAATGCGGCCTGTTCCGGATTTTTGTTTGCACTGAATACCGCAGATGCTTATCTGAGGACAGGATTGGCGAAAAATGCCCTGATCATCGGCAGTGAGGTACTGTCCAAGCTGGTGGACTGGACGGACCGGGGCAGCTGTATTCTGTTCGGAGACGGCGCCGGGGCGGTAGTTGTGGAGCGATGCAGGACGGAGTCTCGGGCGGTGGAATACAGTAACGCTTTGCCGGAGACAGAGAAAGGGATGCAGGAGACGGCGGAGGAGAAACGGATACCGGCAGCAGGCATTCTGGGCCGGGCACTGCACTCCGACGGCACCGGTGGCGGAGTCCTGCAATGCGGAGCGAGAGAACTGACAACCCCATATGCAAGGACTTCAGCGGTAAAAACAGATCAAAACCAGCCGATGGACGACAGAGAGCATTTTATTCAGATGGATGGACAGGAAGTGTACCGGTTCGCCACCAGACGGGTGCCGCAATGCATTGAGGAAGCGTTGTCGGATGCCGGACTTGCTGTGTCGGATATTGACCTGTTCGTACTGCATCAGGCCAACGCACGTATTATTGATGCAGTGGCGAAACGCCTTCATGCGGATCGCGAAAAATTTCCTACAAATCTGGAGGGGGTAGGCAATCTGTCCTCTGCCTCCATTCCGGTGCTTCTGGATGAACTACACAGGCAGGGAAAGCTGCACCGCGGTGACCGCATCGTTCTGGCGGGATTCGGCGCCGGGCTTACGATTGGGGCTTGCGTGATGACCTGGTAGACGGTATACTGAAAATGATTCGAAGGGCAGGAAGCCCTCGGATATGCGTCCGAGAAGGCAGCTTCGAAGGATCGCGGCATACGACAGAGAAATTCCAGATATCGTAGAGGACACTATGGAGAAGAGCAACAACCGGGTGCTGAATGAACTGCTGGTGAACCTGTTCCATAACGTGATGGATGCAGAGGCAAAGGCGGTCATAACAGAAGAATTCAAGGATATTACGAATAATGACATGCACATTTTGGAGGCTATCGGCATCGAGGAACCAAAGAGTATGTCCCGGATCGCGGGGGAACTTCACGTCACCGTGGGAACCCTGACCACGAATATGAACGGCCTTTCGAAAAAAGGCTACCTGGAGCGTAACCGCAGCACACAGGACAAACGTGTGGTGCTGGTGACCCTGACAGAGAAGGGGAGAAAAGCTTTTTTCCATCACAGAGATTTCCACAGGAAAATGATCCATACGATCATTCGGGATCTGGACGAGGAAGAAATGAAGACATTGATCAAATGTCTGGGAAAACTGGATATATTTTTCAGAGAAGGCAACGAGGAGTGACCGGAGAGATCCGGTGGCTCCTTTTTTTGTGTTTACGATGAGCCAGCCTGCTCGATTTTGCGGTGGGCGCACTTGTTTGACAAAATTTTATAAAAATATGAGACGAATCGTATGAAAAATATTGACGTTACGATTGACTTTTTGGTATAATAAATGATACGGGTAGTATGGAAATACGATTGGGATTCCATATAAAAATATGAAGGGGGAATATTATGAAAAATACAAAAGCATGGAGTGTAAAGATCAGGCTGGCCCTGCTGACACTGGCGGCACTGGTGTGGATCGCCGTGCCGGTGAGTGCGAGAGCGGAGACAGATGTGTGGAACGGTACGATTGCAAGTGGGTTTGCCGTAGGCACCGGTATGGAAAATGATCCCTATCAGATCAATACTGCGGCGGAACTTGCGTATTTTGCAAAAAGTGTGAATGACGGAAAATGGTACGATGGAGAATATATTATACTGAAAAATAATATTAATCTTAATAATCAGGAATGGACACCAATAGGAAACCATAGTAATTCTTTTCGAGGGAACTTTGACGGCAGGAATCATACTGTGACGGGAATGCGGATAAGTAATTCCTCGGCGGATTATGTCGGTTTGTTTGGAGAATGTACAAAATTTAATGTTAATAGTGCCATAAAAAATATTACGGTTAAAGATTCTGTTATTTGTGGAGAAAACATTGTTGGGGCTATCGTGGGATACGCAAAAGAAATAAATATTGAGAACTGTCGGAGTATTGGAAATACAATAAACGGTAAAACAGATGTTGGCGGTATTTGCGGTAAGATTGGAGGATATTCGGTTGGTAAAGTCTCGCAATGTTACAATAGTAGTAAGGTAACAGGGCGAGGGAGAGTTGGTGGTATTGCCGGGATGGGTGGTATTGCTGAGAATTGCCTGAATACCGGTGAGATAATGATTATAAATAAAGCTCATAAAAGTGCCGGTGGTGGAATATTTGGCATCTTTGATGATACCACTGCGTCTGCGAGTATTACTGCATGTGTAAATCTGGGGAAAGTCAGTGGGGGAGAATCTTTTGGCGGAATTGTAGGTAGCACTGATTCTAAAAGTACGGGGCATATTTCAAATTGTTATTACAATATGGATGCAATTACCGGAGGCTTTGACGCTGGAACAGCACTAACGGCAGGGCAGCTTTGCGGTGCACTTCCGGAGGGCTTGGATTCTACAATCTGGAAAGAGAGCGGTGTCGATACCAGCACTGCAGCGGCTACAGATACAGGAAGTAGATTTGGTATAGCCACAGGGACTTACATCAATCTGACAAAGGTGGCAGAGATCGGAGAGACGAAGACTGCTTCCGTACCGGTATACAACTATGTTACAACGAATGGCGACGACTGGGATACCTATACCCTGATCACCACGGCGGAGGAATTCGCAGCCATTGGGCAGAATAAGAATGAAGCAAAATGGAGTGCAAACTATGTCCTGGGGAACGATATTGATGTGAGTGGAGTACAACTCAGTTCCATTGGAGATCCAGGAACTCCGTACACAGGAAAATTCAGTGGAGACGGACATACGATAAGCCATGTGGATATGACAAAAGAAAATGATGTTTATAGTTCTGGTTTGTTTGCCCAGATTGGCTACACGCAAAACCAGCTCAGCGAAAGCGGTAAAGTAATGCTTTTGGCTGCCAACGGAGTGATTGCTTCGAATACCGAGGCAGGAGGAATTTGCGAAAGCTTGTCTGTGGGCGAAATTTATGGCTGCTCCTTTACCGGAACGGTAAAAGGGTATACAGCAGGTGGAATCTGCGGCAATGTTGGACAATATACTAAGATTTCCCAGTGCTTTTTTGCAGGAGACGTACAGGGAAAGGATTCTGCGGCAGGAATCTGTGGTTATAGTCCATTTAAAGTTATTGATCATTGCATTAGTATAGCTGCTGTTACAAGTGATGAAGATTGTGCAGGAATAGTGAACAGTGGAGATTACGGTACAACGAATTGCTATTTCAATAATGATGTTTATTATGTAAAAGAAGAGGAAGAGGGGAAACGGGGACGTTCTACCTTGCAACTGACCTCACCCGACTTCTTTGAAAAGCTAATAAAAGATGAGGATTTTAACCCTGACATCTGGACGAAGAAAGCCAACGACAAAGAGAAGGGAACCGCCTACTACCCTTCTCTTGGGGAGAATAATGCAGTTGGTGTGAATTACACCACAGGTCTGTTGTTCGAGAGAGCAGATACCAACACTCCCACCTATGGAGAGAATATTACTTTTAAAGTAAAGGCACTGGTAAACTTTGTGCCAAACGGACAGAACATCTCTGCGGAAGATACGGAGGGCAGCTTTGAGATCCGGATCGGGGATACCACGGTGGTAAATGCGGCAGAATTCCGGGACGGCACCGCAACCTACAATGCGCGGACTGCAGGTGCGACCACGTTTACCCTCGTCTACAAAGGAAATGACAATTCTTTCTTCTCTGAGAAGACGAAGAATCTGATCGTTGACATCGCCCCGGCTCTACTTACTGTAGAAGGTGAGGGCATTGCCCGTGGAACCTATGGCAATAAGCTGAGAGAACTCAAAGTGACCGGATTGTCGGCAAAACTGGGGAGTGAGACAATTGATGGAACCTGGCAGATCATCGGAGACGAGGTTCCTTGTGTCGGAGACGATGGAACCTACACGGCAACATTTACCCCGGCACAGCATCCGGAATACTATCAGCCGTTGACTGCATCGGTGAAGCTGGCAATTGAAAAGGCGGAAGTTTCGGCAATTCCAATGCAGAATTTATATTACAGTTGGGCAGCCAAAGGAGAGAAGGAAGTACAGATACCGGGACTGCCGGAAGACAGGGGAACGACAGAATTAAACAGTACGGTAAAGTCAGATGATGCTAACGTTTTGGCAACAGACCAGGCTATCAGATATTCGGAAGGTAAGCTGATATTCACATTGGGAGAAAACACCATGGAGGATATCAATCATTTTGCGGCTATTCAAATTGTATTGATGTCGCAAAATTATGAAGACATCTGTGTGGATATAACCATACATCGAACCGCAAAAGCAGACCGCGAGGATACCCCGGATCCGGATGCCTTTGACATGACCTTTACCGTCAGCGGCAATGATCTGGCGGCGCAGATCACCACAGATCGCACTGACGTGGAGTTCAGCTTTGATGGAACGGACTGGGGGCAGACCAAATCCGCCGGAGTCGGTCACAACGAGAAGGTGACTGCACAGATCCGCTATGCGGAAACCGATGATTATAACGCAAGCCCCGCCGTATCGAAGACATGGAACTCCGGTCACGGCCCGCTGAACCGCCACGACCGGGTGGAACCCACCTGTCAGGCAGAGGGCAGCATCGAATACTGGACCTGCGACGTCTGCGGACTGTATTTTGCATCCGCGGACGGAAGCAAGAGCATAACAGCGACAGAGATCGTTCTTCCGAAGACGGATCATAGCTGGGCAGAAGGATATCTGTCCGATATGACCGGACACTGGCATAAGTGTGGTGTCTGTGGAATCACCAGCAATACGGAAAAGCATGCATCCGGTGGCGCGGCCACCACAGAACGGGCGGAGATCTGTACGATCTGCGGTTATGAGATCGCACCGAAGAAGCCTGCTGCCAGTAACGACGATGACAGCAGTCAGGCGTCCAATACGGACCGGAAGGCCACAGACGCGGCAACACCTCCCGCAGCCACGGCAACGCCTGCCACACCCGGTGTGGTAAAGCCTTCTGTAATTCCCGTGCCCCCGACAACACCCGCTGCGGACGAAAACCGTAAGGAAGATGCGGCAAAGCCCTCCGGGGAGGCACAGGACACGCAGGAATCGAGTGGAGAAGCACCGCAGGAGGAGCGGATAGATTCCATGACCGCACAGACTTCCGGCTCTCAGGAATCCGGCACAGAGCAGATAACGGAGACCTCCGGTAAGGGAACGAACGCAGGCCGCGTGGCGGCAGCGGCAGCAGCCGGAGCCGTAGTGGTCGGCGGTGGCGGCGCAGCTGTCTACGTGACCATGATCAAAGGAAAGTTTAAATTCAAATAACGTATGATAAGATGATAAGCGAACCTCAGAGGCCCGGTGCTTCTGAGGTTTGTTTTGCCATAGGGGAGAAATCTGCCGGAAATTACAACAAACTATTTTCAGATGAAAATAAATGTATTAAAATAGAAATAAGTATTGGCAGAACGAAGACAGTTTTGCATAGTTACAGCAAACGCAAGAGAAAATAGTGAAATATAGAAACGGAGGATCCTACGATGAAGAGAATCGGAATGTTAACGAGCGGTGGTGACTGCCAGGCCCTGAACGCAGCTATGAGAGGTGTGGTGAAGACACTGGCGAACGGTAAGGAAGAGGTGGAGATCTACGGCTTCCTGGATGGCTACAGAGGACTGATCTACGGTAATTTCCGCATGCTGACGGACAAGGATTTCTCCGGTATCCTTACCAAGGGCGGCACGATCCTGGGAACCTCCCGTACTCCCTTCAAGACGATTCAGGATCCGGATCCCAACGGGCTGAACAAAGTGGAAGCCATGAAGCAGAACTATTACAAGCTGCAACTGGACTGCCTTGTAATTCTCGGTGGTAACGGCACCCACAAGACTGCGAACCTGTTGCGCAAGGAAGGTCTGAATATCGTAACGTTGCCTAAGACCATTGACAATGATCTGTGGGGCACCGATATGACCTTCGGTTTCCAGAGTGCAGTGGATATTGCAACGGATGCCATCGACTGCATCCACACCACAGCGGCTTCCCATGGCAGAGTATTTATCGTGGAAGTGATGGGACATAAGGTAGGATGGCTTACCCTGAATGCAGGCATGGCCGGCGGTGCGGATATCATTTTGATTCCCGAGATTCCTTATGATATCGATAAGGTGATCGAGAAAATTGAAGACAGGGACAAAAAAGGCTGCCGTTTTACCATCATCGCGGTAGCCGAGGGTGCTATCTCCAAAGAGGATGCAGCCCTTCCGAAAAAAGATTACAAGAAAAAGATGGAAAAATATCCGTTCCCTTCCGTATCTTACGAAGTGGCTGCACAGATCCAGGAGAAGACCGGCAGAGAAGTACGTGTCACCGTACCCGGTCATATGCAGAGAGGCGGAAGCCCCTGCCCTTACGACAGAGTATTCGCCAGCCGTCTGGGCTCCGAGGCAGGCAAGCTGATCCTGGACAACCAGTACGGCTTCATGGTAGGCTATAAGAACCGTGAGATCGTAAGAGTTCCGTTAGAGGATGTAGCGGGCAAGCTTAAGACCGTGGACCCTGATGCCACCATCGTACAGGAGGCGAAGATGCTGGGCATCTGCTTTGGTGATTAAGAAAGTCTTCACGGCAGAACAAAGTTAGGAAGAGAGAAAACACATGTCATATACAGCGCTATACCGGAAGTTTCGTCCGGATGCTTTTTCCGATGTCAAGGGTCAGGATCATATCGTGACCACACTGAAGAATCAGCTACGGGCGAACCGGATCGGCCATGCGTATCTGTTCACCGGAACGAGAGGTACCGGTAAAACTACGGTGGCGAAAATTTTTGCGAAAACAGTGAACTGCGAACACCCCACAGAGGACGGCCCCTGTGGGGAATGCCGTATTTGTAAGGCGATTGCGGCGGGAGCCAGCATGAATGTCATCGAGATCGATGCGGCTTCCAACAACGGTGTGGACAATATCCGTGAGATCATCGACGAGGTATCCTATTCCCCTGCGGAGGGAAAATACAAGGTCTACATCATCGACGAGGTGCATATGCTCTCCCCCGGAGCTTTCAACGCATTGTTAAAAACGCTGGAAGAGCCGCCATCTTATGTTATTTTTATTCTGGCGACCACAGAGGTGCACAAGATCCCCATTACGATCCTGTCCCGTTGCCAGAGATATGATTTTAAACGAATCTCCATTGATACCATCACGGATCGCATGAAGGAACTGATGGACACGGAGCAGGTACAGGTGGAGGACAGAGCTCTGCGCTACATTGCGAAAGTAGCGGACGGTTCCATGCGTGATGCGCTAAGCCTTCTGGATCAGTGTATTGCATTCCATCTGGGCAAGGAGCTGACCTACGACATGACCCTGGATGTGTTGGGGGCAGTGGATACGGAAGTGTTCAGCAGATTGCTGCGCTTCGTCATGGACCGGAATGTGTTAGGATGCATTGAACTGTTGGAAGAGATTGTCATGCAGGGCAGAGAGCTGGTACAATTCGTCACGGATTTCACCTGGTATCTGCGGAATCTGATGCTGGTACAGACAGCGGACAATCTGGAGGATGTCATAGATATGTCCACGGATAATCTGGCGAATCTGAAGGAAGAAGCTTCCATGCTTTCCATGGATCAGATCATCCGCTATATCCATATTTTCTCCGAACTGTCCGGACAGATCCGCTATGCGGCGCAGAAGCGTATCCTGGTAGAGATCGCGCTGATCAAGCTGTGCAAGCCGGAGATGGAGACAGATCAGGAAGCTGTCCTGGATCGTATCCGTCAGGTAGAGGAAAAAGTGGAAAAAGGCATTGTCGTTACGGCGCAAATGCCTGCCGGAGCTCCCGGAGTACAAGGGGGAGCACCGGGTGGCGCGGCGAGACCCAAACCGGAGCTGCCCAAGGCTATCCCCGAGGATGTACAGGAGATCGTGCGGAAATGGCCGGCCATCGTAGGCAATGCGGAGAATCCCATGAAGATGTATCTGAAAAATGCCAGATTGAGCCTGGGCGGAGACAATAAGCTTATGGTAGTGCTGGAGGATGGACTGGCTTCTGATTATTTCAAAGGAGAAGCCCACGAGCAGAATAAGCAGCAGCTGGAGGCTTTATTGTCCGACTTTTCCGGCAAGGAGATCGAAGTGACGATCCAGACGGTGGAAAGTAACTGCCAGTTCGAGGACAACTACGTAGATCTTAGCAAAGTCATCAACATGGAGATCGATGAAGAGGAGTGATCCTGCATGAATTTAGGATTGCGACAGGCTTGCAGATAAGGTAAGATATAATAATAACTCACTCGCAGGACGATAGTCCGAAATGCGAATATATTATGATTTCGAGAATGCGTAGCACGGAGAAATCAATCATAAATGATATGGAGGAACAGTAACATGGCAAAAAGAGGTGGATTCCCCGGAGGCGCAATGCCCGGTAATATGAACAATCTGATGAAGCAGGCACAGAGAATGCAGCGTCAGATGGAAGAGGGACAGAAGGAATTAGAGACCAGGGAGTTCTCTGCATCCGCAGGCGGCGGAGCTGTGGAAGTGACCATCAACGGTAAAAAAGAGATCACATCCATCAAACTGGCAGAGGAGATCGTGGATCCCGAGGATATCGAGACATTACAGGATGCTATCGTGGCAGCAGCCAACGAGGCACTGCGCAAGGCTGACGAAGCCAATGCAGAGCTCATGGGCAAAATGACCGGAGGCTTAGGAGGATTTCCTTTCTAATGGAACTTTACAGCGGACAGATCAATAAATTAATAGATGAACTGGCAGCCCTGCCCGGGATTGGCAGTAAGTCCGCACAAAGACTGGCTTTTCACCTGATCAATATGCCGAAGGACCGTGTGGACAGACTGGCGAATGTCATGATCGAGGCCAGAGCCAATGTCCGGTACTGTAAGGAGTGTTATACCCTGACGGATAAGGAAATCTGCCCGGTGTGCGCAAATCCCAGAAGAGATCATCATACGATCATGGTTGTGGAGAATACCAGAGACCTGGCAGCCTATGAGAAGACCGGCAAATACGAAGGTGTGTACCATGTCCTGCATGGTGCCATCTCGCCCATGCTGGGCGTGGGACCCGGTGATATCAAGCTGAAGGAACTGATGGAACGCCTGCAGGGAGATGTGCAGGAAGTGATCATTGCGACCAATTCCAGCCTGGAGGGCGAGACTACGGCAATGTATATCAGTAAATTGATCAAACCGACCGGGATCAAGGTGACCAGAATTGCCAGCGGAGTGCCCGTGGGTGGTGATCTGGAATATATCGATGAGGTAACATTGCTCCGTGCCTTAGAAGGCAGAGTGGAGTTATAAGCAGCAGAGAAAATGAATAAATGTGGGAGGAGAAGACAATGGCAGTAACAAAAAGTGTATTTGGGAAAAGTCCGGAAGGGAGAGAGATATCTCTGTATACCCTGAGTAACAGCAAGGGAATGCAGGCAAAGGTAACAGATCTCGGTGCGAATCTGGTAGGAATCCTGGTACCGGATGCGCAAGGTGTGACAGCTGATGTGACACTGGGCTTTGACAGTGTGGATCGTTATTATAAGAATTACAGCTTCTTCGGTGCAGTGATCGGACCCTGTGCGAATCGTACCGCAGGGGCAGCATATACATTAGACGGTGTGGATTACCGGATGGATCAAAATGACGGACCCAACAATCTGCACACACATATTGAACTGGGCTTCCATAAGAGAATCTGGGATGCGGTACCGGGAGAGAACAGTGTCACCTTTTCTCTGGAGGACGAGGATGGGCATCTGGGATTCCCCGGACATAAAAAGGTGTCCGTCACCTATTCCCTGGACGAGGAGAATGCCTTAAGACTGCATTATCATGCATCCAGTGACAAACGGACTATTTTTAATCTGACCAATCATTCCTATTTTAATCTGGACGGACAAGGTACCGGCAGAATTGAGGACCATGAATTATGGCTGGGAGCTTCCCATTTCACACCTGTGGTACCGGGATCCATTCCTACCGGTGAGATCTGCGCAGTGGCGGGCACACCCATGGATTTCACACAGCCGAAGAAGATCGGAAGAGATATTGAAGCAGACTTTGAACAGTTAAAACTGACAGGTGGCTATGATCATAATTTCTGCATTGATGACTGGGATGGCAGCCTGAAACATATTGCGACTGCAAAAGGACCGAAGAGTGGCAGAGTGATGAAGGTATATACCACATTGCCCGGCGTACAGTTCTATGCAGGTAACTTTATCGCACCGGAGGAGGGAAAAGCAGGCGCAGCCTATGATAATAGAAGCGGATTCGCCCTGGAGACCCAGTATTATCCGGATACCATTCATCATGAGAACTTCCCTTCTTATATCTTTGGTGGGGAAAATGGTGATTATGATTCTGTGACCGTATATAAATTCGAGTAAATAAATAGTTATGCAAACTTTGTCGAAGTGTTTTTTTAAGGACGCGACAAAGAACGCTAAAATACCTCCTGTGCGGATGCTATAGTTAGTGATAACTGATAGAAACGGCATGGGAGGTGTTTTTTGTATGGAATTACCGAAAAATATAACGCAGATCGGAGAGGCGGACAAGCACTGCAGAGTCTATGTGGAAGATTATGTGGTATCTTACATAAAACAAATGAACGGAATGGCACAGAACAAAGACATTGCCATTGCGCTGTATGGCAGACGGACAACGGAGAATGGTGTGGCTTATCTGTTCGCCTATGGTTCGGCAAAACTGAATTTTCTGCAGAAACCGGTACGGCACCTGTCCCAGGCACAGGAGCAGGAGATCGAGAAGCTGCGGAAGAAGTATTTTCCGGAAATGACATTTTTAGGATATCAGATCCTGAATGGCGAGATGGTGGAAGGCTTCCGGATCTGTGAGCAGGAGATCTGCCGGTATGTGGCAGGTTATGCACAATTTTATGAAAAAAATGACAGCATGCTGGCGTATATGCTGGAGAACCGGGGAGAGGAAGCGGAACCGGAGAAACTGGATCAGGAAAAATATGAGGTCGTAAAGAAGCGGCAGGAAGAACGCAGACAGAGACAGGAAAGCGGACATGCCGAGCGTGTCGAATATACCGGACGAGCGGAACATAGGGATAATATTATTCCCATGCCTACGGAGGGACTGCGCCGGATGAAGATGGCAGCCACGGGAGTGTTCGTACTGCTGTGCGTTATGGCACTGGCACTGATGCGGCAGGAAAACACCGGGGAATCCCTGGAGGAGACGGCCAGGCAGGCGATGAGCAGTCTCATGGAGCAGAAATTACCGGATGCGGTGGAGGAGCAGAACCAGGTCAGTACACTCGTGGCGGAGGACAAGCTGGAAGCTGCACTGCGGCAGGAAAACAATGCCATGGCAGAGAACGCGACAGCTACAGCGGAGACCACTGTGCCGGAGACGATGGAGACCGAAGCTGCTGTGGAAGACACAACAGAGGTAACAGAAGAACCGCAGCCGACACCGACACCGGAACCGACACCTGAAGTGACAGTGGAATCGGAAACACCACAGACACAGGCAGCTGTGGCACAGCCGACGGCTTATACGATCAAGAAAGGTGACACATTGATCGGTATCTCTTTACGTAATTACGGAAGCAATACAAAAGTGTCGGAAATCTGTGCACTGAATGGAATCACAGATCCGGATGACATCAAAATCGGACAGGAAATCCTTTTGCCGTAAAAAACTTATTTTCAAAAGGTAAGATTATGGTATACTGTTAATGTTACACAATGGTCATGATGATCATTAGATATAAGAATACATAAGGAAATAAATGCATGGCAGCAGATATTAAAAATTATCTGAAAGAAAAAGAAAAACGGCAAAAGAATCAGGATGACTATAAGAAAAAGATCCGTAAACATAAACTGACCATTGTATACCGGGTGCTTTTGGTAGCTGCGGCACTGGGAGCGGCGCTGGCACTGGTGGTGGTGCAGGCGAAGCGGCATATTTACACAGGTTATGATACCGTGTCATCTGTAAACAGGGAGACTTCGTCAGATGCCATAGATGTTCGCCTGAAAAACGGAATCCTTACCTATAGTAAGGATGGTGCACATTGTACGGATGCAAAGGGAAATGTGAAATGGAATCAGACTTATGTTATCCAGGATGTGAAGCTTGCTACCTGCGGAAGTGTGGCAGCTATCGGTAGTTACAATGGTCGTGAGATTTATGTACAGAATACGGAGAAACAGCTGGGAACCATTACCACGACCATGCCAATCCGTAATATTACGGTAGCAGACACCGGCAGGGTAACGGCAACACTGGCGGACACAGATGCGACCTGGATCATGACCTACGAAGCAGACGGAAGCAACAGTTACACCGGACAGGCACATATGAATGACGGAGGATATCCCATCTCCATCAGTCTGTCCCCGAGTGGAGAGCTGTTGGCGGTCAGCTACTTATATGTAGATGCAGGAGTGGTGAAATCCAACGTGGTATTCTATAATTTCGGTCCGGTAGGTGCGAACCAGAGTGACTATATGGTCAGCGCTTATACCTATTCCGATCTGGTCGTTCCGAAAGTGCAGTTTATGAACAATGATACCGCTTTCGCGGCAGGTGACAGCCGTCTGATGATTTTTAGCGGATCCCAGAAGCCGGTAACCATCGGAGAATATCTCTATGATGATGAGATCCAGTCAGTTTTTTACAGCGAGAAATACGTAGGACTGGTATTTTTATCGGATCAGGCGGAGACCAAATACCGCATGGATGTATATAATGATTCGGCGGTAAAAGTGGGGAGCTATTATTTTGATGTGGATTATACGGATATATTTTTTGAAGAGGATGCTATGGTGATCTACAACGAGTCGGAATGTCAGATCTTCACAACAGAGGGTGTGGAAAAATACCGGGGGAACTTTGGCAAGAGCGTGCGACTTATGCTTCCGGCGGGAGGATCCTACAAATATTACCTGGTGACGGATAATACAATAGATACCATACAGTTAAAATAAAGGAGTATACGAATGAATCTGAATTTATTGCTTATTATTACAGCAGTGATCTTGCTATGCATGGTGGTGGACGGTTATAAAAAGGGAATGGTGAGATCCCTGATCTCTTTGATCTCCCTGCTGATCACCTGCGTTGTACTGTTCCTGCTGGGAAATGCGCTGAGCAGTTACTTTGACGGAAAGTTTTTCAATGTGATCATCACTCTGCTGCTGTTGGCAGCCATCGGACTGGTACACCATTTACTAAATGTGGTATTTTTTTCTGCAAAGGTAATCTCAAAACTACCTATAGTACATAGCCTGGACAAATTACTAGGTATTGTGGTTGGAATATTGGAAACTGTCCTAATTGTTTGGACAATATATGCATTTAACATCTTCAGAGACCTGGGAACCCTGGGACAGGTCATCGTAGATTACACCAGAGACAGCAAGATCCTTACATGTCTGTATGAAAACAATTACCTGGCATACCTGATCGAACAGCTCGGACAAAAGCTTCCTTTCTTCGTAAAATAGAATAGAAAAGTGGTAAAAATCCCCTGTACATGCGGAATTTGCATGACAGGGGATAATTTGTGTAAAAAATTCAAAAAATAATGTTGACAAGTGATATGTGGGGTGATATACTCAGATTCGTTGTCAGGGCAGTACCGAGACAACACAACAACGAAAAAGAAATTCAAAAAGATTTCGAAAAAGTTGTTGACAGATGTCTGGCAGATATGGTAATATAAAAACCTGCCGCGAAAAACGAAAGTTTTTCAAGACAAAAAAGTTTTTAAAAAAGTTGTTGACAAACGAAAGCGGTCATGATAAGATATCAGAGTTGCCGCTGAGAACAACAGCAACGAAGAATCACTGATCTTTGACAAATAAACAGTAATGCAACCCTGAAAATTCCAAGATTTTCAGAAAAATGAATTGCGAGATTCAAGAACAAGCAGATCGATGAAAAAGATCGAGAAGCTACCCGAATTAACAGTAAACAATGCCAGATAAAACTGGCAGGAAAAAACTTTTTAACATGAGAGTTTGATCCTGGCTCAGGATGAACGCTGGCGGCGTGCCTAACACATGCAAGTCGAACGGAATTTACATGAAGCCTAGCGATTGTAAATTTAGTGGCGGACGGGTGAGTAACGCGTGGGTAACCTGCCTTGTACTGGGGGACAACAGTTGGAAACGACTGCTAATACCGCATAAGCGCACAGCTTCGCATGAAGCAGTGTGAAAAACTCCGGTGGTACAAGATGGACCCGCGTCTGATTAGCTGGTTGGTGAGGTAACGGCCCACCAAGGCGACGATCAGTAGCCGGCCTGAGAGGGTGAACGGCCACATTGGGACTGAGACACGGCCCAAACTCCTACGGGAGGCAGCAGTGGGGAATATTGCACAATGGGGGAAAC
>ENA-UEPH01000428-UEPH01000428.1-human-gut-metagenome-genome-assembly--contig:-NODE-428-length-50401-cov-8.726135_pt1 | contig 50401 bp, 39 predicted proteins | sample MGYA00242891_ERZ507898 | MGnify/ENA primary metagenome ERZ507898 (study PRJEB26167, sample SAMN06115411) | human gut metagenome | host: Homo sapiens | place: China:Guizhou | collected 2014-10-15...
GAACCCCCGGAACCTCGCAGTTCAACGGTTTTCAAGACCGCCGCAATCGACCACTCTGCCACCTCTCCAAATGCGGACGCAAAGATAGGGGAAAAATTGATTTTACAAAAGAAAGATTCCATTTTTTTGAAAAAAAGATGATAAGATTAAGCCATCAATACAATTCGAAATTCCGTTCCTGCAAACTCTTGACGGCAAGTTCCTCGTGTAATACCAAAGGAGCCAACTCCTCCCCGGACAAACTTGACTTCGCCGGAATAAAAACCACGTGAGGGTATTTCAAAATAAGATCGTGTAACAGTTTCACACGCCTCATGTGAAAATCGGAAGTCACCACCAGTAATAAATCCGGTTTCTCCCGTTCAATAATAGGCTTTGACATTCTGAAATCCTCCACCGTGTTCGTGGTAAGTACTGGTTCCAGCAAGGCATCTTCGCTCACCCCTTGCTCCATCAAAAAGCGTCTCGAATAATAAGCGTGAGGATGATTCGTCGTGTTAAAAGACTCGCCAAACCCTCCGGTACAAAGGATTTTCACATGATCATTATGCTGATAAAGCCCCAACGTACACTCCAATCGATCCAATGCCATCGGGCTCAAATTTCCTTGTTCGTCATTGGGTGCCCCCAAAGTTAAAATAATTCGTTTCATACATCACCCGGTTAGTTTAAATTACACCCCAAAGTTAATGAAAAAATTCTCGCTCCATCCTTTTCAGTCCCCTATCATCATTCCCGGTTCCAGAAAGAAACGAGATCATTCTCCGCGTGAGCAAATCTCTCGCACGTGAGTAGATTAATATCATAACAAAAATAAGGATTAAACCTTCGCGGTCACGTTATATTCATTACTTTTGTAAACAAGACAAAGAATTATTAACACAGGCAAAAACATATAACAATGGAAGGTCAACTTAGCATTAACACGGAAAGTTGCATCAAATGCGGCAAGTGCGCACGAATTTGCCCGTCTCTGATCATCACGCAGGAAGAAAAAGGTTCTCCAGTGAAAGTACAAAACGTGGAAAATTGTATCGCGTGCGGTCACTGCGTGGCGGTATGCCCGACCGGATCGGTACTTCACTCCGAGTTCCCGGCGGAAAAGGTTCACCCGTTCAAGTATAGCGACTACCCCACGCCCGAGCAAATGATGCTCGTATGCAAGGCTCGTCGATCCAACCGGGCATTCTCAAAACAACCAATTCCTCAAGAAGCGCTCAAACAGATCATCGAGGCCGCGCATCGTGCCCCGACAGCAAGTAACATGCAGCAAGTATACTTCACGCTAGTAACCGATCCCGAACAACTCGACGCGATCACCCGCTTCACGCTCGACGTGTTCAATTCGGCCGCCAAAAAACTGAAAAACCCGATATTGAAACTCGTGTTAAAAAAGATCATGCCCGACGCTTACCGTTATTTACCCGTGTTCGACCGTCTGAACCGGGAGTATGCCAAAGGAAACGATATGATTCTCCGGGGAGCAACTGCCGCCCTTTTTATCCACACGCCGAAATCCAGTCGCTTCGGGAGTGCCGACGCAAATCTGGCTTACCAGAACGGCTCGCTCATGGCTGAATGTCTCGGGGTCAACCAATTCTACATGGGATTTGTCTGCACCGCCATCCATCAAGAAAACAAAGACACGCTCGCCAACATGCTGGGTATAAACGGCACCATCCACGCGGCCATGGCCCTCGGCATGCCGGCCTTCCGGTTCTCGAACTATATCGACAAAAAAGATACCGTGGAGACAGACCTTTAATTATCCCGGATAGCAAGTAAGTTTTCCAATCACCGGGGTAAAATTTCATGAAAAAGATCTACTTTTGCCCCGTGCAAACTTAAAAACACAGAGCCATGCGAGAAGCTTTCGCCAAACTACACTTGTCTATTCTCATCGCCGGAACCACGGGCATCTTCGGAAAATTGATCACGCTAAACGAGGGATTGCTCGTGTGGTACCGGATGTTGTTTGCCTCGCTGATTTTCGGGGCCATTCTCTGGTTTAGCAAGAAACTGCAAACCGTCGGTTGGAAAGAAGCGCTAAAAATCGGGGGTGTCGGGCTATTACTCGGATTGCACTGGGTATTTTTCTATGGTAGCATCAAGGCGTCAAACATCTCGATCGGAGTGGTATGCTTTTCCACGGTCAGCTTCTTCACGGCCTTTCTTGAACCCTTGATCTTACACCGCAAAATATCCATCAAGGAAATACTCTTCAGTCTCCTGACGCTGTTCGGGATTATTCTCATCTTCCATTTCGACACCCGTTACCGCCTGGGAATCGGGCTGGGGGTCATATCGTCGGGAATCTGTGCCCTGTTCACGATCACGAACAAAAAGATCGGACAAAACCACCCGACAAACACGTTGTTATTACACGAAATGCTCGGCGGGTTCATCGGGCTCTCCTGCCTCCTGCCTTTTTACCTCCATTATTTCCCGGTAGCCACGATTATACCCGACGGTACGAACCTTGTTTACCTGTTAATCCTCGCATCCGTTTGCACGATCGGACTTTACACCCTGCAAATACAAGTCCTGAAAGTCATTTCCGCTTTCACGGTCAACCTCAGCTACAACCTCGAACCCGTGTACAGCATCATTCTCGCCATTCTCTTTTTCCACGAGGCGAGAGAACTGAATACCCCGTTTTACATCGGGGTAGCCATCATCATCCTCTCCGTTATATTGCAGACGTTAAGCGTCACCCGCGAGAAACGATCTCTCGCACCACCCGACAAGGATTACCCATCGCGACCACGTTAGCAGGAATATCTTTCGTCACCACGCTCCCAGCCCCGATAACCGAATTATCCCCGATCGTCACGCCGGGAACAATCGTCACGTTCCCCCCAATCCACACGTTATTGCCAATCGTCACGGGATAAGCATATTCCACCCCGGCATTCCGTTGTTCCACGTCAAGCGGGTGGCCGGCCGTGTAAATATTCACGTTCGGGGCAAGCATCACGTTATCGCCAATCGTTACCGGGGCACAATCCAGAATCACGCATCCCATGTTAGCGTAAAAATTCTCCCCGACACGAATATTATACCCGTAATCACAATGAAACGGTTGCTCGATCAGAAACCCCTTCCCCACGCTCCCGAATAGTTCACGTATGATCTTTTCACGTGCTTTCAACTCGGAAGGACGGGTATGATTATAATCGTATATTAACTCTTTAGAACGCATTCTCGCCTCACGCAACTCGGTATCCGCTGATTCATACAGCTCCCCGGCAATCATTTTCTCTTTTTCTGTTTTCATCTACTACAATTTATATCAAACTAATCCACTAATAATCATTTACTTAAAAAAGATACAACTTAGTTAAAATTCGTATTATTAGATACATTTATTAACAAGCACTAAATAGTCGTCATAGCCCGTCAACCCGCTATTCCAGTACACTCGTGCCGGTGTCTCCCTGGTAAGTTGCCGATAAGTTAACGATAAGTTGCCGATAAGTTGCCGATCTACACCGTGAACTTACCCCCGATTTTACCTTGAAGTATCATCGATATACCGACACGACCACAGAATACCCCCTCCCAAAGTACCCTGTACCCCGGACGGAAGAACCATAAATCAGGCGTCATTCCCAACTAACGAACAAGTAAATATAGGCAAAAGAAGTTCTAAAACAAAGGGGGGTACCAAAAGTATTTATTGAATCACTACCTCCCCCCGGCCCCTCCTTACACGGGAGGGGAAACCGCTTGGTAATCAACTCTCCCCCTGTGTAAGAGGGAGTTGAAGGAGGTAGTGACTTTAGAGGAGAAGTGCTTTTTGACACACCTCATCTATTATTTATCTATTTTCAGATATCAAGCATCCTTCTTGGCATACTCGGACAACTCGCACCCGAACGTATCCATCAGGTAATTATCCAATTCATCCGCCTTGAAAGCCATGTTCGTGATATTTTTTTGTATCTCGTCGGCATAATCCGAGAACACGTCGGAAATATGAATCCGGTAAGAGAGATAAATCTGGTTACCGTCCAGTCCCAACTGGTAAGGTTTCACTCCCGCGTCAAGCAAGTAAGTCAACACCGGTTCGAGATTCTTCTTCGGCAACACGTTAATCGGCGAAGTACACAACAAATAAGAGCGTTGATAAACGAACATCCGGATTTCCGAACTTCCTTTGTGGAATACCCAACTCTCGTAACCGACACGCGCCAGCACGGGATTAATCCCCATCGCCTCGATCGCTTCCTCGCAGAAAACGGCCAGATCGGTCAACGAACGTTCTTTAAAAATATTCTCCGGCAACTTGTCCCCGCAAGAGGGGCAATATTCCTCCTCGTCAGAAATAAACTCGTCACAACTATTACATTGCACGTTAAACACATCCGTATCCAGATCACCGATCTGTTCCAGTAATTCCCGTAACGAAGCTACCGGGATACCGAATCCCATGTTATCCGCATCCGTGATCTTGCTGGCAGTGATAGCCACCAGTTCATTCTGATCGTTGAACATCGGTCCCCCGCTATTTCCCGGATTCACGGCCGCATCCGTCTGGATATAATAACTATCGTTAATCAACTGCCTAGGAGAAGAGACCGTTCCCTCGGTCACCGTGAAAGGCATCCCGAACGGGTAACCCGCCACGTTAATCTTTTGACCGATAGAAACCGTGTCCAAAACGGATAAATTAATCTCCGGCAGGGTAGAGAAATCACCGTCTGCCTTCAACAAAGCAATATCCTTAGCCGGATTCACCAACACCACCCTGGCGTAAAAACGGTTCTTATCATTATCTTGCAGGGCAACTTCACGAAACCCGTCTACCACGTGGAAATTCGTCACGAAGAGATCCTTATTTTTCAGGTAAAAACAACTGCCTGACCCGCCAGCATGATTTACCTTATATACAGCGTTAAAAATATTCTGTTCCATAGTGTATTAAATTTCATTATTGTTGCTGACCGCCACCCATATAAGTGGCTGCTAACTGTTGAACTTTCTGCAAATACTCGTCCATGCCGACTTGCCCGGCTGCCAACTGCTGTTGCAATTCTTGCACCTTCTGCATGTATTCCACCATACCGCCACCGCTTTGCATGGCTTGCACGGCTTGTTGCATTCCTTGTATCATCTGCGACATGTCGAATTCACCTTCTTCCTCGTCATCATCCTCGTCAAGCTCTCCCTCCATGATATTATCCATGGCGGCATGCAAAATCGGGGCTGCCTCATCCCACGGTTTAGCAGAGGATTTTTCCAAAGCGCGTACAACCACGGCATTCACGTCATCCTGCACGTTATTGTAATAATACATCTCGTAGAACTTGTAGACGATCATCAAGCAACAAGTCATGTAATCATTGGACTCGAATGCTTGCGTGGCACGATTATACGAGTTCTCGAAATTCTCCTGGATATTCTTCAGGTTAGAACGCCGCTTGTCGGAAATGAATGTCTCCACGAAATACAAATCCTCGGCAAGCTGCTCTTTCGTCATCCCTTGCAAACGGGCAATCACCGACTTCCCGAAGTTTACCACTTCCGGCAACGGGATATCCTCCCGATCCATCTCGGCAACCGCTTTATTCAAGTCATTCAATAACTGTCCTTGCGGGTGAGCATAATACAACACTTTCAGGATCGTGGTATCCAACACGTTCCAAGCGAACCCGTACTTCCGATCAACCTCAAACCCTTTTACCGCGTCCATACACTCTTTACAACTCAACTGGATCACCTCGTAAACCGTGTTCAACGTCTCCTCGTCAAAAGGTGTCACCTTCGGCTCGTACACCCGTTGAGCCCCGAACTTCGTCTCGAACTCATCATCGTACTTATCGCCCGTGCTACAAATTTCTTGAAGGATATAATATATCTTGTAAGGATTTGCCAACGCCAGAGGACAACTGTACTCGAACGCCAGACGATCTTTCTTCAACTCGATCTGGGCCAGATCCAGATCATTAAAATTCAATCCCGCGATCTGTCTCAACAAGGGTATCCGGTTCTTTTCAGGCAAGGAGAGAAACGGGGCGTGAATCACCAACTGATCATCTTCGATCTTAATATTCACCACGATCGAACCGTGAGGAATATTAAATTCTGTTCCCTTAGCGTTCCCGTATTTTTCGCGAAACTCGTCGTTCACGTAATCCAACAAAGCGTAAAACGACTTTAAATATTCTCCGTTATCGAACGCCTCCACGCTCGTATCGAAATGATCAACCTTGATCTTACTTTCCGTGGAAGCGATCGTGGAGAGATTAAATGTCAATGTTTGTTTCATGACTTATAGTGTATTAAATAAATAATTATGATTCACGCGCTCATCCATGCCACATCCACACGGGAGCGCTATAAAATTATACAATTATCCGAGATATACACCACGCGAATGAAGAAAAATATCATCACGAATCAGCCTCCACACGTAAAGTTCTTAAAATCAACCCAACCTGTATAATTTCCCCATAACGCACGCCATTACCGGAAAACTTTGTTTTTATACAAATTTAGTATAAACTTACATGCAAGCAACATTTAAGAATACAACCCCATTTTCTCATAAATTACTTTTCGAGAACCAAGTCCTCGTCCCGTTCGCCACCCGAACCAGTGCCAGCATCACGGGAACTTCCACCAATACCCCAACCACGGTCACCAATGCCGCCCCGGATTGCAAACCGAAGAGCGATATTGCCACGGCAACGGCCAATTCGAAAAAATTACTGGCCCCGATCATTCCCGCCGGGGCGGCTATCTCGTGAGGTAACTTCCACCACCTCGCCCAGCCGTAAGCCACGAAAAAGATCAACACGGTTTGCAACACCAACGGAACTGCAATCAATAAAATGTGCAACGGGTTACTCAAAATAATCTTTCCCTGGAACGAGAATAAAATAACTAACGTCAACAACAGCCCGCCAACCGTGTAATTGTCAAATTTCTTCACGAACACCTCGTTAAAATAAACTATGCCCCGTCGACGGATAACCCTCGTACGTGTCACGATTCCCGCCACCAAAGGAATCACCACGAACAACACCACGGACAGGAACAAAGTATCCCACGGGATAGCCACCCCTCCCACTCCCAGCAACAATGCCACGATCGGTACGAACGCCACGAGAATAATCAAATCATTCAACGCCACTTGCACTAACGTGTAGGCAGCATCCCCCCGGGTCAGGTAACTCCACACGAAAACCATTGCCGTGCAAGGAGCCGCCCCAAGCAACACGGCTCCCGCCAGATACTCCCCAGCCAACTCCGCCGGAATCAGCGTCCGGAACACCACGTAGAAGAATAAATAAGCAATACCAAACATCGTGAATGGCTTGATCAACCAATTCGTCACGCAGGTAATAACAATACCCTTGGGTCGCTTTCCCACATCCCGCACGCTCCGGAAATCCACCTTCAACATCATCGGGTAAATCATCAACCAGATCAACACGGCCACCGGAATTGAGACATTAGCGTATTCCAAACGGCTCAACACCCGCGGGATCACCGGAAGCCATTGTCCGATCGCGATACCCACCATGATACACAACATCACCCAAATTGTCAGGTAGCGCTCGAAAAAACCTATACCTTGTTTCGTTCCCATAACATCCTTATTCTTTCATCCAATACAACTCATAAAACACACTCGTTAGTCCACTCAACAAGTGCCGTGTTTCCCCCGGACAACTCCTTCACCCGCTCGATCCACCCCAATTCATTCCGAGCCTTTGCCTGTAAGAAACTATCATTCGTGCTTGTCAACGAAAGACAGGAATTCACGATCCACCACTTGTTATGAATTCCCGCACGCCGTAAATCCTGCTGCAACCGTTCCGCCTCGTAAACAGGTGTCGCTTCCGGCAAAGTCACGATCACCACTTCCGTTTCCCGCTCGTTTCGCAAACGCGGCAACAGATTTCTCACGGTCTCGGAACTATCCCCCTGTGTACGTTGCACCTCCCGATGATAACTCTCCGTTGCATCCAACAACAAAAGCGTGTGTCCCGTGGGAGCCGTGTCGATCACAACCACCTCCGAATCCGCCCGGTCCACGATCTCAGCGAAGGCTTTAAACACGGCAATCTCCTGCGTACAGGGAGAGCGTAAATCTTCTTCTATATATTCCATATCCTCCGGACTAATCGCCGTCGAAGCCTTCGCCCGCACCTCATTCTTGTAATCCTCCAGCACTTCTGCCTCATCAATACGGCTCACTGTAACACCGGCCTCTATCGCCAGATCATAATTCAAATGATTCGCCGGATCCGTCGTTGTCAAATGCACCTTTACACCCCGCTCGTTCAATCCTAACGCGATACGAGTAGCCAACGTCGTTTTCCCGACACCTCCTTTACCCATTGTAAAAACAACACGCTTACCGGAAACATACAGATCATTAATCAAATCATCCAGACTCTTTTCCCCGGCAACAGACACACGAGCTAAGCCTTCCAACAAAGAATCATCATGCAACATCCTTCTGACATTCCGCACGTCTGATAAATTATAAGACCGCAACGGCACGCTATATATAGAGAACGTGCCCAAGACGTCTGGCATCCCGCTCAACGCCGCCTGCTGCCGTTCATACATCTGCCGGGCAACCGGATCACTCCCATCGGCAACCTGCAACACCCCGTTCACCACGAGTAATTGATTATTAATTCCCAACAACTGCAATTCAACAGAAGTACGAGCCGCCTCACGCAAAGCCGACTCTTCCGGACGACTCACCAAAACCAGACTCGTCATCCCCTCGTCGGCCAAAGTTGCCACGGCCTGCTTATAAACCTCTTTCCGTTCCTCCAAACCGGACAACTGCCCCAAACACGATGCCCCGTGAGTACTCTCGTTTATAAACGTACTCCATGCCGAGGGCAATTGCAACATACGCAACGTGTGACCCGTCGGTGCCGTGTCAAAAATGATATGATCAAACTCTGCCTGCTTCTTCTTGTCCGTGATAAAATCAGAGAACTCGTTAAACGCGGCGATCTCCACCGTACAAGACCCCGATAACTGTTCCTCCATATTACGTATCACACTTTCCGGCAAAGCCCCCCGATAAGGACCGATCACCCGTTCCCGGTATTCGGCCGCCGCCTCTTCCGGGTTAAGATTCACCACGGTTAACCCCGGGACATCTTGAATCTCCGAACCATGCCCGTTTAACGGCTGGTTAAACACGTCCTGTAAATTCGATGCCGGATCGGTACTGATCAACAGGATTTTCTTACCCTGATCGGCCAATCCGACCGCCGTGGCACAAGCTACCGAAGTCTTTCCAACACCACCTTTACCGGTGAAAAACAAATACTTTGTCAACTTAATCGCAGATAAACTAAACGCTTTCATATATATTTCTTTTAATGATTAAAAACAACACACCCAAGACCAAAGCGTTAAAACGCCTCAGCTCCAGTTCATAAACTTCACAAACTTTTGACAAACCCGGCTGGAACTTCAGCCTATATCCCTTCGATCTTTACCGAGCCCCCGGTCCATTCACTCAATTGTTCATTTGTCGGGTACCCTTTCGACACCACGACAATCCCATTTACCAACGTGATCGGTAACGCCTCCGCTCCATGCTCTTTCAAGTACTCGTTCACGACCCGATTCGACACGTATAACTGCGGTTCATCCCGCAAATTATGTCGGGCAACATGAATTCCCTGACGCTTCAAAGTCTCTATCCCTGCCGCTATCCGTAATAATTCCGGATTGATATTCGGCCCGCATAACCCCGTAGGACAACACATCGCCGGATCAAAAATCTCTATTGTATTCATAACCTGATATTTTAAAAATAAGTAATATACCCGTAATACACTCCGACACCAATAAACAACACGGCAACCACCTTACGAAACCAACGTTCGAATACCTGCATCCGGTTGTAAAACTTCCCAAGCCGGGCCACGCTATACGCCAGAATCCAAGCCACGATAATCACCGGTAAACCGGTAGCAATAGCATAAACCACGGGTAAAAGATACCCACCCGATTCTGCCGCTGACATCGGAATCAACATCCCGAAGTAAAACACCCCGCTCGTGGGACAAAAAGCCAAGGCAAACAACACCCCCAACAACAAAGCTCCCCACGCGCCGCGACTCCGTTGTTTCAACTTATCACTCCCCACGTTCAACATCGGCAATTTCAAACGGAACACGCCCAGCATATACACTCCAACCACGATCAGCGCCGGGGCAAGCAACATTTCCCCGTACTTAGCCACCACCTTTTGCACGGCAAACATACTCGCCCCCTCCCGGAGAATCGGGATCAGGATAAAACCCAAGGCCGTGTAAGCCAGAACCCGCCCTAACGCGTAGAGCAACCCGTTGACAAAAATTCGATGATGACTCTCGATATCTTTCCCGATAAAACCTATTGCCGTAATATTCGTCGCCAACGGGCAAGGACTCACCGCAGTCAGCAACCCCAGCAAAAAAGCCGTGATCAACGGGACATTGCTATTATCTATTAACGATTGAAGATACTCCATATCCTACTACCTTAACAAACTATCTACTTTCTCCCGAACGCCTTTCCGGAACGTGTCGGGAGCTGCTTTCACGTACGAAAACGCAAAATCCGTCATGTTATTCACCGTCTCCTGTCCCTCTTTCCAACCGTTCACGAAAAGCGAAGACCAAGTTACCTCGTACTTGTCTGCCAATTTCTCGTTCTCCTTCTTCGAAATATCAACCTCTTTAAAAACCACTTTACCCGCTTTGATCTCCTTCGCGTAAACGCTGTCAAGCAATGCTTTCGTTTCCGCTTCAATCGCGTTACAAGTCACGCAACGTTGCGCCCCGTGAAAATAAAGCACTTCCACCCGGTCACCTGTTAATTGACTTTTCTCTTCCGACACGGCCTTCTTCTTTGCCCCGTTCCCGCAAGCGACAAACAACGCCACAGCCGCGATCACATACAACACTCCTTTCATACCCGTATTCTATTTAGCGATTAATACTTTAATCTCCTCTTTCGTCAAATCATGCCCTGCCGACACCACCTCCCCGTCGACCACCAACGCCGGGAGCCCCAGAACCTTATAACTGATAATCTTCAAAATATCCTCCTCTTTCACCACACTAGCCTCCAATCTCAACTCGTTCACCGCCTGTTCCGTCAACTGAAACATGGCCCTACATTTCGCGCATCCTGTACCTAAAATCTTAATTTCCATAATTCATCTAGTTTAATTTATCAATATACGTATTTCGTAGAACTACGAACATTACATGCAAAAAAATAGTGTTACCCGCAACACGATTTTTTCTTCTTACACTCGCAAAAGAACCCGGCAAACAAAGCACTGGCCAATTCCCAGTTTTCACGGTTAATACAATACTTCACCTTCGGGGTCTCAATCTCCCCCTGGATCAATCCCGAATCTTTCAACTCCTTCAAATGCTGCGAAACCGTTGCTTTAGCAATAGGCAATTCCTCGTGAATCTCCCCGAAATAACAATTCTCTTGTTTCACCAAGAAATCCAAGATAGCCATTCTGGCCGGATGCCCCATGGCCTTCGCAAAACGAGCAATCTTCTCTTGCTCTTCCGTGTATTTCTTCTTCTCCATAATATCATTGTTCGTTGTTCGCAAATATACGAACACTTTTCTAATATCCAAATCATCTCTCCCTAAAAAATCATAAAATTCCATCCTAACATACAAACACCTTTTCGACAACCTTCAGAACCACGGCTAAACAGCTCACAATAAACCCGATCAACGTACAGCAAGTAATTTTTAATCGAAAGATTGAAACTGCACGTACTCTTTTATCGTATACTTGATAAATATAAACTCAAAACACTCAGAATATGGAAATTACACATAACAAGACGAACCACGTGTTCGAATTCTCCGAAGGCGGGAATTCGGCCGTGGTAGAATATAAACCCTTTGACGGGGGAATAAACATCATGCACACGTTCGTACCCAAACCCTTGCAGAATAAAGGCTACGGGGCGGCACTAGTAAAACACACGTTAGATTACGCCCGCGCAAACCATTTAAAAGTAATTATAACCTGTCCTTTTGCCCGCGTGTACGTGGCCCGTCATAAAGAATACGAAAATTTGCTTTGACACAAGTTAAACAGAAAAACACTTTCTCGTACTTGATCAGCATTTGAACACTCTTGACTCATTTCAAGAAGTAAAAAAATACACCCTGCATTTATTTTCGCGAAGAACACTCTCCCGGTAGCGGAACCGCTCGCCATTCAATGAGTTACAACGAAAATAAAGCTATATAGTGGTGACTACAACAAGACGATTTTCACAAAAAGATAGAAATTTATAATTCTATCTTTTGGAACATCGGTAAATTATAACAAACTTTGTGGTGAATTACAAGAAGCGTGCAGTATGAATAATCACATTATCATCGCAATATTAATATGTATTATCCTGTTTATCGTATACAAATATATACAGGCTAGACAAATCATTAGCGAGAAAAAAGGGGAAATTGGAACTTCGACAGCGTTATTCAATTTTATCTTACAACATATCAAGTCTTATATTCTTGTCATTGACAGGAATTTTATCGTCGAGAAAACGAATTACTACGCGATAACGAACACGCCTATATCGGAGCAACCCAAGAAAGTCGGGGAACTGATCAACTGTGTCAATTCTATCGCGAAAGGTTGCGGAAACGGGGAACTCTGCCAGACCTGCCCGATCAGACAGGCTATTACCGAAGCGTTTAGAAGCAAAAAAGACTTTTCTAACCTGGAAGCTACCGTTAACCTTCGTTTATCGGAAAAGAAAAACTTAAAATGTAACGTATCCGTGTCGGGTTCCTACATGAACCTGCAAGATCGTCCGGAAATGCTCATCACGATTCATGACATCACGGAACTGAAACAAGCTCAGATCCGGTTAGAAGATGCCCTGTCCAAAACGGAACGAATCGAGAAATCCAAATTCACGTTTCTCGAAAAACTGGGAAATGAAATCAACGACCAGTTAAACTGCATCCTGGGTTGGACAAACCTAGTAAGCACGGACAGCACGCTGACACACAAGCAGCAAAATGAATACATGAACCTGATCTACGAGCATTCGGATCAACTTTCACACATGGCTAACGACGTGTTACGTCTGGCTCGAATCGACGCTCACAAGATCGACCTGCAAATGACCACTTTCTGCCTGCACGAGTTCTGCCAGGACATCATCCTTCTACGAATGAACAACACCCACCCGAACGTGGAACTATACCTGGAAGGAGATTCCCCGAAACTACTCGTCTACACGGATCAACAGAAACTTTACCAGGTCATCATCAACATCCTGTCAAATGCCCAAAAGTTCACGGATAAAGGACATATCAAACTGGCTTATAGCGTGAACAAAGAACAGGACTTGATAGACTTCATCGTGGAAGACACGGGTGTCGGTATGCCTCCGAGAATCCATGCTTATCTTTTCGAGCGATTCTACAAGGCCAACACGTTCACGGACGGACCGGGACTCGGTTTATCTATCTGCAAAGCGTACATCGAGGCCATGGGCGGAACGATCCAATTCACTTCCGCCGAGGGTAGGGGAACACGTTTCCATTTTTCTATAAGAAAAGAACCCATCCCGGCCAATGACGTCGCGTTAGATATGAACAAATAAACAGGAATCCCCCGTGGGCATTTCCTGTTTTTTAATATAATTTACAAGGGGTTACACAACATTCCTCAGGGAAATTCCGTTAATCTCGGAAACAAACGAGGACACGAATGGAGACAACCCGAAAACCGAGAGAGATCATAGGTCATCTTATGGTCTTGTCAACAATCATCATATACAGCTTCAACACGAACTTCATGAAAATACTGATGCCCACCTGGGTCGGGCCTCATGGACTCGTGTTAATCCGTTGCGCTATCATGGCTTGCGGTTTTTGGATCATCTCTCTTTTCCTACCCACGGGCAACCAGGTTAAACCCACGAGAAAAGATATACTGATGATGATGCTCGGCGGTGTTTTAGGAATTGGGGGCAACCTTTTACTATACATCAACGGATTGAACATCACCGGCCCTGTCGACGCTTTTGTCATCCGAACCGTGCAACCGATTATCGTGATCGCCCTCGCCGTCCTGATCCTGCATGCCAGTTTCAACAAATACAAAGCCATCGGTATTGCCCTGGGACTTGCCGGAACTCTTTACGTTTCGATCATGCCTCACACGGGGCCCGTGAAAGACTCGTTCTCGGGAGACGTTCTCATTTTCGTTTCCTCCATATTCAACGCCCTGTACCTCATCCTGATCAAACCGTACACCCAGAAATTCAATTCCGTGATCGTCATGCGCTGGATGAGCCTGGCCGCGGTGATCATCGTGCTTCCTTTCGGACTTCATCAAGTCCTCACAGCGCCCCTGTTCACCTCGGAAACTCCGGTACATATCTGGTTAGAACTAGGATTCGTTCTTGTCTTCGCCACGATGATCGCCTATTTCCTGAATCTAAAAGCGTTGCAATACATTACCCCTTTCGTGGAAAGCGTGTATTACTACCTTCTTCCCGTCACCGGGGCCATCGTATCCATCTCCCTCGGATTACAGAAATTCTCGTGGCACGACCCGATTGCCCTAGTGTTAATTATCGCCGGGTTCCTACTTATCAATAAAAAAACAACCCCCAAAATCGTAACCAGTAAACCTTAAGTTACCCATCAGGATAATGTTTTCATTTTCTTGAGCAGTTCCGCTAATGCCAACTTATGCTTCACCATAGTTTCCTGCATCTCCATCCGGAACTCCGCATCTTGCATCATATTGGGAAACTCTAACAACATCCCCAGCGTATTCATTATCGCGTGTGACTCTTCCACGCTTCCAAGCAGTACCTCGATAAACCTCTTCTTCCTTTCCTCGTCCGTGAATAATATATCCACCTCTTTCCGTAACTTATCATTAACACATACCAATTCATGATCATCAGCATGTTCCACTTTATCATTCTCCATAGGTCATTTCATTTTTTTATTCATGTAAAAATTATTTACCTGCGCGGTCATTTCCTCTGGAATAAGCGTTTCAATTCCGGTCGATTCCAGGTAAGATTTAATCATATAAGCATCCTGCAACATCGTAACAGTATGCACACCCTCCAATTATTCATAATTATATCAATTCTATTAGCATTTTCTCTTCCCTACCGATACTCGCATGTAAGATAATACATTTTTACAATATCTCCAAACTTTTATCTTTCTACCCCTCTTGCTTCTTTTTATACCACAACTGCAAAGCATTCATACTATTTTGCCACAGCACATAAGCCGCGGGACCAATTGACGAGAGCGGGGAAAGATACACCTGTGCCATCCAGATCGCCAGAATCGTATTCTTCTGTCCGAGTCCCTGTCCCCCGGCAATCGTTTCCCCGTGACGACGCCCGATATACCGTCCTAGGGCAAACTGCCCGATACAAAGCAACAAAGCGGCGAAAGCCATCAGGAACTCTTCCCCGTAATTCTTACTATCCTGCTGCATGATAAACGAAACCGTTTTCCCCATCACGATCGTCAAACCCAACGACCACAGGTAAAAAGATATACTTTGATGATTCCTCAACACCTTATGCACGGAAGGAACAAAATATTCAAGTACCCACGCCCCAGCCAGTGGAAGTAACAACAAAGGACCAACCTGACGACAAACATACCAGAAAGAAGCCCCGAAAGATACCCCCTCCTGCCCCCCGACAAGCGAAAAGATCACGGGAGCCACGACCGCCACGCAAAGATTACTAGCCAGCGTGTACGTCGCAAGACAAGACACGCTTCCTCCCAGCATCCCGGTAATCACCGCCGCGGCAACCGCCGTCGGAGCCAGCACGCAAATCATCATCGCCTCGCCCAACAACGGGTCGAAAAAACGCAACACACCGTACACAAACACGCTACCGAACACCTGAATCGCCAACATCCAGGCATGTAACCTCGTGAAACGCATTTCCCGGATTGACAAACGACAACACGTGATCAACAGCATCACCGAAATCAAATAGGGCGTTAAGAAAGAGAACAGGCTAAAAAAAGAATAAAACACCCCTCCGCTTAACATCGCCAAAGGCAACATCCATGTTTTTAATCGCTCTAACACGTCTTTATCATTTTTAATAACCTCCGGCAAGTTGCAAGCTACAGGTCACATTTGCCTTCGGCAAGTTACAGGTTAATTTCCCACCTCGGCCAACACTCCTTTCACCCTATACTATACAAGTCATTTTCAATTAATTTATTTCAACACAAAGAAACGCCGAATTCGTTAATAATCCAAATAAAAATAGGTCTGTAAAATCCATCAGGTCCATAAAGTCCGTAAAGTCCACTAACTTTAGAGACCAGAGCTAAAGAGTTTAAACGCTTTAGCCCTTCCTTCCCCCGTTTTTAGCCTCGAACAATAACAATCTTACCTTTTTTTATCTACATTTGCTACCCGAAAATAACATCACCTAGATAACAAACCTGCCACAAATTAGACACGATTATGTTTGAGACAAGCAACACCTCAATTCCGAAAAGTGAATTAGAACATTTACGAGAGCATGAGTTCATCCTCAACGAACTCCAAAAATCGGCAAAAATCGGCTGGTGGAAAGTAAACTTCAACACGCACAAGATCATTTGCTCGGACTACATCGTGGATATACTGGATCTTAAAAGCAACATCATGACCGTTGATGAACTTCTGGATATCATCAACGCGGGACACAGGCAGCGGGTTTCAAACACGTTCATTCATATCCGGACCCAAAACTTTTATGACGAAGTATTCCCGATCCGGACCAAATACGGTGAATTATGGATACATTCCAAGCTAGGTAACAAAATCATACAGGCAGACAACACCATCACGGCTATCGGCTACTCGCAAATTCTTGACGAGGAAACCAGCGCCACGCTTTACAAACAGAACAAAGGTTCCCGTTTAAAAGAATTATTAATTCGCCAATTCTCGCTATCCCAGTCTCTATCGAATTTCCTGAAAACAACCGATACCCGGAAAGCGATCACGGACACCCTGCAAGAACTACTACATCAGTTTAACGGCGACCGGACCTACATCTTCGAATACGACAAGAAAAAAGGCACGCAAAGTTGCATCTACGAGGCCACCCGCGAAGGGGTCACCCCGGAGATCGACACGCTACAAGGTATAGACATCAATAGCAACCAATGGTGGAGTAAACAAATACTCAACAACATCCCGATCATCCTCAACAACCTTGACGAGATGCCCCCGGACTCAGAGAATGATAAACAAGTCCTCGCCCGTCAAAACATCGCTTCGCTCATGGTATTTCCCCTGATATCCGCCAAGGGAATCTGGGGATACATGGGAATTGACATCGTTGACAAGCCTCGCTTGTGGAGCACCATCGACAGGGAATGGTTCTCGGCCATCTCCAACATCATCAATATCTGCATCGAGTTACGCTCATCCGAGAAAAAGGCACAAATCGAAAGAGAATATTTCAAAAGCCTCTACGACCACATGCCGATCGGTTACCTCCGCCTGCAACTCCTCTACGATGAAACAGGCAAGGCCAACAATTACAAATACCTCGACGCGAACCCGGCTTTTTATAACATCATCGGCTCCGCCCCGGGAACATACATCGGACTAACAGCCAAAGACATCGGAATGGACAAACCCGAAGAAATCGGAGTACTACAACGAGTCGTGTCATCAGGCAGGACCCATGAAGGTAACCGGACACTACCTGTTACAGGCCGGCAATACCACGTCATCATCTACCCGCAAAGTCAGGACGAAATCGTCGCACTCTTCACCGATATCACGGAACAGATGAAAACCATGGAAGCCCTCCGTCGCAGCGAAGAGACTTTACGCAACATATACAAGAATATCCCCGTCGGGATCGAAATCTATGACAGCGCGGGAATTCTACTCGACCTGAACGACATCGAATCCGAGATATTCGGTTTCGAGCGCAAAGAAGACGTGCTGGGAGTTAACCTGTTCGACAACCCGAATCTTCCCGTACAGCACCTTGAAGCACTACAACAAGGGAAAGAAATCATGTTCCCCCTCACGTACAAATTCTCAAGCGTAAACAAAACATATTACAACACGAAACACGAGGGAACGAGAAACCTCACCGTGAAAGGCACCTGCCTCTACGACCTGAATCATAACATCACGAACTACCTTCTCATCGTCATCGACAACACCGACGCCTTGAAAGCGTACCGCAAGATCGAAGAATTCGAAACCTTGTTCAACGACATCGCCGAATTCTCCAAGGTAGGTATTTGTCGCTGGAACCCTCTACGTGACAGCTTTTTCGGCTCGGACGTCTGGTTCCAAAACCTGAACCAAACCCCACGCCCGATTCACAATATCACCGAGGCGTACGAACACGTACACCCGGAAGACCTCCCGCGACTAACCCGTTTCTTCAAGGATGTCATCGACGGGGAGGAACAAAAATTCTCCGACCAGATCCGTATCCGTTTCGGGGACTCCTGGCGTTGGATGCGCGTTCGTTTCAAGGTCAAGGAATACAATCCGCGCAACGGGGTCATCGAACTCATCGGGCTCAACATCGACATCACCGAATTAAAAGAGACAGAGAAAGAACTCATCACCGCCAAGCAGAAAGCCGAAGAGTCCGACCGCCTCAAATCCGCTTTCCTCGCGAACATGAGCCACGAGATACGCACACCGCTCAACGCCATCGTCGGCTTCTCCAACCTGCTGACCGAAACCGACGACCTAGCCGACCGGGAACTCTACATTTCCGTAATCCAGAAGAATAACGAACTTCTATTACAACTCATTTCCGACATACTCGACCTCTCCAAGATCGAGGCCGGCACCTTCGACGTGAACTACGCGGAAGTCGACGTGAACGCCCTGTGCGAGGAAATAATCCGCGCGCACGCCATGAAACTATCCGAAAACGTCATCCTCACCTTCGAGGATCACCTCCCGCGTTGCTTCATCAGCAGCGACAGGAACCGGATTAACCAAGTCCTGTCGAACTTCATCAACAACGCGATCAAGTTCACCGACCACGGCCACATCCGGGTGGGTTATCAAACTACCGGGGAACACCTCAAATTCTACGTGCAAGACTCGGGTATCGGTATCTCCCCCGAAAACCAGAAACAAATCTTCGACCGTTTCGTCAAACTGGATTCTTTCGCCAGGGGTACCGGGCTGGGACTACCCATCTGCAAAAGCATCATCAATAAACTCGGCGGGAGCATCGGAGTTGAATCAACCTTGGGCGTGGGATCACGATTCTGGTTCACGCTCCCCTACAACCAGCAACCCCAAATCAACGAGCCCGACACGATCAAGTCACGGCAACTTCCCCGGACACCCGATAATGCCCGTAAAAAGATTCTGGTAGCGGAAGACACGGATAGTAATTTTGTCCTTGTCTCGACAATCCTGCGCGATAATTACGACATCATCCGTGCCCGCACGGGAGAAGAAGCCACCAGATTGCACGGCGAACACCGCCCCGACCTGATCCTCATGGACATCCGCATGCCGGACCTCGACGGCCTCGCCGCGACACGGAGAATCCGGGAGACAGACCCCGATGTCAAGATCATTGCCCTCTCTGCCTTCGCCTACGACAGCGACAAGCAAAAAGCCTTTGACGCCGGATGCAATGACTACATGGTAAAACCGATCTCCCCAAGCCAGCTAAAAAGAATCATTCAGATATATTTATAACCCGACAAACACGCACCACCACATGACGTTACATCCCGACATACTCCGTTTCATACAGGAACATCTCGATGACGATCCCGAACAGTTATCGTGGAAAAAGAACGAATACCCGGACGACCGGGTCGTACTGACCGTAGAACAAATTCATGCCCGGAAAAACATCCGGGACAAACTCCCCGCGTGGCACGCCTACCGGGAAATATACTACCCCTCCAGGCTCTCCACCGAGCAATGTTCCTCGGAAGCGACCGCCCGGTACAAGGCTCAACTCGCCACGGGCACTTCCCTTTGCGACCTCACGGGAGGCTTGGGAGTTGATTCCTACTTCTTTTCCCGCGTGACAGACTGCGTGACATACGTGGAACAAAACCCCGCGTACTGCGATGCCGCCCGTGCCAACTTCCGCGTACTCGGAGCGAAGAACATCGAAGTCATCAACGCCGATGCCACCACCGTGGCCCACCGCGTCAACGCCGACACCTACTACATCGACCCCGCACGCCGGGCCCTCGACAACAAACGGGTATTCGCCCTCACCGACTACACCCCGAACGTGCTCGAAATAAAAGAAACCCTACTCCGGCAAGGCCAACGCCTGATCATCAAAATCTCGCCCATGGCCGATCTGTCCGCAGTCATGTTACTTTTGCCCGAAACCACCGATATCCACGTGATCTCCGTCCGCAACGAATGCAAGGAACTCCTGTTCGTGCTGGGCAAAACCCCCGTCGACCAGCCCGTGAACATCCATACCGTGAACTTCGCCACCAACGAAGAACAGCACTTCACGTTCTCCTTCGACGAGGAACGGGAAGCCCTTCCCCGTTATACCGACACGGTCGGGAAATACCTCTACGAGCCTAACAGTTCGCTCCTCAAAGGAGGAGCCTTCAAACTCGTTACCAGTCGTTACGGAATAAGCAAATTGCACCAACACAGTCACCTTTACACCTCCGACAATCCCGTCGAGAACTTTCCAGGACGAACATTCCAAGTGGACGAAGTGCTGGAATTCTCCGGCAAGCTACTGAAACAAATCTCCCGCGCCATTCCCCGGGCAAACCTCACCACCCGCAACTTCAAACTTTCGGTCAGTGAACTACGTTCCCGTTCAAAAATAAAGGACGGCGGGGACATCTATCTCTTCGCCACAACCTTACGCGACAATCGCCCCGTCCTCATCCGAACCCGGAAAAACGAGAAAGAGAAAGGATAAAACTAATCGGCGTTCTCGTCCAACGCCAGATTTAGTTTCAGAACATTCACCTTTGCCGGACCAAACATCCCGCACAAAGGCCCTTGAAGCGTCATCCCGACGATTTCTTTCACCTTCTCCTCGGACAGCCCGCGGGCAGTGGCGACACGTTTCACCTGAGCGTAGGCCGAGGCCACGGAAATATCCGGATCCAGCCCGCTACCGCTTGCTGTCACGATGTCGGCGGGAACCTCCTCCCGTTTCAAGTAGGGATGCTTCACCAGGAAAGTATCCACGCGGCTCTCGACCTCGGCCAGGTACTCCTCGTTCGTCGTTCCCTTGTTACTACCGCAAGAACTGGAAGCATCGTAACCGTCCCCGGCACAGGACGGGCGTCCCCAGAAATAAATATCTTTCGTGAACTTCTGGCCCACGTTGGCGCCCCCGACCACCTTCCCATCCAGCAACACCACCTCGGCATTACCACCGTTCGGTCCCGCCACCTTGGCGAACACCCAAAGTACAAATATATAGAAGACACTGAAAAACACGCAGAACACCAGTGTCAACCTTAATGATTTCAATAAATTAGATTTCATGACTATACTTTATTTAACTTTATAACAAACAACTGATTAACAGGTCGATCAACTTGATCCCGATAAACGGGGCGATAATCCCACCCAACCCGTAGATCAACATATTCCGGCGCAGGAGGGCGGAAGCCCCTATCGGCTTGTAAGCCACCCCTTTCAAGGCCAGCGGGATAAGCAACGGGATAATGACCGCGTTGAAGATCACCGCCGACAGGATAGCACTTTCCGGACTGTGCAATCCCATGATATTCAACACACCCAGCGAGGGTATCGTCACCATGAACAGGGCGGGAACGATAGCGAAATACTTGGCCACGTCGTTAGCGATACTGAACGTGGTAAGCGTCCCCCGCGTCATCAACAACTGCTTGCCGATCTCCACGATCTCGATCAACTTCGTCGGGTCATTATCCAGATCGACCATATTCCCCGCCTCCTTGGCCGCCTGCGTGCCGCTGTTCATGGCAACCCCCACGTCAGCCTGCGCCAGAGCCGGGGCGTCATTCGTGCCGTCGCCCATCATGGCCACCAGTTTACCCTCCTGCTGCTCCTTCCGGATGTACTCCATCTTGTCCTCCGGCTTGGCCTCGGCGATAAAATCATCCACCCCCGCTTTCCCGGCGATATACTTCGCCGTCAACGGGTTATCCCCCGTCACCATGACCGTCTTCACGCCCATCTTTCGCAACCGCTCGAAGCGTTCCCGGATACCCGGTTTTATAATATCCTGCAACTCGATCACACCCACGATTCTCTCGTTCTCGCTGACCACCAGCGGCGTTCCCCCGTTACCGGAGATAACGCGGATTATCTCCTCCATTTCCGCGGGGATACCGTTCCCAGCCTTCGCGGCGATCCCCCGGATCGCGTCAAACGCCCCCTTGCGGATACGGGTCCCGTCAGCCAGATCGACCCCGGAACAACGGGTTTCCGCCGTGAACTTGATCATCCGCGTCACCGCCGCGTCGATATCCCGCGCCCGCGGGTTACTCTCGCATCCCAGCTCCACGATAGACTTCCCCTCCGGCGTGTCATCGGAAAGCGAGGACAACATGCAGGCCCGCACGAAACGCTTCTCCTCGACCCCCTCGGCCGGGTAAAAACGGGTGGCCTTCCGGTTACCGATCGTGATCGTCCCCGTCTTGTCGAGCAGCAACGTGTCCACGTCACCCGCCGTCTCCACGGCCTTCCCCGATTTCGTGATCACGTTGGCACGCAACGCCCGGTCCATCCCGGCGATACCGATAGCGGAAAGCAATCCCCCGATCGTGGTCGGGATCAGGCACACGAACAACGAGATAAAAGCGGCCACGGTGATATTCGTTCCCACGTAATCACCGAAAGGCTTCAGCGTGGCGCACACGATCACGAAAACCAGCGTGAACCCGGCCAACAGGATCGTCAGGGCGATCTCGTTCGGCGTCTTCTGCCGGGAAGCCCCTTCCACGAGCGCGATCATCTTGTCAAGAAAACTCTCGCCCGGTTGCGTGGTAACCATCACCCGTACCCGGTCGGAAAGCACCCTCGTTCCCCCGGTCACGGAACTCTTGTCGCCTCCCGCCTCGCGAATCACCGGGGCACTCTCGCCCGTGATCGCGCTCTCGTCGATCGAGGCCAGCCCCTCGATAATCTCCCCGTCAGAAGGGATCACGTCGCCCGCCTCGCACACGAAAACATCGCCTTTCTTCAACCGGGAACTGCTCACCACCCGGATCGTCCCGTTCTCCACCAGCTTGGCCGGGGTCTCCTCCCTCGTCTTTCGCAGGCTGTCGGCCTGCGCCTTCCCCCTCGCCTCCGCGATAGCCTCCGCGAAATTGGCGAACAACAACGTGACAAACAATATAACGGAAACAGCCACGTTATAACCGAACGCACCCTGATCCGTGACCCCGGCGAACAGGAAATACAAGGTCGCCACGATCATCAACGCCGTGCAGACCTCCACGATAAACATCACGGGATTCCTGACCATCATTCGGGGGTCTAACTTCACGAACGACTGCTTCAAGCTCTCCAGCACCAGTTCCCGCGGGAAAAGTGAAGTTGATTTATTGGATTTCATATCTATATTCTATTTACAATTCAACAACTAAAATGACAAATAATCAGCGATAGGCCCCAGCGTCAGTACCGGGAAAAACGACAACGCCGCCACGATAAAGATCACGAGAAAAGTCATGATCGCGAACGTCGAGGTATCGGTCTTCAACGTCCCCGCGCTCTCCGGGATGAACTTCTTGCCGGCGAGCAATCCCGCGATAGCCACCTGCCCCACGATCGGGAGATAACGCCCCATGATCAGCACGATACCGCAAGTGTAATTCCAGAAATAGGTGTTATCGCTCAAACCCTCGAAACCCGAACCGTTGTTGGCCGCTGATGAAGTGTACTCGTACAGCATCTCGCTCAAACCGTGAAACGAGGGATTATTCAACCAGGTCGCCGCCAGTTCCGGATCGTGTGCCACCAGGAAACTGGCTATCGCCGTGAACAACAGGATAAAAAACGGGTGAGACAACGCCACGATCATCGCGATCTTCATCTCCCTCGCCTCCACCTTCCGCCCCAGGAACTCGGGTGTACGCCCCACCATCAAACCACTGATAAACACGGCAATAATGATAAACACGTAATAATTCATGAATCCCACACCGACACCGCCGAACCAGCAATTAATCATCATATTCAGCATCGCGAGCATCCCCGTCATCGGTGTCAGGCTATCGTGCATGCCATTTACCGAACCGTTGGAAGTAACCGTGGTCGTCTGGCTCCACAACGCGGTCCCGGCCGAACCGACGCGTATCTCCTTCCCTTCCATGCTCCCCAACTCCTGACTAATACCCATCCGGGCGATCTGGTCGCTTCCCCGCATCTCGAAATAATGCGCCCCGACCACGCCTACCAGATAGGCGAACAGCATCACGCCGAAAATGGTAAAGGCCAGTTTCTTCCGCTTCAAATAAAATCCCAGGGCAAACACCATCGCCATCGGGATAACCAGGATCGACCAGCACTCCACCATGTTCGTGAGGAAAGTCGGGTTCTCTAGCGGGTGGGAAGAATTTACCCCGAAATACCCTCCCCCGTTCGTCCCCAACTGCTTGATCGGCACGATCGCCGCCGCGGGACCTTGCGAGATCATCTGGGTCTCTCCCTCCAGGGTCGTCACCTCCATCTTCCCGTCAAACCCCATCGGCACGCCCTCCACGATCAGGATAAAGCCCACCACCAGGGCCAGCGGGAAAAGAACACGGGTGCAACTCTTCACGAGCAACGCCCAGAAATTACCGAAATCACTCGTCGTTCTCGCGGCCATGGCCCGGAAAATACCCGCCAGCGCGGCCATACCCGTGGCGGCAGTGATAAACTGGAACAACATGATCACGAACAACTGCGTGAAATAAGTCAACCCCGACTCCCCGCTATAATGCTGCAAATTGCAATTCACCATAAAACTGATACACGTGTTGAACGCCTGGTCGGGAGTCTGTCCCGGATTCCCGTCCGGGTTCAACGGCAGGTGTCCTTGTGCCACCAGCAAGAACATTCCCCAGAAAAACCAGAAAACGTTGATGGTGAGCAACGCCACCAGAAACTTCTTCCAGTTCATCGACTCGGCCGGGTTAATCCCGCTCAACCTGAACATCCATTTCTCGACGGGAGCCATGAAATCCGTCCACACCCGCTCCCCCTTGTACACTTTCGCGATATAACGCCCGAGGGGATAAGCCAATACCACCATCAGGACTACCTGCAACACGCTTCCTAGAATCTCTGTATTCATCTTTTCAATCTTTCTTGATACCTCTTCCTAAAACTTCTCCGGCTTGATCAACACGTACATCATGTACCCGAACATCGCCACGCTGACAATAAATAGTACTGTAAACATCACTTCCCTCCTTTAAATCTTTTCAAACCAACCGATACACTTGAAGAAAAACCAGTAACAGGCCACGCCCGTCAAACACAAGAAAATAAATGATAACACTTGTTCCATAATTCTACCTATTAATTCATTACTCTTTGCCCTCCCCCGTACCAAAGCCATGCCACGAACGGGAAACATCATCATAACAAACTAACGAACAAGCAGATAACTACAAAACTATGAAAAGTAAAGACACGCTAAACCCTACCGAAATGAAAGGGTCAACCCTTTCATTTCGGTAAAACATCCCAAACTCCCTCCCCCTTCGGCAAGAATCACCAGCTCCTCCTCTGTTTATGAAGCTGCTGAAAAAGTCCGTTTTGCAAGAAATAACTACCCCCTCCGGCTCCCCCTTACACAGGGGGAGAGTTGATTACCAAGCGGTTTCCCCGCCTGTGTAAGGAGGGGACAGGGGTGGTAGTTCAAATAATGGGACTTTTCCAGTACACTCTGTTTATAGAGTAAACCGCCGGGTAAGCGAGGACAGATCGTGAGCTTGCTCCTTGTCTGTCGAGTGGGAGGCGGTTCGAGACCGCTTCGGGCTCATTTGACCGAAGGCCGGAAGAGTTTGAAAAAGAAAAGATGAAAAGAGTCTACAAAGTCTATAAGGTCTATAAGGTCCATAAAGTCCATAAAGTCTATAAAGTCCGTGGCCCCCCGCGGGGCGCTTGGTCTACGGCAGCTCACGCTGCCGATAAACACCGTCCGAAGGACACCCGTGACCTTATGGACTTTATAGACCTTATGGACTTTATGAACTTTATGGACTTGTTTATTTCTCATTCAACCCGTACTCCTCGATCTTGCGGTAGAGAGTCGTCAACCCGATACGCATCAGCCGGGCCGCCTCCGTCTTGTTGCCGCCCGTGTGTTGGAGCACGCGTCGTATGTGATTCTTCTCGATACAGGCCAGCTCGAAATCGGAGAACTCCCGTGTTCCACCGGAAACGGGGCGTTGCAACTCGATCGGCAGGTCGTCCACCGTCAGGCGATCGTCGTCCGCGATGACGATACCCCTTTCCACCACGTTGCGCAACTCCCGCACGTTCCCGCGCCAGTCGTGACGTTTCAGGCACTCGATACACGCGGGATCAATCTCCAGCTCTTTCCCCTTGATCCTCATGGCGATTTGCCGCGCGAAAGCCCGGGCGTACACCTCGATATCCTCCACCCGCTCCCGCAACGGGGGCAACGGGATTCGGAACACGGAAAGACGGTAATACAAATCCTCGCGGAAACGCCCGCCCTCGATCTCCCGCGTCAAGTCGCGATTGGTCGCCGCGATAACCCGCGCGTCAACCTTCACGGGTTTCGTGTCACCAACCCGGATAAACTCCCCCGATTCCAGCACGCGCAACAACTTCGCCTGCAAGTCAAAAGCCATCTCCCCGATCTCGTCGAGGAAAATCGTGCCGTGATCGGCTTCCTCGAACAATCCCTTCTTGCTCTTCAAGGCCCCCGTGAAAGCCCCCGCCACGTGACCGAACATCTCGCTCTCCAGCAACTCCTTGCTGAATGCCGCACAATTCACGGCCACGAAAGACTTCTTCGCCCGGTCGCTGTTCCGGTGGATCGCCCGCGCGAACACCTCCTTCCCCGTCCCCGTCTCCCCCGTCAACAGCACGGGAACATCCGTCACCGACACCTTCCGGGCCAGCTCCACCGCCTCCCGTATCGCCCCGGATTTACCCAGTATCGTGTCGAAAGAATATTCCCGTCCCGCCGGTGGCACGGCCTGGCATTCCCGCTTCGCCCGCGCCACCTGCTCCATCGCCCGGCTGATCAACGGGATAATCCGGTTATTATCGTCCCCTTTCGTGAGATAATCGAACGCGCCGTTCTTGATCGCCCGCACCCCGTCGGGAATATTCCCGTGAGCGGTCAGCATGATCACCTCCGCCAGCGGCTTCAACCGCTTGATCTCGCCGATCAGCTCCACCCCGTTCCCGTCCGGCAACCGCACGTCGCACAACACCACGTCCGGGTCGTGTGCCACCACCTGTTTCAAACCGCTCTTGCAGCAATCCGCCTGCAAAACCTCGTACCCCTCCAGACCTATAATCCGGGACAACAATCCCCTTATTTGATTCTCGTCATCAATGATCAGTACTCTATTCATAAACATATCTATACAGCCACGAATATACGATTGAAAATCGAGAATTGAAAGTTGAACACGAAAAAAGGTTCCCGGTAACAAATAATAACTATCCCCTCCGGCCTTCCCCACGAATTACCAAGCGATTTCCCCGCCCGTGCAAGGAGGGGCTAAAGGTGGCAGTTCAAGATAAGAAATATTGATCATCCGAGTAAGCTCTCTTGTCCACCCGTTCGAAGAACAGGTAGACGTGCGCGACGGCACCGTACTTCGGGTCGAGCGTGATACTGGCGGCCCCGTGTCCCCGGAGAGCGTGGGGATCAATCAGCACGGGGCGATCGCGATACTCGTCGTAGAGCAGGCCTACCAGCAGGCGGTCGGAGCCCCTCGCGTGAGGGCAATCGCGGTCGTCGTGCCACGTGAACATCACGACCTCCCCCACGCGGGTCACCGCCATGTCCCACGGCATCCCCAACTCGCCCCGGCTGAAATGGAACAGGGCCGGGCATCCCACCTCGTTGCCGTTCATGTACTTGTGATTGATCGCATGGAAACAATTGTCTCCCGTGTGGGCCACGCGCCGCATCCACTCCGCGAAGAAATCCCACGCGGGATAAGGCAACATCACCACGACCCGGAACGCCTTGTAGAACTTCCGTTGTCCCCGGAACGACTCGTTACACGCCTGTTGTTTCTCCGAACGTCGTTTCCGTCGCTCGCCGCGTCGCTTGTTCGGTTGCCGGTTCCTGCTCGTCCGTGCCACGTACGTGTTATCCTTCTTGCGAGTAATCGTCTGCCCGCTTACCCGGATACGCTTCTGTCCCGTGAGCAGGCTGGTTATTGATGATAATATTCCCATGATCGTTGAAACTTATACACGTTCTTCTTCCGGGTGACAAGATAAAACCACTACCCCTAGCCCCTCCTCGCACGAACTCGACAACTATTTGGTAATCAACTATTCCCCCGTGCAACGGGGAGCCGGAGGGGGTAGTCATCGCTCGCAAAACCGACTTTTTCCGCGGCCTCTCGTTCCACCCGGGAAGGTTCCCGCATCGTTTTTTCCTCGTGCTTGAACCACCGCGGGCGTTCCACGATCCTCATCTCGTTCCCCGTCGAGCGGGAAAGCGTCGTCGACCAGTATTCCTCGCTGGCGTTGAACGAGGGCAGGTAATAACGTAGCATCGTGACATCAACTGTATGGAAACCAATAGGTGAATGAGCCTCGCTCTCCAGATCCCATTCGTAATTTCCCCGCGAACCTTCCGCCACGATGTCAAACAACCAGTCCACGGCTTCCCTTTTCTCCTCCGTAAATTCACCGAGGTCGGGATAATTGTCAACATACAAGCATAACAGGTTGGGGTCCCACGGGTAGGGACTCCCGTCCAGCATCTGCACGATCGGGTACACGTGCCCGGGAATACTGTACAACTGGCTTTTTATACCGAGGTTAATACACCACGAAGCGAATGCCGCCGACAGCTCCGAGCAATAACCGTTACGGTTGGCGAACACCTCGTCGATACCACGCATGTATTGCATGGTGTTCCCGTTTCGAATCCCGTAGGTGACCCCGTGTTTCAGCATCAAGTAATTAAAGTTTCTCACGCCATCCACCACCTGTTCATCCTCGTAAGCGGCCGCGCCCCAGATGAAATTGGTGTACCCGTCCTCGATCAACTCCCGTTTCATCCGTTCGATGAGCGGGGAGTTCTCGTCGATGTACCCGGCGATCAAGTCTTCGAGGCTGATCGACAGCGTGTCGCCGCTCTCCGCGCACGGGAAATTACCGTAATCGAACTGCTTGAAATGCGCGTACATCTCCGGTCCGTCCCGTTGAACAACCTTGAACCCGTAAGTTACCGCGTTGACCGAGCAGCAGGTAAACGTCCGCTTGTAGGTTTCCACGGGCCGGTCATCAAACGAGATATCCCAGCGCAAGTTAACCGACCTGTCCGCGCACCAGTGACACAACACCTGCCGCTTCCAGTCCACGGGAAACCGGAGGGTCAACGTGTCGGTATCGCCGTATTGATCACCGATATATATTGATCTCGACAACTCCTCGTTAATCTCGCTCCCCGCCATGGTGAGGGTGATTTTCGTGCCCTTGCCGGGATTCAAGAAGGAGACGAAAATATCCTCCGTGATCAGTTCTCGCGCGAACGGGCTCCCGGCATACATGCGGCGCAACCCGTTCGCTTGCAGGATGTACGACGGGAAAAGCCGATCCGGGGCCTCGATCCCGAGGTAGTTCATGGCCGCCGCCTCCACGATCCAGCTCGTGGAGTAATAAAGCGAGTCTTTGCCCGTGCCCTCGTTCCCCGGCTCGATGATCTCCGTAATGTTCGTTTCCTTGCAAGCACCGAGCGCGAGCAGGAAGAGGAAGGCCGCGAGAGCGGTTGTTCTTGTTCCAAATTTTCTGTTCATTTTCAATTTTCAATCGCTAGAGTCGCCCTCGGCAAGTTACAGGTTCGTCTCCCGCCCCCCGGCCACTCCATTTCACACTAAACTTTTATCCTTCATCTTTTAATTTTCACCCGTCCCCCACGGCACCTCGTGAGCGGAACCACTTTCCTCGTCAACCACGACATTCTTCATTTCGTTGACCTTCAAGAACTCGCTCCACCGCGTCACTTGATCGAAACGCGTGAGCGGGTAAATAATGCTGTACGGTTTCAAGCCGGGGTATTCATACTCGTACATGCCCCGTCTCAGGAATTGGATACCGATAGAAATACCGTCCCCCGGCAATTTCCCGTCGGAATCGAAGCACTCCTGCACCACGATCATATCTTTCATGGCCTGCCCGAAGCGGGTTACTTTAGCCGATAGCATGCCATCCCCTATTCCCCTGTCAGCCATATACCTGGCGTAATGCAGCATGTCTATCGTGGTATACCCTCCCGCGAACAAGTACATGGCCGTTTTCTGGGAGTAATCAAACCACAACCAGTCTCGCTCGTCGACCATGGCTTGTTTCCAATCCCGCATCGCCGCGGCAACGGGGGCGAAACTCTCGACCACGGCATCAACCTTCTCCATGTCCGTCAAGGTCAAGTCAAGATTATTCAAACCACACGAATTCTTCCAGTACGTCATCGTGGCGGGAACGTATTCCCGCGCCGCCTCCTCGATACCCGGGTGATTCTCCAACGCCTGCATCAACGAGGCGTAATTCCCGCCCATGTCGGGAGTCAAGTGGGCCGCGGCCAGCACGTAGCGCGTGTAATCCTTCACCTGGTAAAGATTCTCGATCATGTTCATCAGGCAGAGATCCCAGTACAACATGTCGAGCTTCACCCCCGAACGTTTCAACCCTTCCTCCAGCTCGAAAATAGACAGGCACTCGTCGTAGCCGTACTCGTCCTTGCAATTATCATCGTAAACCATGGAGCGTCCCAGGGGTTCGAAATCCGACCAGTCCAGCGGTTGATCCTCGATCGAGAAACCGCTCCCGTGATCCCACAACACGAGGATGTACTTCTTCGCCGGCAACCGTTCCGTGGCATCCTTGATAAAAGCGGCCAGGTTATCGGGATTGTCCATGCGATAACCGGCATCGTGCACCTCCTCGTCCTCCATCCCTTCTTCCCGCATCGTGTAGAGACGAGTTCCCCGTCTCGCCGTGTCCTCCTGGTAATCAGCGGAATATTTCACGAGAGCCGTGAATCGCACTTTCGGGGTATACCCGTAACCGGCCACCTGGTCGAGATTGTAACTTAACCTGTCGTCCAGATTTCCCCCTCCCGTCCCGTACAGCATCACCGTGTAGTCGGCTTCCGGGAGGGGCGGTTCCACGGGAGTAACCTCGTCCTTGTCATCGTGACATCCCGCCAGCAGCGACACCGCCAGCAAGCTACAAATCATCATGAATTTTCTCGTCCTTTTCATCTTTTAGCTTTTAGTTTTTATCTTTTAGCTTTCACGCCCGTTACCATTCCCCGGCAAAATGAGCCGTTCACTCCTTCTTCATCAAATCCTTGATCGTGGTGTCCTGCGTGGTGTCTTCATCAACCATCTTTTTCACGTAAGCCTCGACCTTGTTCTTGCCAACCGTGAGAGAATTGTTCACAAGGCTTGCCGAACCCGTTGCCCCGTTAGACCCCTTGACCGAGTAAGACACTTCTCTCGCGAAAGTATACGTCTCCTTGGTCAATTCAACATCAATATAAGAACCGTAAGTCAGGTCGAAATAAATTTTCCCATCCTCGTCCAGACCTTCCACGGTAATAGACAAAGGTAGTTGACTCGCCTTTTTCAATTCGACGACCTGTTCTTTGCCATCCTTATCGGCATAAGTCACGATAAAACTTCCAAAAGTGAAGAAATCATCACTGATCTTGTTCACGGAATAGGTCACCGAATACGTCACTGTTCCAGGTTCTTCTTCCGGTTCGGTCGTGGAATCATCGTCTTTGTCACATCCCGCGAACAGGACAACTAGCATTGATAATAAAAAAAATCTCATTTTCATTTGTTTAAGTGTTATTATTCAATTAATTAACTCATTCGATCATTCTTGACCAGTTGAATGAAAAAAATGGATATTAAAAGAACCAAGCAGGGCAGACTCACACCCACCCCAACTGGTTCATAGCCACTTACCACACACGCTGACTATATCGTTACCTTTCCTCGTTCTTGTATCACTATATGATCGTTTATTGATAAAAAAGATATCTCCATATTACATTTATCGACAATTTTATAATCATTTGATTATTAAAAGTGAAAAACATAACAAAAACATTGTCTATTAGCAAAAATGTTAATATATTTGTAACTCAATAAACGATCATTTAATAATCTCTCTAACACTCTAAAACGATCGTCCGGGCATCACATTTTTCATTTTATCAAAATTTAAGCTATATGGGTTGTTAATCATTCCACGATCACCCCGAAAATCACGCGCCGGCTATCCACGGGCAACACGTGATTTTTTACCGGTATATTATCATTATTTAACTAAAAAAGTACTGTATATACACCAGTAAGATACCAGTAGAATACCAGTAAAATACCAGTAGAATACCCCCTCTAGCCCACGCCTGGCGCGGGCTGTAGAGATATTTAAAATAGGTGAATATATGTTATAATAAAAACACCGTTTTAACTTAAAACGGGTGTTATTGCAAAATTATGTTTTCATTGCTAAAAATAAAATAAAAATAATCCGTTTTTCTCTTGGTTATCGCTCGCGAATGTCATACTATTGCATTATCGAACACGGCGGGAGCGGCAGTTTCCCGACCGGAAGGAGGGCGGGTCGCCGGTTACCGACGGGTTGTCCCAGTATATTAAAAATTGTTTAACATTAAAACTAAAAGTTATGGCAAAAGCACAACCATCTCTTTTTTGGAACATGCGCAACAGCCTCGGCCAGTACAAGATTACCGACCAAGGCCAGGGAAAGGTGATCGTCAGCATGAAGGGGGGAACACCCACCTTCGTCGACCCGGTGGACGAGGAAAACCGCGACATCCGCATCAAGGGATTCAGCGGCAGCGGCCACCTGTCGAGCGTGTTGAAAAACGTGATCGACCTCGGCTACCGCGAGGTGAAACGCCCGAGCCTCCCCGTGAATCTCTTCGTCGAGGACAACGCCCTGACGCTCTGCACGGCACGCCGCGACGAAAAGGGGAAAATCGTGAAAGAGTACGACTACCTCGTGATGAAAGTGGCTAACGGGACACTCGACCCGGAGACGGTGACCGCGACGTACGACACCGAGTCGCGCACCTTCATGCTCACCCAGGAGGGCGAGGTGATCATCGGTGGCCGGGCCAGCGCCGACGACCAGTTGTACGCCTGCATCTTCGAGAGCACCAAGGAACACGTGATGCTCCAAGAGCTGAGGACGCGGGGCGAGTCGGGTTCCACCGTCATCAGTCTCCCCAAAGGCTGGGACTCGGAAGCGATCTTTATCTACGTCTTCGTCAACTCGACACGCGAGCGACTCTCCTCCCCGTCGACACGCGCCTACCCCGCCCCGACGGAAGCCGAGCTACTCGAAGCGCGGCTGGTCGAGCTACAAAAAGAAGAACTAGAGAGAAAACGGGTGGCCGCGCTCGACACCGTCATCGACCGCAAGCAACGGGTCGTCGAGGCCATGCTATCCGCCCGCGAAACCTCGTTCAAGGCACGGGAAGACGCTATCGCTGCCGGGAAAACTCCCCGCGAGGCACGGCAGGAAGAAACCCGCGTCTACGACGAGTTAATGGAAGCCTTCCACGCGACCGAGACCGAGGAAGACGACGCCCAGATCGAGGCCGAGGAACGCACCGCCATCGAAAAAAGGGAACGCGAGGAGAAAGCCCGCCAGAAGGCAAAGGAGCGCCGCCGGGCTATCGCCGCCCGCGTTGCCGCTGAACGCGAGGAGGAACGGGAACTCCGCCGCCTCGAAAAAGAGGAAAAGAAAAAGAGACTCGAAGAGTTGAAAAAATCATGAACGAAGGCCGCGTGAAAACGCGGCTTTCCTCTTGATTAACCCACCCGCTTCACGCCCGTTTCGTTATCTCGAAAAATATTCGTAACTTTGAAGTTCGTTTGAAAACAATTTGACAAATGGAAGAAAGTTTTATTCATTATATAGAGAGTAGTATCAAGGAAAACTGGGATCGTCCGGCATTGACCGACTACCAGGGAGTAAATTGCAACTACAAGGATGTTGCCCGGAAAATCGAGAAATTACACATCCTGTTCGAGCACGCGGGCATCAAGAAAGGCGACAAGATCGCCTTGTGCGGCAGGAATTCCACCAACTGGGGAATCGCTTTCCTCGCGACGCTCACGTACGGGGCCGTCGCGGTACCGATCCTCAACGAGTTCAAACCCGACAACATACACAACATCGTCAATCACTCGGAAGCACGCCTGCTCTTCGTGGGTAGCGTCGTGTGGGAAGGATTGAACGAGGCATGCATGGAAGCGCTCGAAGCCATCGTCAGCATGGAAGACTACTCGCTCATTGTGTCGCGAAGTCACGCCCTGACGCTCGCGCGGGAACGCCTCAACGAGCTATTCGGGAAGAAATTCCCCGACCGTTTCCGCCCGGAAGACGTCACCTACGAGCGTGACAAGCCGGAAGAACTGGCCATCATCAACTACACGTCGGGAACCACCAGTTTCTCGAAAGGGGTCATGCTCCCCTATCGCAGCCTCTGGTCGAACCTCGCCTTCGCGTTCGGCGTGTTCGGCAAACAACCCGGCGAGCAGGTGATATCCATGCTTCCCATGGCCCACATGTACGGGCTGGCCTTCGAGTTCATCTACGAGTTCGCCAGCGGGGCCCACGTGTTCTTCCTGACGAGAACCCCGTCCCCGAAAATCATCGCCGACGCGTTCGCCACGGTAAGACCCAACCTGATCATTTCCGTACCGCTCATCATCGAGAAAATCATCCGGAAAAAGGTATTCCCGGCGCTCGAGAAACCGCTGATCAAGCTCATGCTCAACCTGCCGTTGCTCGATAAAAAGGTGAAAAACTCCATCCGCCAGAAAGTGATCGACGCTTTCGGCGGTAACTTCAAGGAATTGATCGTCGGCGGGGCGGCCCTTAACCGGGAGGTGGAAGAATTCTTGCGATCCATCGACTTCCCGTACACCGTGGGCTACGGCATGACCGAATGCGGCCCGATCCTCTCGTACGCCGGCTGGGAAACTTTCAAGAAGGGATCGTGCGGGCGACCGGTTCCCCGGATGCAACTCAAAATCGACTCGCCCGACCCGGCACACGTCGTCGGGGAAATACTGGCCAAGGGCGACAACGTCATGAGCGGTTACTACAAGAACGAGGCCGCCACCCACGCCGCGTTCACCCCCGACGGGTGGCTCCGCACGGGAGACCTCGGGTTGATCGACGAGGAAGGCAACCTCTTCATCAAGGGACGCAGCAAGAACATGATTCTCGGCCCCAGCGGGCAGAATATCTACCCGGAAGAAATCGAGGATCACCTCAATAACCTACCTTACGTGAGCGAATCCATCGTGGTCGAGAAAGAAGGCAAACTGATCGCCCTCGTCTATCCCGATTTCGAGGCCATCAACGCCGACAACAAGAACTCCGACGAGGCCATTAACGCCATCATGGAGGAAAACCGGAAGCAGATCAACGAAACTCTCCCGGCCTACAGCCAGATCGCCAAAATCAAGATATATAACGAGGAATTCGAGAAAACACCCAAGAAAAGTATCAAGAGATTTTTATATCAATAACGGCCGGGCCGTTATTGATAGTTACAGGTTGCAGGTTACATTCGCCTTCGGCAAGTTACAGGTTCGTCTGTTACAAGTTTCTCACCCGAGCGCGGGCAACTTGTAACTTGCAACTCGCCGAAGGCGAATGTAACTTGTAACTTGATTTTCGACAAAGGCAAACCTCACGGGTTCACCTTTATCGAAAATCAAATATAAACGCCCGCCCTCGATCAGGATACCCCTGCCCTTGCCTGCCAGGCGGTTCTTCTCGTTGTTCACGTTCACGGCCACCACCTTACCGTCGAAAAACGGGGTCACGTCATCGAAAATCGTGTGGCCCACGAAGATACGTTTGACACCATACCGTGCCAGAATCCGGTCGACGTCCTCCGCCGTGACGGGACGGTATTTCGGATCATCCTTCACCATGCCCCGGAACCAGAAGGGTCCCCGGTCGCGATAGATGGAATCGGACAAGGCGGATAACGCCTGCCGCTCCTTCTTGGAGAGGAATATTGATTTGCCGACCTCCTCGTTTACCACTTCCACGGGAGTTCCCAACCCGGTAAACTCGTTGCTCAACCCGGCATGCACGAAAAGGTTGTCGCCCACGATCTGGATCAGGTTGCGAGTCCGCAGCCAACGCCCCAGCTCGCTGTCCTCGTGCCACAAATCGGTGTATTCCACGCCCAGTTGCTTGGCCAGGTTCTTGTACTTGTCACGGGTATATTTCAAGTTGCCGCGCAGCACCATTTCCTCGTGATTTCCCAGCATGAAAACCATCGCTCCACCGGCTTCCCGCGCTTCCTCCTCCAACTTGTACATCAGCCAGAAGATCGGCAGCACGTCCTTCCCCCGGTCAAAGATATCACCGATGACAATCACCTCGTTCTTGCCGTACGTCCACTCGTAACGCTTCCCGATCACCCCGTTATTGCGCAACACGGAAATAAAGCTCTCCAGATCGCCGTGCGGGTCGGAAATAACGAGTGTCTTCTCCCGTTGTCCCGTCTTCCAGGCCGGACGCTCGATCGGGTGCAGCTTCACCCGGAAACGGTGGTTCCCCTTCTGGGAAACGACATCCAGCGAGAAATTCTTCGGGATCTTGTCCAACACCTTGTCTCGCAGCTTGCCGTTCTTGTCCACCCGGATCACCCGCACACGGCCCGCCTTGTCGTATAACACGTACGGCCCGTCAACCGGGGCCGCTTGCCCCTTTTTATTCCCCGTTTTCCCCGGCTCGTCACAATACCCGAACCCGGAAATAAAACTAAAGAATAACCAAAAAACGAATACTTTTATCATGTTTACTTTGTTCATGTTGATTGTTTTACGCAAGGAATGGGTAGAAGTTCGCTTTCATCTTAGAACTCCCCCCAAACCTGCATCACACCCGTCAAAAACACGCTTAATTCACCACTTTCAACTTCCACCACTGTTCCGGGTTCTTGATACTCCGGAACCAGTACGTGTCCTTGTAATCCCGGATCACCGTGAATCCACTGGAGGAGAAGAAGAAATTCTTACGCATGGAAGTGACATTAGCGTGTCCCGTGTAATCCCCCCGGTTAGCCCAAGGCGACGGGTTGTAGGAATTCGTCGCTTTCGAGCCGCTGCTATTCTTGAACACCACGCGGTCAAGCGAGCCATCCAGCATATCAAACGTGTCGAACCCGTAACGATAATACTTATCCACCCCTTCCTCGACACAACGGAACGAGAAGGCTCCCGGGTTTTTATCGTTATAATCCAGTATCACCATGAACTCCCTGAAGTTCGGGCGATCAGCGATCAACTCGTCCCATAAAGCTTTCAAATCATCGCTCATGTCCACGACCTTGTACCAGCTGATTCCCTTGCTATCCTTGTTCTCGGAACGGAATAACTCGACCGCGCGTTTGCCAGGGTCTTGCTCGAAAGTCGGGATTTGTTCCGGTGTCAGGTTCAACGGGATATCCACGACAACACCGACGCGGATGGCATGCTCCGGGTCATTCGACTCGAAAGCCCGGTTATTCCCGGACGTGCCCTCGACCAATGTCAACGCGTCGAAAGAAACACCCTCGATTTCCACGCGCTTGCTGAACTGACACCCGTTGTCGGTCAACAGGTAAGGCACGGACACGGTGATCAAATCCCCGTCACTCCTGTACGTGATCGAACAGACGTGCGACAAGGAATCGAGGGACATCGACGAGCCTTCATTCTCTTCCCCGTTAACGTACAATTGCCACAACTCGTAGGCCCCGGTCGTGAACAAGTCCTGCACGGCGGGTAAATTGCCGACAGACTCCCAATCGGCAGCCGTGGCCCGAACCAGCGCCACTTCCACCCGGTTCTTCTTGCCGACGAGTTTTATGGAATCGTCCGCCACGGAACGGATCACGAACTCGAAATCACCCTCCAGTCCCTTGGAAAGACTCACGTACTGGGGATCGGCCAGGATATGCAACGGGCTGTAAGAATCGAAAGAAAGAATCGCGCTCTCCTCCATCGTCAATTTATAGGAATAATTCCCCGCCCGCCGGGCGATATCGGCCAGCATATCCACGCGCCCCTCGTCCTTGAAGGAGAACAGGAAGGTGTAGCCCCCGTACGTCCCGGCTTTCGGGTAGTATACCAGTTTCCAGCCCTCGGGGGAAGCTTTCAGGGTTTTATTGCAATTAGCCAGGTAAGCCTGTCCTCTCGCGTCCGACGACTCGGAGAACACCCGGTCATCATCGGTACAAGCCACCACGAGCAGCAAGCTTGTAATCCATAAATATATATATTTTCTCATAGGTCTTCCGTTTTATTCATTAGTACCGTGTAACACTTTCTGAACCGCTTTCTCCGCCCTATCCTGCAAAGAATAAAGATCCAGATTCCAAACCTCCTGGTAATAATTCAGGATCATGTCGAACTTGTCTTCCAGCATCTTTTTAGCCTCGTCCGTGGCCGGTTTCTGTAACAACGCGTCCCACTCCTCCCGGCTACAAGAAAGCATCGTGGCCACCATCTCGGCCACGTCGATATTCGGCTCGCTCATGGCGTAGGGCGTGATGAACCCGGCGTCGTAAGCCTCTTGGGCCTTCACGTTCTTCCACTGCTCCACGTACCCGCCGGAGATGGACTCGTACTCCTTCGGGAATTCCTGCGTCAGGACGGCGACGATGGCGAAAGCACCGTGGATGGACGACATGTATTTCTTTAACCTCGCGCTATCGCTCTCCGAGAAATTGTTCACGGCGTAAAGAACGATCTGGTGCTCGCTATCAGAGGCCCCTTGCGTGAACGAACCGTCGTCGTTGTAACGGGCCGAACCGATGAACACCACTTGCTTGGGAGATATCCGGTTGAAGAACGTCTTCCCCCCTTCCTCCACGTAAGGCTCCACCCACATGGTCTTCAACGCCCGGGCCAACTCCCACGCCTTCCCTTCCTCCGGCGGCGTGAGGTTGTATCCCAGACCGGTCTGGGAATCCTCCCACTTGTACACGATCTCTATATTATAAGGCTTCACGAAGTTTTCCAGTAGCCACAAATCCACTTCCGTTCGATCTCTCTCGGAGGTATCGAAAATGGAGGGCCCCAAATCATCATCCGAGCAAGCAGCCAGTGTGAACAGCATGATCCCGGCAAGTAATTGTAAAATATATCTTTTCATGATCTTCTAGTTTAACCGTTAAAACAATCATCTATCTCGGGTTGGGTTCCACGCCGAACCCTTGGGCTTCCGTGGGAATTTGCACGGCCCGGCGCAAATCGTCTTTCGCCAGCGTGATCGGGGCCATGTCCGAATCCCGGAAGGTGTGAGTCACGGGTAAATGGAAGCGCTTGATGTCAAACCAGCGCAATCCCTCCTGCAAGAACTCTTTCCGACGCCAGTCCACGATACATTTCAAGATGGACATCTGATCCTCGTCGATCTCGCTCGCGTAGAACGGTTCCACGTCGGGGAACAATTCCGGGAGATCATCATAAAAGTTCTTGATCTTCTCCAACGTGGCTTGATAAGGCGTGAAATCGGCGTTAATATCCTCCGGGTTAACCCGCACCCGTTCTTTCAACAAGATATTCACGTCGATCAGGGCCGAGTCGAACTGGTGTTTCATCGTGTAGGCCTCCGCCCGGTTCAACAAAGCCTCTTCGCCGGATAATAACGCGGCGAAACAATAGCCCTTACCGGTCGTCGAACCGACGGCATTGTACTTGAATTGCTCCTTGAATTTACGCATCTGGCAAGCCTGAGAAGCCGTGTAAGTCGAATACACGTAATAAGTACAGCTTGAACCGGATCTCCCGCAAACCGTCTCGGTCAACAACTCCGTGCTCAGTTCCTTGGTCATGCCGAAACGCAAACTGGTAGAACTGAAATCACGCGCCCACCAACTGCAACCGCCAACGAACAGGATCACGGATTGCTCGGCCGACGTGAAATAATTCTGCTGATAGTAGTCTTTATCCGACACGTTAAATTGCTTCCCTTTCAAGTCGCGTATTTTCTTCACGGGATTGTTACCCAACGCCCGGGTCGCGTAAGTGATCACCTTGTCCCACTCGCCCTTGTACAGGTAGAAACGAGCGGCGAACGCGGCCGCGGCGGCTTTCGTGAAGTGATATTTCGGGGCCTCGTAAGATTCGTCCTTGATCAACGGTAATCCTTCCAACAGGTCCTTTTCGATCAACTCGTACGTCTCCTTCAACGTGTTGCGCTTGTAATAAACGATGGGCACCGTTTCCGGCTCCGTGCAATAGGGGATCCCCAGCATGGATTCCGCCCCGTTGGGAACGTAATGCTCGGCGAATATATTCACCAGCAAGAAATGGTTGAACGCCCGGCAAAGCAGGGCTTCACCCTTGGCCTCCGCGTACTCGGGAGTATCACCCGCTTCCCTGATCGCCCGCAGGGCATGATTGGCCGCGGCAATGGCATTATAGTAGCCGGTCCAGATATACGTCGGGGTGTCCTGCCCGGTCTGCGATCCCGGCTCCCAGTAATACATCTCCTCGTTCAGAATCGACCGGCTGTGCGTCCCGGTCACAACCCGCTCGCCAACGTTATCACTCATCACCTCGCACACGTGGTAATAATGACAATCGGGGTAAGCCGATACCAACAGTTCCTTCACCGCCTCGGGGGTATCCAATACCGTACGATTGTCGGGTACTACATCCAGGAAAGAGTTACAGGCCGAGGCAAACAACAACATCATTCCTCCGGTTATTATCTTATATGCTTTCATACTTTCTGTGTTTAATTCAAAAACTACTTTCATCATCAGAAACCTACCTTCAAGGCAAAGGTTACTTGTCTCGGAACGGGCATGGCCACACCTCCGGAACGGAAGAACTCGGGATCCTGCCCGTGTAACTTCTTGTCCCTGTAAAGCAAGGCCACGTTGGAAATCATGCATTTCAACTGAACGGAACTTAACCCGACACTCTTCATCCAGCGTTTCGGGAAGCGATAGGCCAGGCTGATGTCTTTCAGGCGGATGAACGAACCGTCGGCTATCCGCACGTTCGAGTAGTTGTAAGCGTTGTACGCCACCTGGTACTCGTTCTTCGGGCGCTTGTATTGTCGCCGGGAAAGAATAGCAGGAATGTTCGTTTTCAACTCGTCACCCGGCAACACCCAACGATCGGAGAATTCATTCGGCATGGCGTCCAGATCGGAATAATCGTAATGATAATAACGATGCAAACGGATCTTGTTGCCAAACTGGTAATTGACGAACACGTTTAACGTGAAATTACTGTAACTAAACGTGTTACCGAAGCCTCCGAAATACTTGGGATCAACGGGACCTTCATATTTCAGGAAGTCAATCTTGATCGTCTCCTGAAAATTCACGTCCCCGGTAACAACTTCCCCGTTCTCGTTGAGAGAGCGCGGGATTCCCTCGTCGGACAAGCCCATGTAAGGAATCGAGAATATACCCCGAACCGGGTAACCTTCCCGCGGGCTTCCTTCCGCTTTCACGAAGTCGATGACCCGCGGACGGGATTTGAGGTCTGTCACCTCGTTCTGGTTATAGGAGAATGTCAAGTTACTTGACCATTTAAAAGCTCCCTTATCAAAGTTCTTGGTGTTCAACGTGAATTCCACGCCATTCGATTTCATGTTGGCAAAATTAGCCTTCTTCGAAACCTCACCACCGATACCGGAAGTACGTATGTTACCGATCAGGTCGAACCCTTTCCGCCAGTAAGCGTCAAACGTCAGGCTGATCCGGTTGTCCAAAACTCCCACGTCTACCCCCACATTGAACTCGTACTGCTTTTCCCAAGTTAACTCACTATTCTCCAACGAACTAATGTATATCATGTTCTCTTTATCACTTTGAGTAGGCCGGAAAGTGGCGTCATTGTAGTACACGGGAAGCGAGTTGCTGGAAGAACCCATGCTGGCCGTAAGACCGTAAGTCGCCCGCAAGGTCAGGCGGGATATCTTTTCCACCGACTGCATGAATTTCTCGTTGTAGATATGCCACGCGCCACTCACGTTCCACGTCGGTAACCAACGAGCGGAACGGGATTTTCCCAGTTTATTGGAACCGTCATAACGCCCGGTTAGATTGAACACGTACAAATCGTTGTAACTGTACCCGGCAGTGGCGAAGAAGGCCACGAAACGATCGTAATTCTCGTCCATCCCGTAGAAGTTTACCCCGTTTTCAATCTGTTGTTTGATGATCCTGTAATCAATGAAAGGAACTCCACCACGATCCCACTGGTAACCGAAACCATTGAAGAAAGAGGACTTGCGGTTGGAATAACGCACCTCTTCCCCGGCCATCACGTTCAACGTGTGAAGCCCGCCGTTAAAGGATGTGTTATAATTGACCATGGCCCGTTGATAGTAGTTCAACAAATCATTCTCTTTCCGGTTGTAGAATCCACCCTTCGGCATAACGACCTCTTTGGGATAACCGGGACGCTCCGGGTCATCGTACAAGAATTTGTTGTACTTGCGGATATAGGCATTCGACGCCGAACGATAAGCCTCGGCCGCGTTGGATTGCTCGTGAATACGGTGTTCACGGGTCGTTTTCACGTAACGAACGGCCCCCAACGCTTTTATCTCCAGACCTTTCAAGGGACGAACTTCTAATTCTGCCTGGAACTTCGTATCCATCATGTTTATTTTCAAACGATTATTATCCAACTCGTTCAATATGCTGAACGGGGTGTAATTCATCATGTAGTACTCGTAATTCCCGTCATCATCATAAGCCCGCATGGCCCGGCTGGTGTTCAAGGCGTAGCTGAACGGGTTGATGTCAAAATCACGCTCGAATGTACCGGAAACGGCATTCGTTCTCCGGCTGTTGGTCCCGGGAGCTTCCTGCATACGGATGGAAGCGTTGGTTACCAGATTCAAGGTGATCCATTTCTTTATGTCAAACGAAGCGTTCATGTTGGCCGTGTAACGATTTACCTTATCCGCGATCGTCCAGCCCCCGTCATTGAAGTAACTCAAGGAAGCGTAGAATTTGGACTTGTCGGAACCGGATGTCAAACTCAAAGAGTGAGACTGTTGCAACGTGTTACGAAACAGGATATCAAACCAATCCGTGTTGGCCATTTCATATTTCCGCAAGAAAGCGGCCTTCGCCTCCGGGGTATTCTGTAAACCGAAACCGGTTTCCGGATCGTAGGAATTGATCGCCGTCGCCATTTTCCAGTAAATACCTCCACTGGAACTGTTCAGAACGGAAGCGTAGTTTAACCACCCCTTCTCTTCCATTTCCTTGTAAACCATCATTTGCTCTTGAGAGTCCATGATGTCAAACTGGGAATAAGAGGGTTTCATACGTACCGTGAATTCCCCGCTATAATTCACCTTCATCGTTCCCTTCTTTCCTTTTTTAGTCGTGATCACGACCACGCCGTTCATCGCCCGGGCCCCGTACAACGCCGTTGCCGAAGCATCTTTCAATATCTGGAATGACTCGATATCATCGGCATTTAACCCGGCGATGGCCGAACTGATCAGGGTTTCCGTGTCGCCCGAAGAAAGATCATCCACGGACATTTCAACCACATCTTCCAATACCAACCCGTCAATTACCCACAACGGTTTCTGGTTTCCATAGATGGACGAGGCTCCCCGTACCCGCAGTTTCGGCGAGGCCCCGAAAGTTCCCGACACGTTCTGTATCTGAACTCCCGCCGCTTTTCCCTGTAACATCCGGCTGATGTCGTTGGAACCTTCCACCATGGCATCCTCTCCCTTCACGATATCCGCGGCACCGGTAAATAATTTACGGTCTATTTTCTGATAGCCGGTAACCACGACCTCATCAATGCTCTTTATTTCTTCTCTTAAAACAACTCTTTTCAAGGTTGTCGAGTCGGAAGCCGGAATCAAGCGGCTCTCGTAACCGACGAATGAGATTTCCAGCAATACTTTCATGTTGGGGACTTTTATCGAGAACTGGCCATTTATGCCCGTCACCGTCCCCCGCATAACTCCTTTATTATCATTCTCTTTTCCCTCCTTCACTTTTATCGTCGCCCCGGGTAGAGGATCACCGCTCTCGTCAACGACCATTCCCTTTATCACGATCTCGCCTTGTTGTTTCTCGTCCCTCCCGAACAGGATGATCGTGTGGTCTTTAATCCGAAAAGAGATATTCGAATTCTTCAGACATTCCTTCAGAATCGTCTCGATATCTGTCTGTTTCATGTGTAACGTGATATTCTTTAATCCCATTACCATCGCGTCATTAAAGAAAAAGGTAAAATCCGACTGGTTTTTCACCTGCTCCATGAATTGAGCGAAATTTCCGTTATCCAAACTTATATCCAATTTAACCTGCTGGGAGTATGCAGCCCCGAAAGATTGGTAAATCGTGAACATAAGGAGAAGTAAAGTTACCTTCATAATCCGACATGTTTTTTTTAATGACCCGTACTTAGGAGGGTCATATTCTCCGTTTTTTTTCATACATTTGTAACGTTTAAGTTATTATTGCTGATAAACTTATTCTTGGGGCAACTCGTGTTACAGCACAGGTTGCCTCGTTTTTTATTATTCAATATACAATTATAGTTCGATCCTCTACCCGAAATCGCACGGATTGCGTGGTCTCGATAATATCCAGAACCTCCGAGAAATCCTCGTACTTCTTCGCCTCCCCGGTAAAAGTTACATCTTTCAGTTCCTCGCGGGAAAAAACGACATCCACGTTATACCAACGAGCCATGTGATGTAGTAAATCCTCCAGACGAATGCTCTTGAACACCATGCGCCCTTCCCGCCAGGCCGTGTACATTTCCACGTCCACATCCTGTTTTGTTAGTTTTCCGTTGATCAATGTTCCCTGTTCTCCCGGTTCCAGACGTACTTTATCATCCGAATCCCGGACTTTCAGTTCTATTGATCCCCGTACCAAGGTGGCCACCGTAGCGTCGTCATCTTTATAGGCATAGACGTTAAACGCAGTTCCAAACACTTTCACGCGGGCTTCTTCGGTCTCTACCACGAATTGCTTTTGTTTATCGTGAGAGACATCGAAAAAGGCTTCCCCTTCCAAATATACCTTCCGCTTATCGCCCACGAATTCCACCGGATAGCGTAAACGGGTCTCCGCGTTCAACCAAACCCGCGTTCCATCACTCAGCATTAAAGAGAATTCCCCGCCTCTCGGAACCGTGATCGTGTTGAATTGTTCTTTTTGCTTCACTTTCGTCCCGTCGACCCGGTATTTGATGATACCCGAATCCTGTTTGATTATCACACCATTTTCCTGTTTTATGTTGCACGAGCGATCGGAAGTTAATAATATCTCTTCCCCGGAAGCCAATTGAAGGGTCGCTGTCGGTTTCCCGGCCGGAATGACTCTCGCGGTTACCTGTGTTTTGTTGATTTCCGGTAATTTATCATTCGAGCGAAAGTACACGTAAAGCCCGACGAACAACACGATCACCGCCGCATAGCGAGTCCAACGAATCACACGTCTCCTTTGTCTCATCCGGCTCTCGCTCTTTTTCCGTTCCAACAAGTTTTTCAGGGCTTCCTGCCAGTTAATTCGCTCGTAAGCCCGCACTTTCCCCGAAGTAATCTCTTCACGTATCAACTTATCGAACAAATCTTTGTGACGAGGAGATTCCGCGAGCCAACGTTCCAGTTGCTCTTTCTCCGCATCAGATATATTTCCCAGTATGTACCGGGAGATTATTTCTGACACCTGAAAAGTTTTATCCTCTGTATTCATATATATATTTTTATTCGCGTTCTATGAATAAAACACCACAGGAAATAAAACGGGGGGATGAAAAAGAAGAAAAATAAATTATTTTATCGGGGAAATTAAAATCAGAAGAAAATTGGCACGAAAAAACCTAGCCCAAGAACCTGTAAACGAACGCTTAACCGCTTCTTTCCTTCTTTCTTGTATTCTTTTGCCGTGTCAAGCGAGATTCCCATTTTTTCCGCGACTTCCGAGATTTTATACCCCTCCAGCGATAACAACATCACATTCCGGTATTGCCGGGGAAGTTCCTGAACCACTTCCATCACGCGGGAATAAGCGTCTTCCTCCATCACCCGGTCCCAGAAAAGATCGACATCATCACACTCCCGTAACACGAAAGCCTCGTAGCGTCCCTTTACTTGCTCGTGGCGAATGTAATTGGCACACCGGTTTTTCACGGAAGAATAAAGATATACTTTCAAGGCCGTGATGTTTTCAAACTCTTTTTTTTGTCCCAACATGGAGATAAAAAACTCTTGAACGATATCTTTTGAAGCTTCCTCGTTACTGATGTATTTACTGGCAAAAAGTACCATGGGTACGTAAAACTGTTTATACAATAAGGTATAAGCAGTATCATCATCCTTGGCTAAATGTTCTAACAGTATCTTTTGCTCGTTCTGCATGAAATCTCGTAATCACATGATTTACAAAAACAAATACATCATCAACAAACGTTCATTTAATGATAGTTAAAAATGAATGTATTCTTAATAATGGTAAATTGTTACTTATTTTGTTAACAAAATCATTATCAACGATAAAAAGAATGCCAGTTTTCTTGGGATAGATAAGTTATTTTCTTTAAATTTGATTGCATTAAATGAACGTTTTATGATATAGAAAAATCTGCATCATAACAAGTTGTTAAACTGTATCACACAAGCAGATACACCGTGTATGCAACATAAATAATAAACAACACAACGCCCTCTCCTCGCCCTATCTTGAAGCCTGTACGCATAAAAGGTAAAAGAATCAAAGATGATCCGAACATCACACCCATATCCAACCAGTTTATCTGGTTTGTCTCCACGGGAGTTATCGTTGCGGTCAGTCCTAACACGGCTAGAAGATTGAATATATTTGACCCGACCACGTTACCGATCGCGATATCCGTACGCTTTTTCATGGCAGCAACCACGGAAGTTGCCAACTCCGGCATACTCGTCCCGGCAGCCACGATAGTCAACCCGATCACGGCTTCACTCCATCCCAACGCCTTGGCTATACTCACGGCGTTATTCACAAGTAGATCCGATCCCCAAACCAGCAATCCCAACCCGATAATCACGAATACCACATCCAGTATCCAACTCTTCGTCACCTTAATTTCCTCTTCACCCTCGGTCACTTCCCCCCGTTTAGCTTTATACACGCAATATATCATATAAGCACATATCCCGACAAAGAACAATATTCCAGCCCACCGTCCGAAACTACCATCATGAAATATCAACACGAACAACAACGTGGCCACCAGCATCACGGGCATATCAAAACGAACCAACCGGGGATTCACCCGCAACGGATAGATCATGGCAGAAATTCCAAGAATAGCACAAACATTGAATATATTCGACCCCATGACATTTCCCACGGCAATACCCGAATTACCAACTAATGCCGATTGCACGCTAACGAGCAGCTCCGGCGCACTCGTTCCGAACGCCACCACTGTCAATCCCACGACCAAAGGGGATATCCCGAAACGCACGGCCAATGAAGAACTACCTTTTACCAAGAAATCAGCCCCGAAATAGAGCACTACCAACGACACAAGAACAAGAAGTACCGGAATCAACATAGAAATTAAAAGTTAAAAGTTAGAAACTAAAAGTTATCGAGAACAATTATTCATCGTTATTCGTACTTTTGAAGTTTCAAAATTAATAATAAAATAACAACTTAACAGGCATGTTAAAGTATTTTCGAGGATTATTAAACACGGCAAAACATAATCCCAAACTGGGAGGACTGGAAATATTCAAGTACATCGGACCGGGATTACTCGTCACCGTCGGCTTCATTGATCCGGGCAACTGGGCTTCCAATCTCGCTGCCGGGGCTGAATTCGGGTACTCGCTCTTGTGGATGGTGACCCTCTCGACGATCATGCTGATCGTGTTGCAGCATAACGTGGCGCACCTGGGTATCGCTACCGGATTATGCTTGTCGGAAGCCGCCAGCGAGTATTTGAAGCCCCGTTACGCGAAAGGAATCCTGTATTCAGCCATGCTAGCATCTGTCTCGACGTCCCTGGCCGAGATTCTTGGAGGTGCTATTGCCCTGCAAATGTTGTTTAATATCCCGATCCGGGCAGGCTCGCTACTCGTGATGATTTTCGTGGCTATCATGCTGTTTTCCAACACCTACCGGGTTATAGAGAAATGGATTATCGCGTTCGTCTCGATTATCGGTTTGTCATTTATCTACGAACTCTCTCTCGTAGATATAGACTGGAACACGGCTCTCCCGGCATGGGTCACACCCGCTTTTCCCAAAGGCTCCATGGTTGTTATCATGAGCGTGCTGGGCGCCGTCGTGATGCCCCACAACTTGTTTCTCCATTCGGAAGTTATCCAAAGCCGCCAATGGAATATTCAGGACGATAAAGTCATAAAAAAACAATTACGCTACGAGTACGCCGACACGATCCTATCCATGGTTATCGGTTGGGCTATCAATAGCGCCATGATCCTTCTGGCTGCCGCCACGTTCTTTAAAAGCGGTACTCCCGTCACGGAACTCGAACAGGCAAATTCCCTGTTAACGCCCTTATTGGGTAGTAACGCAGCGGTAATCTTTGCCGTGGCCCTCCTGTTTGCCGGCATATCTTCCACGATCACCTCGGGGATGGCCGCCGGGTCTATCTTTGCCGGGATATATAAAGAACCCTACGATATCAAGGACAGCCACTCCCGCATCGGCGTGCTGACCTCACTCATCATCGCTTTTGCCTTGATTATGGTGATATCTAACCCGTTCCAAGGATTGATCTACTCGCAAATGGCCCTCAGTGTCCAGCTACCCATCACGATCTTCTCGCAAGTATACCTAACCTCCTCCTCCAAAGTCATGGGCAAATACAAAAACTCGGCCTATACCAAATGGCTCCTGTACGTGATCGGGGGAATCGTTACCTTGTTGAACGTGATGTTGCTGCTCAGCTTTTTGTAAAAGAAAAGCCAATCCACAAAGGGACCGGCTTTTCATTATCTTGTTAATCCAGTTTTTCGACCGTGTAAAGAACTTCATCACAGAACCCAGTCTTGGCATACATTTTCTCCGCTGAAAGTCCCCCGACATTATTCAAACGATAAACAGCGATCCCTCCCGGTTTGGCAGACAGGCCGTGATCTTTGATGGCAACCGTAAGTTGTACATACGTATCTTCCACGCCCTGAGGATCTTTTATCTCAGTACAATCCATCCCCGTTATCGTGCAATTCTCCGCATCCCCATCAATCAATACTCCATCTGAAAGTGTCCCGACGTTAAACGCATATATTTTATTATTGCTCAAATAAAAAAACACATTCTTCTCACCTAACACGTAATCTTTCCAGGGAGAAGAGTTTGCGTACAATACTTTCGTACCTGCTATAAAGTTCGATGCTTCATACAAATGAGGGTAGTCGCTTCTGGAAAGTACTTGTTTGAATTCTGACACGAATATCGTTTTCCAAGATGAATTGAATCCGGTCTTACTCTTTATAAGAATATAATCACCCGTTTTCGTATCCTTCATCAATTCCCACATAAAATCTGTCCGTGTACTTTGATTCCCCATAATAACCAACTCAACCCCATCTCCCATATTATTAGGATCGTACTTGGAAAAATCATAATCCGCACCTGCTATAAAACTAAAATATCCCGCCTCACTTTTATTTACCATAAAACGATTATGCAGATTATCGTAAAACATGAGTCCTACCGACTCGCCAATAGAAGATGCCGCGTTATAATCTTTCGGGTCTGTCAGGAATACAAGTTCCGGATTCCAGTCCGCTTTCGCATTATCACCGTTCAGCCTATTATACACTTTACCATTAGCAATCAAGTAGTCACCGGAGGTGTGTCCGATATAACCGGTAATAACCAAATCCCCTTCCATCTCTTCTCCCATGATAAATTTCTCTCTCATGTAATTTTTCCTTGTAAAAATCACCGGATCAAGATAAACACCACCGGTTTCATCATCACAAGTCACGATTACGGACTTATGTCCGAGCGGATTATAAACGTAAGAATCAGTTAATATGATACGTTTGGATTTTTGTCCCAAACGGGTCCCGTCATTCGCGTAGGAATAGATGTTTTCATAAAGAGTTGTCCCATCCTTTTTTAACATCGCCAGATCGTTCTCCCCGTCAACTCGACAC